>Ga0164241_10001244_pt1 | contig 33040 bp, 29 predicted proteins | sample OricomyardsoilBY_FD_108780 | JGI IMG/M metagenome (GOLD analysis project Ga0164241, IMG submission 108780) | Backyard soil microbial communities from Emeryville, California, USA - Original compost - Back yard soil (BY) | ecosystem: Environmental > Terrestrial > Soil > Unclassified | place: USA... | reverse complement strand
TTGAACTTCCGACGAGACGCCGGAAGCACGTTTCTTCTCCCATTCCGCGAGACCTTTTTTGATCGCGTCCTGATGCGAACCGCTGAACGCCGTGAACACCAATTCACCCGCATACGGCTGGCGCGGCGGCACGGTCAAGCCGGTGCAGCGTTCATAGACTTCACGGATTTTGCCGATGTCACTGAAATCCAATTTCGGATCAATGCCGTGCATGTAAAGATTCAACGCCACCGTCACAATGTCCAAATTCCCCGTGCGTTCGCCATTGCCGAACAATGTGCCCTCCACACGTTCCGCGCCCGCGAGCAGGCCAAGTTCCGTCGCGGCCACGCCCGTGCTGCGGTCGTTGTGCGTGTGCAACGAAATGATGAGCGATTCGCGATTTTTGAGATTGCGGCACATCCACTCGATTTGATCCGCATAAACGTTCGGCATCGCGACCTCGACCGTGTCCGGGAGATTCAAAATCATTTTGCGTTCCGGCGTCGGCTGCCACACGTCCATGACCGCTTCGGAAATTTCCTTCGCAAATTCCACTTCCGTCATGCTGAAGCTTTCCGGCGAATACTGGAGCATCACTTCCGTGCCTTTGAGCCGGGGCAAACGCTCTTTAATCCACTTCGCGCCGTTGACTGCGATTGATTTAATTTCTTCTTTCGATTTGCCAAACACGACGCGGCGCTGCGCGGGCGACGTGGAATTATACAAATGGATGATGACCTTCTTCGCGCCGATGAGCGATTCGACCGTGCGTTCGATCAAATCCTCGCGCGCCTGCACGAGCACCTGCAACCAGACGTCGCCCGGCGCGTGGCCTTTCTCGATGAGCAGGCGGTTGAAGGCAAATTCCGTGTTCGACGCGGACGGAAAGCCGACCTCGATTTCCTTAAAGCCGACCTTCACGAGCGTCTGGAACAACTCCAGCTTTTGCGACACGTTCATCGGCACGGCGAGCGCCTGGTTGCCATCGCGCAAATCCACGCTGCACCAGCGCGGCGCGTGGGTGAGGACGCGATCCGGCCACTGGCGGTCTTTCAATTCGACCGGCTGGAACCGGCGGTATTTTTTTGAGGGATCTATTTTCATGTCTGGCTTGCTTATTATTGCCGTCCGGCGATGAAGTTAAAACAAAAAACCCACCGCCGTTGGGCGGTGGGTTGATAAATTTCGTGAACGAATCAAAACCCGGCCGCCACGCCGCAAAGCAGCGCGTTCGTCAGCAGCAGGTTCAAGTTTTGATTCACGGTGGGAAACTATCGCGCTTCTCCGATTTGGTCAAATGGATTTCATTTATCCTGAGTCAACACGTCTCTAATTTCCTTTTGAGAAAAGACTTGTAAATTTTAACAACGGGCGTAAAAAGGTCGAAGTTCTTTTCAACAACAATTTCGCGTAGTGATGGCAACTACCGAATCTCTGGAAAAACCGACCAACTCGTTCCGCAAGGAATGAGAAAATTTTCTACAAGACGGACGCTAAAGCACGCCCAGACCGGGCGCCGCTTGGCGTGCTTTCTTGTAGGGGCGCCTTGGTCGGTGCCTTCCAGAGAGGCACACAGGTGTGCGCCTCTCTGTTTTCTGGAGGAGAAAATTTGCCAGAATTAAAAATGAAATCCCTGAAAGCCATTCTGACGATAATCACTGTTTTGATTGTTGTGACGACCAATTTTACATTGCAAGCCGCTTCGCCGAATGTTGGCACTTATTATTTGCATTCGTTTCCAGTGCCGTTTCCGTGCGACCCTTATGACGGCGTGTTGCCGATTATCACGCTTGATGCTGCAAGGCATATTTACGAAGTCGAGGACACGCCGGAAGATTATGCGGCGTTGCAGGATTCAAATGTAAGCAGTATGAGAGCGATGTCCGCGCCGATGCCAAACGATGGAATCGGCGGTGATTATGATAATCCCGGCGGGACTCCTTTGATTCCAAGAATCGTTTATGGACCCGATGATTTGTGGCTCGAAATTACAGGCGTGCAAGTCATAAATAATTTGAGTCTCTCCTATTTGGTTATCCATCCGCCTTCAACAAATTTGGATGGTGTCTATGATTTGTTCGCCACGACAAATTTGAATTCAGAAAGCTCTGGTTTGAATGCGACAAATTGGGTTTGGGTTTTGCGGAACCAACCGGGTCAGACAAATTTGATAGTCACAAATTTGGCCTGGGCGACGCAATGCTATTTCAGGCTTGCCACGACGAATGATTCCGACTCGGACGGTTTGAGCGATGCTTTTGAAAAACTTGTCAGTCATAGTAATCCGAATCTGTGGGACACTGACGGTGACAATATGCCCGATGGTTGGGAATGGAATAATTTCGGAACTTTTTCGCAAACACCGAATGACGATTTTGACGAAAATGGAACCACGGACTGGTATGAATACACTTACAGTCAATATGTTCCTACCCGCAGTCCGGCAAATCCTGTTGCGTTCGCGTGGGGACTAACTAATAACGGCCAATGCAATGTTCCGACGCCACTGAATGACGCCATCGCTTTTGCGGCTGGTGAAAATCACTCGTTGATTTTGCGGGAAACAGGTGATGTTCTCGCCTTTGGCGCAAACGATTATGGGCAAGTAAAAATTCCGCTTGGTGTTGAGCATATCATTGCAATCGCCGCTGGTGACGATCACAGTCTTGCTTTGAAAAATGATGGAACGGTTCTCGCTTGGGGAAGAAATGATTTTGGACAAATTTCTGTTCCTGCAAATTTGACAAATGTCATTGCAATTTCAGCGGGTGGACAACAAAGTCTCGCGCTGAAAAACGATGGAACAGTCATTCAATGGGGACAGACTTTTGCTTCACCGCCTTCAGACCTGACAAATGCCGTCGCGATAGCTTCGGGAATGGATTTTCATGTTGCGCTACGCGCCAATGGCAATGTGGTGGCTTGGGGCAATGACACTTATGGCCAAATAAATGTCCCGCCAAACCTGACAAATGTCGTGGCTGTGGCTGCTGGCGGCGAACACGCGCTTGCGCTGTTGCAAAATGGAACGGTTGTTTCGTGGGGTTCAAATTCTTACGGAGAAACAAATGTTCCCGTAAATTTGACCAACGCGCTGGCTGTTGCGGCGGGCTACAATCACAGCGTTGTATTGCGAAATGATGGAACAGTTGTCGCTTGGGGCGATAATTCTTGCGGACAGACGAATGTGCCAAATTTTTTGCGCTCCGTGAAACTCATCGGCGCGGGCGGCTATCACAGTTTGGCCGGATATTTCATGCGGCAAACGCAATTCCCTATAAATGTTTCGCAAGATTTGCTGCTCATCTACAACACAAATTCTGTAAACAGCACGGCAATCAAAGACTATTACCTTGCTCATCGGCCAATGGTGCAGGGCGCAAATGTTCTTGGAATTGGTTGCACAACCAACGAAATATTTTTGCCCGCTGAATACACGAATGTTTTCGCCGCGCAAGTGCAGGCGTGGCTTGCTCAAAATCCAACGAAACGACCGCAATACGTCATTCTCTTTCCCGACATTCCTTCGCGCGTGGATTCAGGCGGCACGGCGTATGCCAGTGTTCAGCATCAACTTGGTTCTTGGTGCGCTCCGGGTTGGTTCCCAACGGTTACGAGCATCAATTTGGGAACCATGAATGATTGCATGGCTTACATAGACAAGCTCGAGTTTTTTGGCACCAATTATTCACCCGGCTCTTTGATAATCAGCGCCAGTGCTGGAAATTATGGAAACCAAAATTATTATTTTGATGTGGATAGCAGTTATGGCAGTGATTTTTATGGATTTGGTTCCAACGGACAAAATGCGCTTTTGCAAAAAGGCGTTCCGTCCACTTCCATTTTTGTTGACAGCAGTTCCCATGTAACGCTGGCGACGAATGTCACTGGTTATCTGACTTGGGGGGTGTATACCGGACTAGGTGCTAATTATTCAATAGATGGCAGCGTCGTTTTTACGGGCAGCAGCGATTGGTTTTTGATTGAAACGGTGGAATCGTTTAACGGACAGCGTTATCAAACCGGACAGGGAAATTTCATTCGCTGGTTTGCGTCGAACGCGTTTGGCGGCGCGAATTATTCAAGCACTCCAGTAGGGGCAGTTTGTAATGTTGAAGAGCCGCAAGTATCTGGAGTCAACGATTCTGCGCTATACTATGGTTCATGGGCGGCTGGAAAAAATTTCGGGATTTGCGCATGGTATTCCAAGAAAATGCCGTATTTCATGGCTGTCGGCGACCCGTTTGTTAAAAAATAAAAAATAAAATGAAAACATTTAAAAAATTCTTCGTGATATGCAGTGTTGCCTTTGCGGCTGTTGCCGTTTTCGGGCAAGGTTCATTTCAAAATTTGAATTTTGAATCTGCTTATGGTCTCCCCGGTCTCCTCCCATCAGGCGGCGGCTCTACTGTCTCGGTCACAAACGGAGTGCCGGGCTGGAATGTATTCATCGGAACCAACCAGCAAAGTTCCATGCTATACAACAGTCTTGGCGCCGGTTCCAGCACCTTTTCCGTTTATGATACAAATTTTACTGCTCCGGTTAATTCACTGACTCCGTTAGAAGGGAATTTTTCAGTTATGTTGGACGCAGGAGTAACGGGAAATTTTATCCCGACAGATGTTTCAATCAGTCAAACGGGTTTGGTTCCGGTAAATACGCAATCCATTTTTTTCGAGGCCAAACCGGGGAATTGGAATCTGCTCTTGAGCCTAAACGGTCAAAACATTTCTTTTGTTGCGTTGTTGAGCACGGCCAACTACACGCTTTATGGCGGAGACATTTCAGCTTTCAGCGGCCAAACCACTCAACTTGAATTCACGGCTGTCGCAAATCCGAGTGTCGACGTCAACCTTTGGTTCTTGGACAATATTCAATTTTCCACCCAAGCAGTCCCCGAACCTGCGACGTGGTGTCTTTTAATTTTTGGCGGGTTGTGTCTTCTTTTCTTTCAACGAAAGAAAATTACAAATCTTTGAAGTCATTTCTGCCGTAGAGATAAAGATCGTGGTTCGCCGCGAGGTCTTTTGGCGTCGAGCCACGAAAAGTTTTTTTGTCGGCCAGAAACGCGTCGCCGCTGCGGGACGATGGCTTGCGCGGTGATTTGGTGGGCGGCGTTTCGCGATCGGCCAGCGCAATGATATTGCTGACCAGCGCCTCAACTTTTTCCGCCGTTGAAGAACGCCACAACTTCAGCTTCGCATCCAGTTCTTTGGCAATCGCAGTCACGCGGCAAAAATAGTTCCGCGTGGCGGATGTGTCAGCATCAGCCGACAAACGCCGCGTGAACGACTTTCACCGCCGGCTTGCCTATGGCCAGGTCAATCGTCAAATGACCTTCTGCGCCTTGAGCAAGTCCGGCTTGCGGCGGCGACGAGGCGTCGCCGCCACTGTGGCTGATGTTTTGGACAATCATGTCCACGTATCGCCATGACCCCGCCGCATCCGCCCGGTTGCGGGCGGGCGATTTATTTCAGTTCCTTTCGCAGCTTCGCCAGCGGCAGGGTGTTGATCACATCCGCCTTGGTCAGCCAGCCTTTTCGCGCCATGCCGGCGCCCAGCCGCAGGAAATTTGCATGTTGATTGCGATGGGCGTCCGGGTTGATGACGCATTTCACGCCTTTGCTTTTGGCATGGGGCCAGTGTCGCCAGTCCAAATCCAGCCGATACGGGTTGCAGTTCAGTTCAATCCACGTCCCCGTCGCCGCGCACGCGTCAATCACCGCCGGCACGTTCACGGGATACGGTTCGCGTTCCAAAAGCAGCCGTCCGGTCAGATGCCCCAAGATACGGACGTGCCGGTTTTCCGCCGCCCGGATCAGCCGCTTGGTGTTTTCCGCCTCGCTGCTCGACGGAACGTGCAGGCTGGCGACGACCACTTCCAATTCCGCCAAAACGTCGTCGTCAAAATCCAGGCGGTCTTTCAAAATGTCCACTTCGCTGCCCGTCAACAACTGGAAGTCACGCCCTTCATCCGCAAGGCGCGCGTTCAGTTTTTTAATTTCCTTGATCTGCTCGCGCAGCCGTTTTGCATCCAGTCCATTGGCTTGAAACGACGCTTTTGAATGATCCGTGATGGCCCAATATCCGAGGCCGAGGCCGTCCATGAATTCCGCGATTTCCTCCAGCGTATTATGGCCGTCGCTCCAGTTTGAATGATTGTGCAGCGCGCCTTTCAAATCCGACCATTCTACCAGCTTCGGCAGGTCGTTTTTCGCCGCCGCTGAAAATTCCCCGTGATCTTCGCGCAATTCCGGCTCGACATACGCCAGATCTAATTTCTGGAAAATTTCCTCCTCGGACTGGCAGGGCACGAGCAATTTCGCGTCCCGCGTTTCCTCTTTCGACTTGAACAAACCGTATTCGTTCAGCCGCAAACCGCGCTGGATCGCCCGCTGCCGCATTACGATGTTATGCTCCTTGCTGCCGGTGAAATACGCCAGCGCAAACGGAAATTCCGCGTCGCTTACCACGCGCAGATCGCATTGAATGCCGCCCTCCAAAATCACGCTCGCCTTCGTATCTCCCTTTGCCAGCACTTTGACAATGCCCGGCTGCGAAACAAAAAACTCGATCACCGCCGCCGGCTTTTTGGACGACGCCAGCAAATCAATGTCGCCGATCACTTCTTTCGAGCGCCGCAAACTGCCCGCCGTGCCGCAGCGGATGATTTCGGGAAGCCGCCGCAGATTTTCCAGCAACGGCTCCGCCGCCGACCACGCCTCGCTCAACCGATGTTTGCTGGCGTAAGCCCGTTTCCGTTCGATGCCTTCGAGAATGTTCGCCTGCGTTTTTTCGCCGAAACCTTCCAGTTCGGCCACTTTTCCGGCTTGGCACGCGGCTTCAAGTTTTTCAATGGAATCAACCCCCAGCTTTTTGTTCATCGCCTGGATTTTTTTTGGACCGAGGCCGGAAATCTCCAGCATCTCGATCAAGCCCGGCGGAATCGAAGCCTTTAATTCATCGTAGTATTTCAATTTCCCCGTCTCGACCAGTTCCGTGATTTTTTGTTCGAGCGCCTCGCCGATGCCCTTGATTTCGCCCAGCCGTTTTTCCGCGACAATTTTTTCCAACGGCTCGCCCAGGCCCTCAATCGTCCGCGCGCCGTTGGCATAGGCGCGCGTCTTGAACGGGTTTTCCCCCTTCAATTCCAGCAACGTGCCGATCTCCACCAAAATTTCCGCGACCTTGTCTTTGTCCATGCGCTGACTTTAACGCAAAGGCGCAAAGAAGCAAAGACGCCAGAAAATGAAAACTTCAGAAAACTTTGCGCCTTTGTTCCCTCGCGCCTTTGCGTTAATTTTTTGAAAATGACTGCGAGAAAAAAATTGCCCGTTGCGCTGACCATCGCCGGCTCCGACAGCGGCGGCGGCGCGGGCGTTCAGGCGGATTTGAAAACCTTCGCCGCCCTCGGCGTCCACGGTGCGAGCGCGATTGCCTGCCTCACCGCGCAAAATCCAAAACGAGTTTTGAGCATCGAAACCGTTTCGCCCAAAATGCTGCGCCAGCAACTCGAAGCCGTTTTTGAAGAATTGCAACCGCGCGCCGTGAAAACCGGAATGTTATTTTCCGCCGAAAACATTTCTATCGTTGCCAAATTCTTTCAAAACGTTGCAGCGATGAAGCGAGCTGAGTTAAAGCGAAATGCGTTGCGGCGACGCGCTTCAACGCTTCAACGCTTCAACGCATTACCGTTAATCGTTGATCCGATTTTAATTTCCACCAGCGGCGCAAAATTGCTGGAACCGAAAGCGTTGAAAATTTTGAAGGAGAAACTGCTGCCGCTCGCCGCGCTCGTCACGCCCAATTTATCCGAAGCGGAAATTTTAAGCGGCCAGAAAATTTTCTCGCTCGAAGAAATGTCCGCCGCCGCGCGTAAAATTCACGCGCAATTCGGCTGCGCCGTTTTGGTCAAAGGCGGACATCTGCCAAATTCACGCGAAGCGACAGACATTTTTTTTGACGGCAAGAATGAATTTTTACTGTCCGTGCCGTTTGTGAAAAATATTCGCACGCACGGAACCGGCTGCGTTTATTCCGCCGCGATTTGCGCCGCGCTTGCGCTCGGGAAAAATCTGCCGCAAGCCATTCAGATTGGAAAAAACTTCGTTACCGCCGCGATTGCCAACAGTTACAAAATCGGAAATCACTTTGCATTACGTCATTCAAATTCTGACGGACAAACAAATTAGGCGAAAATCCCATGCGCAACACCGCGATGCTCTGGACGGGCGGCAAAGATTCTGCGTTGGCTTTATATGAAGCGGTGCAGAGCGGTTGCCACGTTTGTTGTCTTATCACTTTTGCGCCAACGAATGAGGATTTTCTGGCGCATCCATTGCCGTTCATCAAATTGCAGGCTCAAGCATTGGCGCTTCCGCACTATGTTTTGCCCATCCGCGAGCCATTTGAGGAAGCTTACGAAAAACAACTTCGCTGGCTGCGAGATGAACTGAAAATTACCAGTGTTGTCACGGGTGACATTGCGGAAGTCAACGGACATCCAAATTGGATTCGCGAGCGGAGCCGTCCCATTGGATTGAAGGTGCATACGCCTCTTTGGGGACGCAACCGAAGCAGTTTGCTCCAACAACTGCTGGAGACAAAATTCAAAGCGCTTTTTTCCTGCGTCAAAACACGTTGGTTGACGGAAGATTGGGTGGGGCGGGAATTGAATGCGGTGGCAGTTGCCGAGCTTCGCATGATTCGTGAACGAACCGGCCTTGATCTCTGCGGAGAAGAAGGAGAATATCACACGTTGGTCACGAACGGGCCGCAATTCACGCGAGCCATCAACATTCAGTCTTATTCACGACGCACCATAGATTTGCTGACTTACCTGGAAATTCATAAGTCCGAACTCTTCGATCATTCCGCCTGATATCTCGCTTCACGCCAACCCCCCGTTCGCGCGGATATTTTGACCGCTGATCCAACTGCATTCGTCGCTCGCCAAAAATGCAACTACTTCGGCAATTTCATTTGGTTTGCCGAGCCGGCCAAACGCGGATTGCTTGGAGAAAAAATCAATTTGCTCCGGCGTTTTACCGGTCAAAAATAATTCCGTTTCCGTCGGGCCGGGCGAAATGGCGTTGACGGTAATTCCGCGCGCGCCGAGTTCCTTCGCCAGCGAGCGCGTCATTTGTTCCACCGCGCCTTTCGTCGCCACATACGCGCCGTAAGTGGGCAGCAAGCGCGCGGTGGTGGAACTCGATAAATTGATGATGCGTCCGCCATCCGCCATCCGCGTCGCCGCCTGCTGGCACGCGAAAAAAACGCCTTTGACATTGACGGCAAAAATACGGTCGAAATCCGCCTCGGTCGTTTCGGCGACGGTTTTGTAGAACAGGACGCCGGCGTTGTTCACCAAAATGTCCAGCTTGCCAAAATGTTGAATGGTTTCATCAAACAGCCGGCCGATTTCCGTCACGCGACCGACATCGGCTTGAATGGCCATCGCGTCGCCGCCGGCGGATTTGATTTGCGCGACAACTTTCTGCGCCTCGCCCGCGTTGCTGGAATAATTCACGGCCACCGCCGCGCCGGATTGCGCCAGTCGTTCCGCAATCGCGCGGCCAATGCCGCGTGACGCGCCGGTGACCAATGCAGTTTTTCCTTTCAAATTTTCGTTCATAAGTTTTCACTCTGGATCAAAAGGGGGTGCCGCGCAAATTTTCAGTTTTCTCCGGTAGAGCGAGCGTCCCCGCAAGCCTAATTTGGCCACGTCTTAATACATTCGCGGCTCGCGCGGACGCTCGCCCCACCAATTTTCTTTCACGGCTGGCGCAACCGGAAAAATCGCGCGGCGTTGGTCGCGTCCAATGAAATGACATTTTGAAAATTCACCACGCCCGGCGCGGGAAGGTTGTTTGCGCTCCAGTTTGGCGGATTCAAATTCGTTGCGGATTCGAGGGCAAAACCGGCGGGATAAACCGGCCAGCGTAAAATCAAATTCGCCCCCGATTTTTGCGCGGATAATTTTTCGGAATAAAACGCCCACGCCAGCGCGTAAGTTTCGCCGTCGCTGACAGCGGCGGCCGAATTTTTCAAAACCTGCAGGTCATACCGGCCGGGTGAAAGTTCCGGCAAAAAAATGTGTTCCACGTTGTCCACCAAACTGGTGCTGCACATGACGAGATTGCCGTTGGCGCAATCGTAGAGAAACAAATCCAGATTGTTGATGGCGCTTTGATTTTGCTGGCGGTTCCAAACCAAGGTGATTGCCGCCGTGAACGTCGGATTTGCCGAATCGTTCGTCACGTCAAAATAATAATGATTCACGCCGTCCTGCGCCGGACTAAAAATTCCGCCGCCGCCGCTGGAAATGGAATTAAAATCCCAGCCGTTCAGACTTGAAACAGTGCCGGCCGAACCGCCCGGCGGATGCGCGCCGCCGGAAGAAATCATCTCGTTGGAAATTAAATTATGTTTGCCGCCGGCGAGCTGTTCGTAGGCATTGAAAACATTCACCACGCCCGCGCCATAACGCGCATCGAGCGGCGAGGCAGTTGAATTTGTCCAGTTCACCGGCTTCACTGCGCCGTTGAGCAGCAGGACTTTTATCGTCCGAATGTCGCAGGCGGAATTGGTGTCGCCACCGCCATCGCCCCGCAAGGCCGCCTGCATCAAGATCGCCGCCGCGCCGGAAACCTGCGGCGTGGAAAAGCTGGTCACATCGGCGGGCGCGGTGATGTCCGGCTTGCAGCGGCCGTTGTCCAGAGTCGGCCCGATGCACGAACTGCCGCCATAAGCCGCCACGCCGAGGCCGTTGTAGCACGTCGCCGCCGGGAACACCCGCGCTTGATTGGTCGGCCCGCCGTTGCCCGCGCCGGAAATAAACAGAGTTTTGAACCGGGCCGCATAATCATCGTATTGCGAATCAATGTCCTGTTCCATGCCGGACGAAAAATGGCTGTAATCACCGTTGCAAAATATGAAGCTCTGGTTGGCCACCGGCGCGTTGATGCTGGCCGGGATTGTCGCAGAAATTACGTCGTTAAAAAAATAGTCGGCATCGTAATTATCCACATGAACCACGTTCGTCGCCACGCCGCCAGTTAAGCCGTAAAAATATCCGCCCACGCCGTCGGCATGGCCGGATTCGGTGCCGGCGGAATTGGGAAAGCCCCCGGTGCTGCCGTCGGCGGAAAAATAAGTGAACAGGCTGGCGGGCTGATTTACGGCGGCGGGATTCACCTCAAATGCCGGTGCGGCCGCTTCCGCCTGCGCCACGCGAATGCCGGCGCCGTTCAAGTTTGTGGTCGTCGCCCGCAGCAGGGTGACGCCGATCTGATCCAGATATTGCGCCGGCGCCGGCGTCTGGAGGCAAAAAATCACGACACTGGCGAGGACAGCGGCCTTAAATCCGAACCTCGAAGTTGGGGAACACGCCCGCCCCGGCCGTTTGCGCGTGAAGTTGGCACGAACGCTTGGAAAATTCCGGTGCGTCCGGGTTTTCCGCGAGGGCGCGGAAAACTGCGTCCGAGGCGGGCGCGCTCCCATTTCTAATTCAGATTTCGGGTTAAAACTGAATGGGTTCATCAACGCTTCTAAATTCGTTCGCCGGGAAAATAATCTACCGCGCCAATAAATCCAATGCGCAAAGCGCATTTCATTTTTCCGACGGCTCCGCTAAACTGGCGGCGTGACCGGCACTCTCATCGTCAACGAAATCTATCTGAGCCTGCAAGGCGAAAGCACCTTTGCCGGGCTGCCGTGCGTCTTCATCCGGCTCACCGCCTGCGATCTGCGCTGCTCCTACTGCGATACCGCGTATGCCTTCACCGAAGGAAAAAAACAACCACTGGAGGAAATTCTGGCGAAAGTCCGCGAACTCGCCGCGCCGTTTTCCAACTCAAAATTAAAAACTCAAAATTCAGAACTCCCGCTGGTGGAGCTGACCGGCGGCGAACCATTGCTCCAGAAAAATTCCCTGCCGCTCATGCAGGCGCTGTGCGACGACGGCTTCACCGTTTTGATTGAAACCAGCGGCGCGCATGACATCTCGAAGATAGACGCGCGCGTGCATCGCATCATGGATTTGAAATGTCCGGCCAGCGGCGAGGTGGCGCGCAATCGTTTTGAAAACATTCCGCACTTGAAGGCGACGGATGAAATCAAATTCGTCATCGGCACGCTGGAAGATTACGACTGGGCAAAAAAACAAATCGCCGAATTTGATTTGCAAAAAATTTGTCCGCTGCTGTTTTCGTGGGTGCATCCGCTCGCGCCGGAACAGCAGAGCAAGGTGCTCAATAAAGTTCCCGCCGGGCTCACGCCGATTTCGCGCAAGGAGCTTGCGGAGAAAATCATCGCCGACGCGCTGCCGGTGCGCTTTCAAATCCAGCAGCATAAAATCATCTGGCCGCCGGAACAGCGCGGCGTCTGACGCATGGAAACTTCCGCCTTCGCCATTGACGTGCGCGGCGTCACGAAAAAATTCGGCGCGCGGACGGTTGTGAACAATATCGCCATGCAGGTGCGGCCCGGCGAGATTTACGGATTCCTCGGCCCGAATGGCAGCGGCAAGACGACGTTTCTGCGGATGCTCTGCGGCCTGCTCACCGCCGACGGCGGCGAGGGCAAATGCCTTGGCCTCGATTTCCGCCATGAATCCGCCGCGATCAAAAAACGCGTCGGCTACATGACGCAGAAATTTTCCTTTTACGAAGACCTGGCCATCGAGGAAAACCTTGATTTCATTGCCCGTTTGTATGCGGTGCCGCAGCGGAAAGACGCCGTGGAAAAAAGTCTGAAACGGCTCGGCATGTTGGAGCGGCGCAAGCAACTGGCGGGAACTTTGTCCGGCGGCTGGAAACAGCGGCTCGCGCTGGCCGCGTGCCTGATCCACGACCCGCAACTGCTGTTGCTCGACGAGCCGACGGCGGGCGTGGACCCGAAGGCGCGGCGTGATTTTTGGGACGAGATTCACCAGCTTGCCGCCGGGGGATTGACCGTGCTGATCACCACGCATTACATGGACGAGGCGGAACGCTGCCATCGGCTCGGCTACATCGCCTACGGCAATCTGCTCGCGCACGGCACGGTGGATGAAGTCGTGAAAACCGCCGACTTGACGACGTGGGAAGTTTCCGGCGCGAACCTGCCCGCGCTGGCGGAAAAATTGCGCGGCCAGCCCGGCGTGGAACAGGTCGTGGCGTTTGGCACGGCGTTGCACGTCAGCGGACGCGACGCGGAAAAATTGCGCGCGTCCATCGCGCCATTCATGGGCGGCGAACACCAGTGGACGCAGATTGAATCGGGCCTGGAAGACGTGTTCATCAGCCTGATGGAAACGGCGAAGGATAATTTCTCGTGAAGATTTCAAATCAACTGGTAGGGCAAAGCTGCGGCTTTGCCTCATTATTTAGGCGGCGCAGCAACGCCGCCCTGCCTGAAATTGAGGTGCATTCATGAGCTTCAGCCTCCATCGTTTCTTCGCCATCGTGCTGAAAGAGTTCATCCAGATGCGGCGCGACCGCCTGACGTTCGGCATGATGGTCGGCATTCCGATGGTGCAGCTCATCCTCTTCGGTTACGCCATCAACTCGAATCCCAAGCATCTGCCCACGGCGGTTTACGCGGCGGACAACAGCCCGTTCTCGCGCACGCTGATCTGGGGGTTGCGCAACAGCAGCTACTTCGACATCACGCGCGAGGCGCACAGCGCGGCAGAAATTGAGCGTTGGCTGGCGGAGGGAAAAGTTCAGTTCGCCGTGACCGTGCCGGTGGATTTCGAGCGAAAATTGTTGCGTGGTGAAAAACCGGATTTGCTCATCGAAGCCGACGCGACTGATCCGTCCGCCGTGGGTTTCGCCTCGGCAACCGTTTCGCAACTGGTGACGACAGTGCTGAACCGCGACCTCATCGGGCCGCTGGCCAAATTGTGCGGCAGTGCGCCGCCGTTTAACCTGGTCATGCACCAGCATTACAACCCCGAAAGCATCACCCAATACAACATTGTTCCCGGCTTGATGGGCGTGATGCTGACCATGACCATGATCATCATCACCGGCCTCGCCATCACGCGCGAACGCGAGCGGGGCACGATGGAAAACCTCCTTTCCACGCCGGTGCATCCCGGCGAAGTCATCATCGGCAAAATCATTCCCTACATCGTGGTCGGCTACGTGCAGGTGTTTTTGATCCTGGCGGCGTCGAAATTCCTGTTCGCCGTGCCGATGTTTGGCAGCGTGTGGCTGCTGCTGGCGCTGACATTTTTGTTCATCGTGGCCAATCTCGCGGTCGGCATCACTTTTTCAACCATCGCCAAAAACCAGTTGCAGGCCATTCAAATGGCGTTTTTCTTTTTCCTGCCGTCGCTGCTGCTTTCCGGCTACATGTTTCCGTTTCGCGGAATGCCGGTCTGGGCGCAGGACATCGGCGAATGCCTGCCGCTGACGCACTTTCTGCGCGTCGTGCGCGGCATTTTGCTCAAGGGCAACGGCCTTGCCGAATGCGCGCCGGATCTGTGGCCGATTGCCCTGTTCGTCGCCGTGGCGTTGACCATCGGCATCAAACGCTACCGGCAGACGCTGGACTGATCAGCCTGGCAGGATTTGTCCGCCAAACCCAGGCGCGTCCAATCTGACGCTGTCCTGCTGGGACGGATTTTCCGGTGCAGACCTGCACGCTTGCCGCCTAATTTTTTTTGCGGCATAATTTTGTTTGATATGACGGAAACTCCTTCACGTTCGCCCCGGATCATCTGGGCCGGGCTGCTGTTTTTTTTCTGCCTCATCGTGCTGGCGTTCCTGCTCTGGCTGACGCAGGCCATCCGTCTGCAGCCGCCGTTGCGCGTGCTCAGCACCGTGGCGGATTTCACGTTGACCAACCAGGACGGCCGGGGCACCACGCTGGCCGACCTGACCAATCACGTCTGGGTGGCGGACATCATCTTCACGCGCTGCGCCGGCCCTTGTCCGCGCATGACCGGCCAGATGAAATCGTTGCAGGACAAACTGCCGGCCGGCAGCCAGGCCAAACTTGTCACGCTCACGACCGACCCGGATTTCGACACGCCGGCGGTGATGAAAAGATACGGCGAACGGTTCGGCGCGGATTTCAAACGCTGGACTTTTCAGACCGGCACCAAGGCGCAGATCGCCAACCTTGCCGGTGACAGCCTGAAATTAAGCACGCAGCCGATCAAGCCCGCCGACCGCAAGGACGATGCCGATTTGTTCATTCATGCCACCATCTTTGTCGTCGTGGACAAGCACGCGCAGATGCGCGCTTTTTTCGAGACCGGGGGGGATAATGTGGACTGGGAAAAATCCGGGCAGGCAAAAGTCCTCGCGGCCGTGCATCAATTGGAAGATGAACCATGACCGTCCATGACTTGCCCGCCGTCAACGCCACGCTCAACGGCCTGAGCGCCGTTTTCCTCACCGCCGGATTCATCTTCATCAAACGCGGCAACAAGATCGCCCACCGCAACTGCATGATCACCGCGTTTTGCACGTCGGTGGTTTTTCTGGGCTGTTATCTGACGTATCACGGCTACCTCGCCGTGGTGCTGAAAGAAGGGCCGACGCGCTTCCTCAAGCCCGAATGGTTTAAGCCGGTTTATTTTACGATTTTGATTTCGCACACGGTGCTGGCCATCGTCATTGTGCCGTTGATTTTGATGACGCTGTGGCGGGCAAAGCAGCAAAACTTCGCGGCGCACAAAAAAATCGCCCGCTGGACCTGGCCGTTGTGGATGTATGTTTCCGTCACCGGTGTCATGATTTACCTGCTGCTCTACCAAATTTTCCCGCAGAAATAAGGCCGGCGCCGACTTTCCGTTCGACAACTCGGCGCGGCGTTTGCAGACTGGCGGCATGTCCGACATTTTTCCCGCCTACCGCAAACTGCTCAAATGCGCCCAGGAAATCGCGCTCCTCAACAGCGCCGGCAGCCTGCTGTCGTGGGATGAAGAAACCTACATGCCGGCCAAGGCGCTGGAGCATCGCGCCGCGCAGATGGCGTATTTCAGCGGCCGGGCGCACCGGTTTTTTACGTCGGCGCGCGTCGGCGATTGGATTTCTGAATGCGAACAGCACGGCTTTGCGCCCGATTCCTACGAGGCGGCGAACATCCGCGAATGGCGGCGCAGCTACAACCGCAAAACCAAAATTCCGGCGCGGCTCGTGGAAAAATTTCAACGCGTCCGCGCCCATGCCCGCGAGGCGTGGGGCGAAGCGCGGAAACAATCCCAGTTCAAACTCTTCCGGCCGCATCTTCAGAAGCTGCTGGATTTGCACCTGCAATTTGCCGATCTGTGGGGCTACACCGGCTCGCCTTACAACGCGCATCTGGACGAATACGAACCCGGCGCGCGGGCCGAAAATTTGCGCGAACTGTTCGCGAAGTTGCGGCCGGAAATCATTTCCATTCTCGGACCGGCGATGGAGCGTTCCGCCGCCGCCCCGCGTTCGTTGTTGAACGGCCATTATCCCGTGGCCGCGCAGCAGGCGTTCAACCGCGAGGTGGCGACGGCGATGGGTTTTGATTTCGCCGCCGGCCGGATTGATACCACGACGCATCCGTTTTGCAGCGAACTGGGACCGAACGACTGCCGCCTGACCACGCGCTACAACGAGGCCGATTTCTCGCAGTCGTTTTACGGCGTCATGCACGAAGCCGGCCACGGGCTTTATGAGCAAGGATTGCCGAAGGAGCATTACGGCACGCCGCTGGGCAGCGCCATTTCGCTTGGCATCCACGAATCGCAATCGCGTCTCTGGGAAAATCACGTCGGTCGCAGCGAAAATTTCTGGCAGCACTGGCATCCGATTGCTTGCAAACATTTTCCCGAATTGTCCCGCCTCACGCCCGCGCAACTCACGGGCGCGGTCAACAGCGTTCAGCCGTCTTTCATCCGCGTCGAGGCGGATCAGGTTACTTACGATCTGCACATCATTTTGCGTTTCGAGATCGAAATGAAATTGATCGAACATCAGCTTGCCGTGGCCGATGTGCCGGCGTATTGGAACGAGCAATTTGAAAAATCCTTCGGTTTGAAAGTCACCCATGACGCGGACGGCTGTTTGCAGGACATTCACTGGAGCATTGGCACCATTGGCTATTTTCCGACCTATTCGCTCGGCAACCTGAACGCCGCGCAGCTCATGCAGCGGGCGCAGACGGACTGCCCGGCGCTCGCAGCGGAACTGGCGCGCGGCGAATACAGCACGCTGCTGGGCTGGTTGCGCGACAAAATTCACCGCCACGGAATGAAGCATCATCCGCAAGAACTCATGCGCCTGGCCACCGGCGAAGGCATGAACAGCGCCGCGCATCTGGCGGCTTTGCGGCAGAAATACGGCCTTGCCGTGTGACGAAACAAGTTCTATCCATGCTCAACTCCAAATTATGAAAACTCTTTTATTCGCGGTTGCCCTGCTCGTCATGGCGACCAGTTGCGCTGATGCGGCGGACTGGAAATTGGTCTGGTCGGACGAGTTCAATTATTCCGGTCTGCCCGACACGAACAAATGGGGCTACGAGGAAGGCTTTGTTCGCAACCACGAGAGCCAATACTACACCCGGTCACGCTTGGAAAACGCCCGTGTCGAGGATGGCAATCTGGTCATCGAATGCCGCAAAGAACATTTCACGCCGCCGCATCATGCGCCGGTGGAATACACCGCCGCCAGCCTCACCACGCAGCACAAGGAAAGCTGGCTATACGGACGCATCGAAGTGCGCGCCAAGATTCCTCAGGGCGAAGGCGTCTGGCCGGCCATCTGGATGCTCGGCACAAATATTGACCAAGTCGGCTGGCCGCGCTGCGGCGAGATTGACAACATGGAGTTTGTCGGCAAGGAACCGCGCGGCATTCATGGAACCTTGCATTACGCCGTGGATGGCAAACATCAGTCTGACGGCGGCTCGCTGGAAACAAACCAGCCGTATGCGGATTTCCATGTCTATGCGATTGAATGGACGCCGGAACGGATTGATTTCTATTTCGACCAGACGAAATATCACAGCGTGCTGCTCGACAAAGCCGGCCAGGGCGCGGCCAATCCTTTCCGCAAGCCGCAATACCTGATTCTAAACTTCGCCCTCGGCGGTGCTTGGGGCGGGCCGATTGACGACTCAATTCTGCCGCAGAAATTTTTGATAGATTACGTGCGGGTTTATCAGAAAACCGGACACAATCAGATGGGTGTGAAATGACGCATTTTCCACGAGAATGGACACGCGAGCTTCATTTCAGAGAAAGCTGTCGAATCAGTTGTTCGTAACGCGGGCGAAGCTCGCCATAGATTTCAGGATAAATTTCAAACTGGCCGTAGTGTTCGACGATGAAACGGCACGCCTTGACCAGCTCTTCAGCGATGGGTTTCAGCGACTCCTGTTCGTATTCAAAACGAAATTCCAACAAACCGAGAAAACAGTTGATGACATCGGCATCATTTTCCGCCTCAGAAGATTGAATATATTTGATTGCCGCAAAGACGTAAAATTGAAACGCCACCGGCCCCACCCACATCAAGTCCATGATTGGATATATGTATCCTTCTCTCAACAGCGCTTCAACCTCCGCCAGGCTCTTTCCGAGAAAATTGTTGCAAGCCGAATGTTCGTCCAACGAATTATAAACATTAATTTCTTCACGCGTCGGCAGTTTCATTTTTAGAGCCTCACTGGGATGTTTTTCTCCGCCAAAAACTGCTTCACATCGCCGACGGTGTAGGTGCCGAAATGGAAAATGCTCGCGGCGAGGACGGCGTCGGCTTTGCCTTCGAGCAGCACCTCGGCCATGTGTTCCAGGCTGCCCGCGCCGCCGCTGGCGACTACGGGCACGCCGACGGATTCGCTCACGCGGCGCGTGATGACGAGGTCGAAACCGGCCTTCGTGCCGTCGGCGTCAATGGAGTTCAGCACGATTTCGCCCGCGCCGAGCGAGACGGCTTTTTTCGCCCATTCGATGGCGTCGAGGCCGGTGTCCTTGCGGCCGCCGTGCGAGAACACGCCCCATTTTTCCGGCGCGATTTTCTTGGCGTCAATGGAGACGACGATGCACTGGCTGCCGAATTTTTCTGCGCCTTCGCGGATGAGTTCGGGCCGGGCGAGCGCGCTAGAGTTGATGGAAATCTTGTCCGCCCCGGCGCGCAGCATTGTGAACATGTCGTCCACGGATTTTATTCCGCCGCCGACGGTGAGGGGCATGAAACATTGATCGGCGGCGCGTTCGATCACGTCCACCATCGTCCCGCGACCGTGGGCGGTGGCGGTGATGTCGAAAAACACCATTTCGTCCGCACCTTGCTCGTTGTAGCGGAGGGCGAGTTCCACGGGGTCGCCGACGTTCTTCAGGTCGCCTTTTTCGGCGACGCCGAACTGGACGCCGCGGGTGACCTGGCCGTCGTGGACGTCGAGGCAGGGAATGACACGTTTGGCAATCACGCCGTTCATTAAAGGCGGAGTTGCGCCGCAGGGCAAATGGTATTAGTGATATTTTGCTTGAAAGCGTTCCGGGCTGATTCAAAATTTAAGCCGCCAACAAATACGAGGTTTGCCATGAAGAATACATCGCGCCTGACTCTTGCCGCCGGCCTGCTGGCCGTGGTGGCCGCCACCGGTTGCCGTAATTCGGGCAGTCCGTATCAGCCCGGTCCCGTGGCCGGCACGGCGGTCGGCGAAGGCGTCGGCGTGGTGGCGGGCAACGTGGCGGGCTTCGGCGCGGGGATCGTGGGCGGCACGGTGGATGGCACGAAAAAAGTGCTCGATCCCAGCTATCGCATGGTGCGTTATTGGAAGACGGAAACGACGCCGGACGGGCGCACGATCCAGGTGCCTTATGATATTTTGGTGGATGAATACGGCCGGCCCGCAGTGATGCCCGCGCCGACCGGCAATCCCGCGCCGCCGCCGGTGACGACCACGAACGCCGCGCCCAAATAATCCAACTTTAAAAATTTTATGCGAATGCCCCGTGTTTTGCTCCTGCTCGTCTCTCTGCTCGCAACCGGAAACATTTTTGCCGCCGGCGCCAACGCCGCGTCGCCGCGCAAAATCGCCATCATCGTGGAGAACCATGCAAACGCGGCCTTGAATGACAAGACCGACGTGCTGGAAGACTTGGTCGCCAGCCGCGTGGCGGGCCAGGGTTTTGCGGTCATCAGCCGCGATGTGGTCGTCAACGCCTTGAAGTCCTCGCCGGCGGGAAGTTCATCCAATTTGGATGAGGAATTGAGCAGCAACACGTCCGCCTTGCGGCTGGCGCAGAATCTGGGCGCGGATTTTATTTTGGTTCCGACGATCACGAGTTACGGCACGGAGAAGAAGGCTTACAATGGCAACGGCATCCAGACGTTGAACATCGTCCACCGGCTTCGCGTGAGTTTCAAGATCGCGAACGCAGACGATGGCGGTGCGCTGCGCGGCGGCGTGTTCGCTTCTGAAAAAGTCACGCGGGATACGGGCAATCTGCAAACGGAGGACACGGATACGCTCAATGAACTGCTCGACGAGGCCGCCGGCCAACTGGCGGCGGCCGTCAACGCCAGCGCCAAATCGCTGCCGACGGAAACGGCCAAGGCCGCGCTGGTCAGTTTCAAAATTTCCTGCACGATGACCGATCCGCGCCAGCTGCCGGTGCTGATTTCCGACGTGAGCGTTTCCGCCGCCGGCAAGCTCATCGCCACCAACCCGCCGGCGGCCGTGCAGCCGCTGGATGTGACGGTGGAACTGGACGGCGTGGCGCTCGGTTCCGCGCCGGGCGATTTCAAGGCGCGTCCCGGTTTGCACAAATTGCGCCTGTCGCGCGAAGGCTTTGCGGAGTGGAACCGCACGGTGAACATTTACGACGGCCAGACGCTGCGCGTGGCGTTGCAGATGAGCGACGACGGTTACGCGAAGTGGAAGGACACGACGGATTTTCTGGCCACGCTGGACGCGAATCGCAAATTGACCGATGCCGAGGTGAAACGCATCGAAGGCGTCGCGGAGTTTTTCAAGAACAGCCATTACCGCGTGGACACGGCGGAAAACATTCACATCCACAAAAGTCTTTATTGACCGAACTTAATCTTCTTTACCATGAAAACATCTTTTTTGAAAACCAGCGTGGCCGTCGCCGGTGTGATGTTGCTGCCGTTCCTCGCGGGCGCGCAGGAAAAAGCCACGCTCGCCATTTCCTCGATCAAGCCGACGCCGGCGCTGTCTTCGGCGATGAACACCCGCACGACTACCACCACTGACGTGAAGAACGCCGACGGTTCCGCCAAGCACGAGGCGCTCACGTTTGACACCAAAGAGGAATTGAATCGGATCATTCAGTCACTCGACAGCCAGTTGATTGACCGGGTCAACGCGACACGAAAGTTTGACGTGGTTGGTCGCAGCGATCTCGCAGATGTCATCAAGGAACAGGATCTGGGTGCCTCTGGAAATGTTGATTCCAAGACCGCCGCCAAGGCCGGCAAGCTGGCCGGCGCGAAATATCTGCTCGTCGCGACGGTGGATGATTTTGATGATTACATCGAGAAAGCCACTTTTGCCGGCACGGGCCAGACGGCGACCAAGCGCGTGTTCCGTTTTTCCATCGTGGGCAAGCTGTATGATTCATCCACGGGCAAGTTGCTAGAATCGGCCAATTTTCAGACGGGCAACGACGAGTTCAAACAAATCCAGACGGATCGGAATTATTCGGAAAAGAACGGCGAGTTGAGCGATGAAATGATGGTGGCCATCGCGCGCAGCATGGCGGAAAAAATCGCCCTGCATGTCGCGGACGTGATTTTCCCGGCGAAGGTGCTGGTCAAGCGCGACAACGTCGTGACGATCAATCGCGGCGAGGGCGGCGGCGTGGCGGCAGGCGACGTGTTCAATGTTTTTGCCCAAGGCGAGGAACTCAAAGACCCGGACACGGGCGAATCGCTGGGACGCGAGGAAGTCAAAGTCGGCCGGGTGAAAATTTCACAGGTGAACCCGAAGACATCGCAGGCGCAGATTTTGGAAGACACCGGCATTGACAAGGGCGCGGTGCTGCGCAAGGCGCCCTAGGCAAAATTTTTCATTGAAGGGAATCGTGAAAACGTCCGGGAAGCTCAAAAATTTCATCTGGTTCATGCTGCCGGTCATCGGCATCGGACTGATGACAACGGGCTGCCAGACTTACGAGCAAAAGAACAAAGTCATCGGCTACTGGCGGCAGGGGAACATTTCCAAAGCCGCCAGCGAGGCGGCCAAGGAGGCGGATGATCACGCGGGCGGCAAAGACGCGGTCGTCTGGCGGTTGGAAGAAGGCGCGGCTTTGCGGGCGGACGGCAAATACGCGGCGAGCAACCGGGCCTTTGAACAGGCGCAGCAAAAAATTGACGACTACGCGCAAAAGGCCAAAGTGCGCGTGGGCCAGGAGACGGGCGCCTTGCTTTCCAATCAGGCGAATCTGGCTTACGAAGGCCGTTCTTACGACGGCATCATGCTGAACACTTACCGGGCGCTGAACTATCTCGCCCTCGGGGAAACGGACAAGGCCCGCCCGGAAATCATCCGCGCCTATCAACGCCAGCAGGAGGCGGTGGATGACAATGCGCGGCGGATTGAAAAGACCCAGGCCGAGGCCGGCAAAAATAAAAATCAGGCCAAGATCGAGCAGGCGCAGGCGAATTCAAGATTTCAGGCGGAATTGCAGAATTCATTGTCCGGCATCCGTGACGTGAAAGGCTATGCCGATTATGTCAATCCTTTCACGGTTTATCTCGACGGTCTTTATTTCATGGCGAACGCGACGGGCGCCTCGGATCTGGAACGCGCCCATAAATCATTTGAGCGCGTGATTAGCTTTGACGGTGACAATGAATATGTGAAGCAGGATCTGGCGGCGGTGGACGATCTGATGAATGGCAAACCGCTGACGCCGGTGACGCATGTGATTTTTGAAACCGGCTGCGCCCCGGTCCGCAGCCAGACGCGGATTGATATTCCCATCGTCGTCTCAAAAGTTTCGTATGTCGGCGCGGCGTTTCCAAAGCTGGAACCGCAGGGAAATTTCCAATCCGGGCTGACCGTCACGGCCGACGGCGTCAATTACCACACCCGGATCGTGGCGGACATGGACGGCATTGTCGCCCTTGATTTCAAAAACGAACTGCCCGTGGTCATCACCAAGACCATCGCCGCCACGGTCACCAAGGCCGTGGCCGCGTATGCCGCCAACGATGCCGCGCGCCAGTCGAGCGACTGGCTGGGGCTGCTCATTCAGGCGTCCACCGCCGCCTATCAGATGGCCGTGAACATCGCCGACACGCGGACTTGGACGACTTTGCCGAAGGAGTTTCAAATCTGCCGTTTTCCCACGCCGGCGGACGGCAAAATCGAATTGTCCACGCCCAACGGCATGAGGGCCACGGTCACGCTGGGCGCCGGCGGCGGGGCAAAAATTGATTTGACCTCAACGAACGCGCAAGCATCTTTGAACAGCGGCGGCTCGCTGGATGTCGTTTATGTCAAATCCATCACCGCCACCACGCCGTTGTTGGTGGGCCAGTTCAAATTAAAATGAAAACGAAACTTGCAGCATTGTCCGCCATCGTCCTCGCGGTGGCCGGCTGTCACAATCCGATGAACTCGGTGGAGAACGCACAAAAGTCCGGCCAGCGCAGCATGGTTTCCGACCAGCGCGTGGTCGCGGATATGGGGCTGAACCGCAGCGTCTCCGTGGTCGGCCTCAACACCGCCATGACGCCCGGCGGACTGCTGAAGGTGCAGGCGGAACTGCTCAACACCACCAAGTCATTTCACCGTTTCAGTTATCAGTTCGAGTGGTTTGACCAGGACGGCATGCAAATCAACAACGTCGTTTCCCCCGTGGTCGCCGACCAGATCGAAGGCCGCGAGAGCAAGTTCATCTCCGCCGTCGCGCCCAGTCCGGCGTGCAAGGATTTTCGTTTGAAACTGCTGGAAGCCCATTGAATTTTAACCCGCCATCAACATGAAAAACATCATCATTCTTCCGCTCGCCGCCGCCGCCGCCATTTTCACCGGCTGCGGAACCAACGCCCATTACGTCCAGACGGGTGGGCGGGAAAGCATTGTCTCCATTGGCCAGATCAACGATCAGGATTTTATCGCGGCCGCCGGCGACGCCACCAGCGACCTGCTGGCCTCCGGCGTGCTCGATACTGTTAAGGGCCGGAAAGCCATTCTCGCGATGAGCCGCATCGTGAATGATACGAGCCAGCAGATTAACATTGACCTGCTCACCAAGAAAATCCGCGTGGGCCTGCTCAACAGCGGCAAGGCGGTCACCACCACCACTTTTGGCCTCGGCGGCCAGGCCGAAGATCCGCTCGCCAAGGGCATCCAGCAGCAGCAGGAATTTTTGAACGACCAGAAGGCCGCGCCGCTGCCGGATTTCACGCTCTCCGGCAAGATCATTCAAACCAGCGTCAAGTCCGGCGATACAAGCCAGACCACCTACAGCTTCCAGCTCTCGCTGACCGACCAGCGGGGCCTCGCCGTCTGGGAAGGTGAAAAGCAAATCACCAAGCAAGGCACGCGCTCCTCGGTCGGTTTCTGAAACGGGCCTCGTTTTACGACGCCGGTGGAAATTCCGCCGGCGTTTTTTCTTTTCCTCAACCGGGGCTGTGATACATTGGCCGCCGGTGGCCGATGTGGCGGAATTGGCAGACGCGCTAGACTCAAAATCTGGTATCCGTAAGGATGTGTGGGTTCGACCCCCTCCGTCGGCACCAATAAAAAAAGGCGGGAGCCGGTGGATTGATTCGCCGGCACGGTGCGTGTGGTCTCCACCCATTGCAAAAATCCGGTTGCGCTCCGGCGGCGTTTTGCGAAATTCGGGAAAATCAAACCCGTTCCCATTATGACCACCAACACCATCAAACTGCATCGCGTGCTTCGGGCCTCCCCGGAGAAAGTTTATCGGGCGTTTCTCGACGCCGACGCCAAGGCCAAATGGCTTCCGCCTTATGGCTTCACCTGCAAGGTGCATCACCTGGAAGCCAGGGTCGGCGGCACCTACAAAATGTCATTCACCAATTTCACCACCGGCCAGAGCCATTCCTTCGGCGGGACGTATGTGGAATTGACTCCGCCCGAACGCCTCCGCTACACGGACCGGTTCGACGACCCGAATCTGCCCGGCGAATTGTCGGTGACGATCACCTTGAAAAAGGTTTCCTGCGGCACCGAGATGAACATCGAACAAGCCGGCGTGCCGGCGATCATTCCGCCCGAGATGTGCTATCTCGGCTGGCAGGAATCGCTCGCCCAACTCGCGCAACTGGTCGAACCGGAGATTACTGGTTAGGCGCTGACGCACATCGCCACTCAGGAACAATTGGGTGGCAAAGTTGTGGACTGGCTGGAAAAAGTCAGCGACACGCAATATCAAGAGTGACAAAGGAATCAATTTTTCAACCTATCAAGCTCAGCCTCGGCGCTCGCATACTCCATAAAATCTTTTTCATCTGTATTGAGGCATTTACGAAACAGATCGGCGGCTTTGTTTTTGTCTCCTATCAGAAGATTTTGCATTCCTGCGTAATAATAAGCTTCGCAAAGCTGCTCTCGCCGTCTGGCCATGTTAATGGAGGAATCGCTGGCGATTTTTAGCAAATCATTTTCGGAAAGATTGCCGGTAAGATAGTTGCCTATTTTTGAGGGCCAATTATTATCGGCGACGCTTGCGGATTTCATGTGGTCAGAAAGTTCTGCTTGGGCCGCTTTATTCTGGCCTAACCGGACCCGGATGAAATAAATGTGATACCAAGCATGAACCCAGGATGGATCCAATTTTTCGACTGTTCGGAAATTCTCCAAGGCGGCGGTGAATTGTAATTGATCAGCCTGTAAACAACCCAGTCCGATAAGGCCGGAAATATCATTCGTGTCCAGTTGAATGGCTTGTTCAAAATTGGTGCGCGCAGCCGCAAAATTTCCCATCTGCCGATAATACCAACCCATGCTGACAAAAACGCGAGCCGATGGCGAAGCGCATTTAAGTGCCCGGTTGAAATTGGAAACCGCCCCGGAATAATTGGTCAAGCGGATCATAGCTTTTGCACATTCGCAATATGCCCACGCGTTGGTCGGCGAAAGGCTGGCTGCCTTGTTAAAATCGGCCAAAGCGTCCTTGAAATTGAACTGCCGATAAAACGCCGCGCCGCGCATTTCATACGCATCTGCAAGGCGCGGAGCGATCTGGATGGCTTTGGAAAAATCAATGATGGCCGCCGGGTAATCATGAAGCTCCGCTTTCACTGCGCCACGAAACAGAACAGGTCGGGGATATTCTGGATGCAGCGCGACTGCGGTTGTAAAATCAGCCAAAGCACCAGTGCGGTCTTTGGTTGACCATTTGACGAATGCGCGGAAATAGTAAGCGTTCACGTTCCTGGGGTCGAACTCAATGGCCGCATCAAGATCTTTGATGGCGCCCGTATAATCTTCCACCTCATCTTTAATCATCGCTCGTCTGATATACGCCTCGGCATTGATATGATGATTGGTCAACCCTGCATCATAATCGGCGGCCGCTTCGGAAAAATTATTGAGTTTCCAATGGGCTTTGGCTCGCAAGTAAAATGCTTCAGTATCTTTTGGCCGGAGTTGAAGCGCCTGACTATAATCGGCGATTGCATCATGATAGTTGTGTTGAACGTATTGCGCCTCACCTCTTTCAATGTAAATCTTCGCCGCGCCCGACTTGATAAGTCCTTTGCCAAGATAAGGGTGATGCTGGATGTAGTTATCGTATTCTGTAACCGCTCCCGCATAATTGCCTGCCAGATACTTATCCCGGGCAATTTCAAGGGGAAGCTCGTCTAATGCCGGCCAATCTTGATCCCAAAAGCCCTTTGACTCGATAGCTTTGGTGTAATTTGTGATGGCTCCGGTATAATTCCCGACACGCTCCATCTGTTGCCCTTTCCATAAATAAGTTTGCGACTGTGTGCATGAAGAGCAAACAACTAGCAGCGCGAAAAATGGAATAAAAATTAAAATCCGAAAAGCCATTTTCACCTGCCGAAAATAAGCCAAAGAGTTTCTTGCGACAAGACTGTTCTTCCATTTAAAACGGCTATTGCTTCTTTTGAAACACTAACTCATCGTTTTTTGTAGTGACTTTAATTTTATCTCCGGGCTTGAATTCGCCTTCGAGCAACTTCATCGAAAGCGGATTGAGTAAATGTTCCTGCACCGCGCGTTTGAGCGGGCGCGCGCCGAATTGCGGGTCATAACCTTCCTTCGCCAATAATTTTTTAACCGCCGCGTCCACGTCCAAAGTCAAATTTTGTTGCGCGAGACGTTTCTCCAGTCCGCCCAACTGGATGTCCACGATGCGCGCGAGTTCACTTTCGTCGAGGCTTTGGAAAATGATCACGTCGTCCACGCGGTTCAGGAATTCCGGGCGGAAATGTTTTTTCAACCCGGCCATCACTTTGTCCTCCATCGCCGAGCGCGAAGATTTGTCCGTTTTGCCGTCCAGAAAATATTCCTGGATGATGGGCGAACCGAGGTTGCTGGTCATAATCACAATCGTGTTTTTGAAATCCACGGTGCGGCCCTGGCCGTCGGTGAGCCGGCCGTCGTCCAGCACTTGCAACAACACGTTGAAAACATCGGGATGGGCTTTTTCAATTTCGTCGAACAGCACGACGGAATACGGCTTGCGGCGGACGGCTTCGCTCAACTGCCCGCCTTCGTCGTAGCCGACGTAGCCGGGGGGCGCGCCGATGAGGCGTTGCACGGAAAATTTTTCCAGGTATTCGCTCATGTCAATCCGCACCATCGCGTTTTCGTCATCGAACAAAAATTCCGCGAGCGCACGGGCCGTCTCGGTCTTGCCCACGCCGGTCGGGCCGAGAAAAATGAACGAGCCGATGGGCCGGTTCGGATCCTGCAAGCCGCTGCGCGAACGGCGCACGGCATTGGCCACGGCGACCACGGCCTGCTGCTGCCCGATGACGCGCTGCTGCAAGCGTTCCTCCATTTTGAGCAGCTTCTCGCGCTCGCCCTCAAGCATCCGCGAGACGGGAATGTGCGTCCACGACGCGACGACGCGGGCGATGTCCTCATCGGTGACTTCCTGGCGGAGCAATGTCGAACGTGCTGCCGTGCTTCCAGCCGGCAGAACTGACTCTTTCCCTTTCTTATCCGGTGAATCAGATGGTTCTGCCGGCGGGACGCCAGCAGCGCTTTCCATTTTCGCCAGCTTGGTTTCCAGATCGGGAATTTTGCCATATTGAATTTCCGCCGACTTGGTGAGGTCGCCGGCGCGCTGGGCTTTTTCCAATTCAATCTTCGCCTGTTCGAGTTGTTGCTGAACAATGCTGACGGCATTGACGGCGGTTTTCTCGTTCTGCCATTGCGCGGTGAGCGCTTTGGACTTGTCTTTGAGATTCGCAAGCGTCTTGTCAATCAGCTTGAGCCGCTCCTTGCTCGCAGCGTCCTTCTCCTTCGCCAACGACGTGCGCTCAATCTCCAATTGCAAAATCTGCCGGTCGAGCTGGTCGAGTTCCGTCGGTTTGGAATCCAATTCCATCTTGATGCGCGAAGCCGCCTCGTCCACCAGATCAATCGCCTTGTCCGGCAAAAAGCGGTCGGTGATGTAGCGATGCGAAAGTTGCGCCGCCGCAACGAGCGCGGCGTCTTGAATGCGAACGCCGTGATGCACTTCGTAACGCTCCTTCAATCCGCGCAAAATCGCGATGGTCGCCTCGACGGTTGGCTCGGCGACTTGCACCGGCTGGAAGCGGCGTTCGAGCGCCGGGTCTTTTTCAATATATTTTCGATATTCATCAAGCGTGGTCGCGCCGACGCAGCGCAATTCGCCGCGCGCGAGTTGCGGCTTCATGATGTTCGCCGCGTCGCTCGAACCTTCCGCCGCGCCCGCGCCGACGAGCGTGTGCAGCTCGTCAATGAACAAAATAATTTTGCCTTCGCTCACGGAAATTTCTTTCAGGAACGCCTTCAAACGATCTTCAAATTCGCCGCGAAATTTTGCGCCGGCGATCATCGCGCCCAAATCCATCGCGACGAGCTGCTTGTTCTTCAAACTTTCAGGAACGTCGCCGGAAACAATGCGCCGCGCCAGACCTTCGGCGATGGCCGTCTTGCCCACGCCCGGTTCGCCGATGAGCACGGGATTATTTTTTGTGCGGCGGGTGAGGACTTGCATCACGCGGCGAATTTCTTCGTCGCGCCCGATAACCGGGTCAATTTTTCCCTGCCGCGCGAGCGCCGTCAAATCGCGGCCGTATTTTTCCAGCGCCTGAAATTTCGCTTCGGGATTTTGGTCGGTCACGCGCTGATTGCCGCGCAATTCGGCGAGCGTTTTCAAAACCGCGTCGCGCTTCAAACCGTGCTTCGCAAAAATTTTCTTCAACGCCGAACCGCCGCTGTCCAGCAAACCCAAAAGCAAATGCTCGGTGCTGACGTATTCGTCCTTCAATTTTTTTGCTTCGGATTCCGCCGCGTCGAGCGACTTCCGCAAATCCGAACCGACGAACGGTTCGCCGCCTTGAACCTTGTGACGACGCGAAAGCTCCGCTTCCAAATCCGGTTTGAGTTGCGCGACGCGCACGCCGATGCGCGCCAGCAATTCCGGCACGAGGCTTTCTTTCTGGCCCAGCAGTGCGAGCAGCAGATGCTCACCGTCCATCTCCTGATGCGAGTGTTCACGGGCGATGCGTGGCGCGTCCTGCAACGCCTCCGATGATTTTTGCGTGAGCTTGTCGAGTTGCATGAGTAAATCAATTCAACGAATGCCGCGTTTCGTCAAGTCTGGGAAATTTTCGGTAGTGGGACGGTTTCGCGCGAAGACCGCGAAGGCGGCGAAGGATGAGGATTTCCCCCCTTTTGGTTTCCTTCACGTTCTTCGCGCGACTCAAACAATTTCCCCAAACGATACCATTATCAAATTTTTAATCGCAATTTTGGCCACGGGTGAAAAGGAATTCAGCCTTGAGTTCAGAGATTTTCATTTGCCCGTCCGCCGTTTTGCCTGATAATTGCAGTCGTCATCTAGTTACGCCGAAATTCATGGCCAGACTTGTCGTCATCAACCAGTCGCTTGCCGGTTCCATCCACGAACTCGGCGAGGCTTGGGCGACCATCGGACGCGGGGACGGCAACACGTTCCAGCTCGCGGCCGACTCGGTGTCGGGCCGGCATTGCGAGGTGCGCGTGCGCGGGGATGAACTGATCGTGCGCGACCTGCTTTCGACGAACGGCACCTTCATCGCCGGCCAGAAAATTTCCGAAGGCGTGCTCAAGCCCGGCCAGACGCTTCAGATCGGTGACGTGGAACTGCGCTTTGAATCTTCCGCGCCGGGAACGCTGTCCGGCGTGCCGTTCAATTCCAAAATGCTCGTCACCAGCGCGGCGACGGCATCCGCGCCCACGCCGCCGATGGTTCCCGAAAAAAAGCCGGAACCCGCGCCATCACCCGCGCCGCCGGCGGCGGGCGGATTGGGAAAAAAATTTCAAGTGCTGTTCGTGGACGACAGCATGGCGTTTTTGGAATCGTTCAGCGGCCTGTGCGCCGAACTGGCCAAGGGTTCATGGCGGGTTCATACGGCCGCCTCCGCCGACTTGGCGCTGGCGCTGTTGCAGGAAAAACCGATAGACCTCGTGGTGCTGGACATCGGTATGCCGATGCTGGACGGATTGCAACTGCTCGGCATCATCAACCGGCGTTATCCCGGCCTCAAGCTGGCGGTGCTGACCGGCGGCCCCACGGAAAACAAACGCGCCGATGCGTTGGGCAAGGGCGCGGAATTGTTCCTCGAAAAACCGGTGACGGCCGAGGGCATGAAAACTGTCTTCAATGTGCTGAACGATCTCGTCTCTTGGAACCGCGAGGGTTTCACGGGCGCGCTGCGGCAGGTCGGTTTGCAGGAGGTCATCCAGATGGAATGCAACCGCCGGCATTCGACGATCCTGGAAATTCACAATCCCGAATTAAGCGGGCAGGTTTATATCGAGGCCGGCGCCATCACGCACGCCGTCGTCGGCACGCTGACCGGGGAGACGGCGTTTCGCCGGTTGTTGTCGCTCAAGGGCGGCAATTTTCAATTGAAATCGTTCCAAGCGCCGCCGCAACGCACCATTGAAAGCGGCTGGGAGTATTTGCTGCTGGACGCCGCCCGCGCCAATGACGAGGAAACAGGCCACATTAAAAAATCGGATGTCAAACCGGCAGCCGCGCCGCCGCCGCCAAATAATGAAAGCCTGTCGCCGGACGATGAATTCATCGTCGTGGCGACTTATGACGGCGAATGGAAACCGGAAGACGGCGAAAAGAAATAATTTTCATGCTCCAAAAAATTCAGTCCAAAAAAATCCGCTCGCGCGGCCGCTTTGCCGTTGTCGCCTCGAAATATAACGCCCGCTATGTGAATGCCATGCTGCGCGCGGCGAAGATGGAAATTCTCCGCGCCGGCGGCCAGGTTGAAATCATCCGCGTGCCGGGCGCGTATGAAATTCCCGTTGTCGCCGCGAAGCTCGCGCGAACGCAAAAATTTTGCGGGATCATCTGTCTCGGCGTGATTTTGCGCGGGGCGACGACGCACGCGCAGCACATCGGCGAGGCCGTGAGCAACGCGCTGACGCAGATTCAGATTCAGCACGAAATCCCCGTCATCCATGAAGTTCTGCTGCTGGAAAACGAGCAGCAGGCGAAGGAACGCTGTCTCGACCAGCGGCATAATCGCGGCACCGAGGCGGGCCAGACGGCCTTGGAAATGGCGCGGGTGATGGCGGCTTTATGATTGCGCAACGCCTGCATATTAGTTTCGGGCTTTCGGTGATGATAAATGGTGTCGTTGTATTCAACGCATGGCTGGCAAGCCCATGTCCGATTAGAGCAGGGAGTGTGCAAAGTAAAGAACCGACCCCTTTACGACCCCTTTACGATAAAAAATTCGCCTTTCTTCATTGTGATTCCAAAAGAGGAAAATAGAGTCCTGCATCCTCGGTTTCTCCGCTCTTGGATTTGAATGTCGTCAAAATTGCTGCGATTGGATAAATGTCCGTTTTATTTGGCGCAATGCTCCGAAACCCGACGGGTTGGTGGTAATAGTATTGGATTTCGATGTCTTTGAGCGTGATTCGAGTAACATCACTGCCAGTAACGTCAGTCGCATCCGTCAATGCTTGATTGCTTTTAATTTTGCCAATCATTTCGGCAACCGTCAAAAGGCGATTCGTGCGGACAGGTTCGATTTCTGGCCAGTGCATGGAAAATTTAACCAAGCGGTTATCAACGCCGTATTCGAGAGTAATTTTGTCATCAAAAGCCAACTGGAACAACCTTCCACCCCACGCGGAATTGTAGCCCAACGCTCGCTGACATAATTGACTCGTTCCTTCCCGTGACCGCTCCAAGCAGAAGTTTTCGCGTCACCACAAGTGATTTGAACTATGCCATTGGACATTTCCATTTCACTAGATTTTATCCCAAGCAGTTTGGTCAGCTTCAATAATCGCTTCCGAATTTCGTCGCAGCTTGGAACGGTGTCTGATTTTGGAATTATGATTTTGCGTTCCACATTTTCGACGTGGACATCGCCTCGCAATGGATTTACCGAAAGAACATCAGGCGGATTCTTCTCGTTTTTCAGAGAAATGCCCGCTTCAGCCAAGCTCGAATTTGTTAGGTGCAATAATTTCGTGATGTTTGTTCCGGCAAATGCCGATTGATCCAAAAGCCATTGCAAACCGTTTGCCGAAAAAGCTCGTGGTTTGCCTGAATAGCGAAAGGCCGGAAGGTCTTTGGGCAGTCGCTTCAAATGCGATTTCGGAATTTTGTTGATGACTTCAACATTGGTTGACAATGCCAAGCCAGAAGCAAAATCCAGTTGTAAATCCTGTCCCCGACAAATCAATGTCGAGAGCAGAACGGCCAATCCGACTGCAAATTTTTGAAATTTCATAGAGCTAGGGATAAACCTGTCGCGTTTGAAAATCTGTCCTTGCCTCGAATTGGTGGACAGTGTTGGGGTGACACATGAGGCATGGTTTTAGTTTTAGTTCAGATGCGTTTCAAAGTCCACAGGCGATTGATAGCCGAGGGCGCTGTGGAACCGCACC
>Ga0164241_10001243_pt1 | contig 33057 bp, 52 predicted proteins | sample OricomyardsoilBY_FD_108780 | JGI IMG/M metagenome (GOLD analysis project Ga0164241, IMG submission 108780) | Backyard soil microbial communities from Emeryville, California, USA - Original compost - Back yard soil (BY) | ecosystem: Environmental > Terrestrial > Soil > Unclassified | place: USA... | reverse complement strand
TCGTGTCAACTCCGGTTCGGCGCTCAGCAGAGCGTGGCGCCCATCGCGGCGGAACTGTCATACGGGGGCTTTCCGGCAGCTGACCGGTTGAGGTAGTCATGAGAAAAGGCGAAAAACTAGCGGGCGTGTTTCCTGGTGTGCGATTCGGTCGCTATCAGGTGGTCAGCGTTTTGACGTTGCGTAAGTTTCTGTGTGTTTGCGATTGCGGTACGCAGAAAGCTGTTGACGGATATACGCTTGTCGACGGAAAAAGCACGTCGTGCGGTTGTTATCGGGGCGAATTGACTGCGGCTCGGAACGAAACGCATGGAATGTCAAACACACCCACGTACAATAGTTGGTGTTCTATGCTCAGCCGTTGTCAAAATCCTAATTTTCCGAAGTACCCACAATACGGCGGACGCGGCATCCAGGTGTGTGAGCGCTGGCTGTCATTTGAAACTTTCCTGTCTGATCTTGGGGAACGGCCTGAAGGCAAAACGCTTGATCGACTCGACGTTGACGGCGATTACGAACCCGCAAATTGCCGCTGGGCTACTGTTGACGAACAAGCACGAAACAAGACGAACAGTGCGGTAATCACGATTGACGGTATGACAAAGAATCTTACCGACTGGGCGCGTTTCAGCGGTGTGAACCACCAAGCCATAAGTTGGCGCATCGCCCACGGTTGGGAGCCTCGTAAAGCCGTATTCGCTTTTCCTGGAACGCTCTGACCATGCGCAAACATACGAAACTAGCCATCGAGAAACACGCGATAGCGGAATACCCCCGCGAAAGCTGCGGGGTGATCATCACCGTTGGCCGACGTGAGAAATACGTTCCGATCCGGAATCAGGCGACGGGTACTGATTCGTTTCTCATGGACGCGCAGGAACTGGCAGCGGCTGAAGACGAAGGCACCGTTACGGCTTACGTTCACTCGCATCCGGATGACGTAACGGGGCCGTCTGAATCTGACCGCGTGTCGTGTAGCGAACTCGGGCTACCGTGGTACATCGTCGAACTGATGACGAATGGCCAGGAACCGCAGATCCTGCGTATCTTGACGTTGGAACCGAACGAGTACAACGCGCCTTTGCTCGGTCGTTCGTTTTTTCACGGCAAGCTTGATTGCTATTCGTTGATCCGCGATTGGTATCAGCGTGAACGGGGCGTGATGTTGCCCGACTTCGAACGCGAGGACCTGTGGTGGAAGAACACCGAACAGGAACTGTACTTGGACAACTTCGAAGCTGCGGGTTTCCGTCGTCTGAAGGACCGCGAATCGCTCGAAGTCGGGGACGTGATTTTGATGCAGCACAACTCTGCCAGGACGAACCATGGCGGGGTGTTCATCGACGACACGATACCGACTGAACACCAACAAGATCGCCACCACAGCATGCGCGGTATGATGTTGCACCATTTGTACGGTCGACCGTCCGAACGCGTCATTTACGGCGGATATTGGCAAGACATCACGCGTGCGCGTCTGCGCTATGTAGGGGAAACAGATGCTGACTAAAGTGAAGCTTGGCGGGGTGCTAGGTCGTAAATTCGGGCGTGAGTTCGCGTTCGATGTTTACTCGCCTGCCGAAGCTGTGAAAGCCCTGTGCGTGACGGTGCCAGGCTTCGAACGGTATATGTACGATGCAGCCGGCCGCGGTATTCACTTTGCGTGTTTCAACGGCAAGGTGAACATCAGCGAGCCGGAACTACATCTACCAGTCAAGCCGGAAATTCGCATCATGCCTGTTCCCGTCGGTGCGAAAAACGGCGGCTTGACTCAAATCATCATTGGCGCCGTGATCATTGTGGCCGCGTACTACACAGGCGGCGCGTCCACTGCTGCAAGCGGAACCGGCGCAGGTACGGCCGCAGTACCGGCCGCAGGCTCGACGATTTCGTTCTCGTCGATTGCCATGTCCATCGGCGTGTCGATGGTATTGGGTGGCGTCACGCAATTGATCACCGGCCAACAGAAAGGTTTGTCCACGGCAGACAGCCCCGACAACGGCGCATCGTATAACTTCAACGGCCCCGTGAATACTACGGCGCAGGGCAACCCCGTTCCGCTGTTGTACGGCGAATTGTACGTCGGCAGTGCGGTAGCAAGCGCAGGCATTTACGCGGAAGACCAACAATGACGAAAAAAATCAAACTCCGCGCACCGCGTGTCGATCACGTGAAGGGCGGCTATCGTGTGATGGGCCACGGTGGCGGCGGTAAGGGCGGCGGCGAAGCACACCAACCTGAAGAAAGCCCCGACAGCTTACACAGCGTGGCGTACGCCCGTGTGATCGACTTGATCTCTGAGGGGCCGATTGTTGGGCCGGTCCACGGGCCGTCCGGCATCCTGCAAGATATCTACCTCGACAGCACGCCGATTCAAAATGCGAACGGCGAATACAACTTTAACGGTGTCGCTGTAGATTTTCGTGCTGGTACGCAGGATCAAGATTACATCCCGGGCTTTCCCGCGGCGGAAGCAACCGTAGCCGTCGGCGTCGCGCTGCGTGAAGACACGCCGTGGACGCAGCTGATCACGGACACCACCCTATCGGCCGTGCGGGTGACGTTGGGTGCAACGCTTGTTCAAATTCAAGACAACGGCGATCAAACCGGCTATCTGGTTCACTACGTCATTGAACTCAGTTCAAGCGGCGGCCCGTTTCAAACCGTCATCGACACCACGTTCGACGGCAAAACGACGCAGGTTTACGAACGCACGCACCGTATTGATTTGCCGGCCGGACAAACGAGTTGGACGATTCGTGTTCGTCGCACCACGCCCAACGCCGACAGCACGCGAATTACGGATACGACGACGGTGCAGTCATACACCACCGTGGTCGACGCGAAATTGCGTATGCCGATGTCTGCCTGTGTCGGCGTGCAAGTTGACGCCGCGCAGTTTCAATCCATCCCTGGCCGCGCGTTTCACTTCCGCGGTCGTATCATTTCTGTGCCGTCTAACTACGATCCGGAAACCGGCAACTATTCGGGCGTGTGGGACGGCACGTTCAAGCAGGCATACAGCAACAACCCCGCGTGGGTGTTCTATGACATCTCGACCAATAGCCGCTATGGTGCTGGTGAGCGTCTGAGCGCGGCCGCGCTGTCGAACCTGAAGTGGGCACTCTACCCGATCTCGCAATACTGCGACGAGCAGGTACCCGACGGATTGGGCGGAAATGAACGCCGCTTTACGTGCAACGTCTACATCCAAACCGCAGCCGATGCCGCTAAGGTGCTAAGCGATTTGGCAAGCGTGTTCATGGGCATGGTGTATGAAGCCAACGGCGCTATACTGGCGTCGGCCGACATGCCCAGCGACTTCACCTACACGTTTACGAACTCCAACGTCGTCGACGGGAAGTTCGCACGCGTGGGTTCGCCCTGGCGTCAACGTCCGACTGTGGCTCAGGTCAGCTACAACGACATGACCAACTTTGGCATCCAGAAAATCGAGCCGGTTCAGGACGACGAAGGGATTGCGCGGCTCGGTGTTCGAATCACGAAGATATCCGCGTTCGGTTGTACGTCGCGCGCACAAGCGATCCGGGCGGGTAAATGGGCGTTGCTGACTTCGCGAATTGAAACGCAGGCGATCTCGTTCGATGTGGGTTTGGATCAAGCGTTGGTCAATCCAGGCTCAATCATCCGGGTGTCGGATCAATGGCGTGCAGGTCGTCGCGTCGGTGGCCGTATCTCCGAAGTCACGAATGCAAGCACCATCGTTGTCGACCTGACGACTATCGTACGCCCAGGCGACCGGCTGGTCGTGAACTTGCCCAACGGCGTAGCAGAATCTCGCGTGGTTGCCACGTCAGTCGGTCGTGGATTGACCGCGGACAGCACGGAGTGGACCGCGGACAGCACGGAACTAACCGCTGACATGGTTGGTTTACCAGGTTCAGTTCTGACGATCACGGTGACTCAACCGTTTAGCGTTTTGCCTGAACCGGAGGCCGTGTGGACGATCGAAAGCGAAGAGTTGACTAACGAACTCTACCGCGTGATTTCCGTGACCCGTAAGGACGGCATCACGGCCACGATCCAGGCCACGCAACACAACCCGAGTAAGTACGACAACATCGATTTCGGCACGAAGATTCAAGCGCCGCCCGTTACCGTTGTGCCACCAGGCATTCAGCCGGCGCCTGCGTCAGTCACACTCACGTCGTTCTCTGCCATCGTTCAAGGTATCGCCATTCACAACGCGCACATCGTGTGGCCGCGGACAGACAGCGCTGTTGAATATCAAGTTCAATGGCGTCGCGATAACTCGGATTGGATCGAAGCGGGCCGCACAGGGTCTACGTCGCTCGATATCCAAAACATCCGCCAGGGCTCGTACGTCGCCCGGGTACGCGCGATCAACGCTGCGGGCATCCCGTCTATCTGGACGACGAGTACGGCGACACAACTCGATGGTGACGTTGCGCCGCCCGCTGCGTTGACCACGCTTACCGCATCAACCGACCAGATTTTTTCTGTGATCGTTGATTGGGGTTTTCCGACTGCCCCTAATATCATCGAACGTACGGAAATCTGGTACGCGCAGATCAACGACCTGAACAGCGCCGTCAAGCTTGGCGATTTCGCGTACCCGCAGAACACGCACACCCTCATGGGCTTGTCCGCGGGGGCGACGTTTTATTTCTGGGGTCGTCTGGTCGACAAGAACGGGGAAACCGGCCCGTGGTATCCGCTCGTCAATGGCGTGCAAGGCCGTGCCAGCAGCGATGCAACAGCCATTCTCGAATACTTGACGAACCAGATCACCGAAACGCAGTTGTCGCAAGCGTTGCTTCAGAAAATTGAAGACGGTAGCGGCCAGGAAGCTTTGGTTCAGGTGCAGGCGATTACGACGCAACTGGCCGCGATGTACACCATCAAAACGCAGTTGACCGTGGGCGGTGTGCCATACATGGCAGGCATCGGGGTAGGCGTTGAGAACAATCAAGGCGTCATCACATCTCAGATCCTGCTTGCTGCGGCCCGTGTGGCTATCTTGGACGAATCGAGCGGGTCGACCAAAGCGCCCTTTGTGGTCCAAGGTGGTCAGGTATTCATCAACCAGGCGTTGATCGGTACGGGATGGATCACGAACGCTATGATCGGTAACGTGATCCAGTCGGATAACTTCGTGTCTGGTAGCGTTGGATGGCAAATTAACAAAGCGGGCAGCGTGGAGATCAACGGGAACTTTGGCGGTTCAGGACGCCTGACGATTAGCAACCAGCTTATCCGTATCTACGATGGTTCCGGTTTGGAACGCGTACGCCTGGGGATTTGGTAATGACGGCCGGACTTCAAATATGGGACGGTGTGAATTACATCGACCTTGACGGCACAACGCGGATCACGCGGATCATTGGAGAGATTACGACCTCGACTGTTAACGGGTCAGCCACGGTTGCAGGTTTGGATAGCGGCGTTGCGTTTTACACGATCTTGGGGACGACGAGCCTTGGACAAGGCGGTCAGTTGCCGCTGATTTCAATAGGCGGAACGACAGTGACCTGGACCTTTGAGGATTCGTCATCACCGCGGGCTACTCGGGTGCTCTTGGGGGTATCCTCATGACCGCCGGTTTTTACGCCATCAATCAAGAAACAGGCATCACGCAGATTACGAACGACTATCGTAACTATGCGCTGAGGCAGATATCGACCTTGGCGGTGACCAACGGCCTGCCAGGCACCGGATTTTATGGCGATATCGTGCTACCGGGCGTAAATGGAATGGTGGCTTTCCGATCAGATCAACCGGTGATGATTCTGTACGCCACGCCCGAAGGCGGCAACATGCGCTATCGGTTTTACGGTCAAAACCAAGTGAACGTCACGATTTATTATTTCGATGACCCGGCGTATGGACAACTGTACACAACGGCTGGAATCGGCCTGCTTGTCGGCAACAACGTGGCGGCGGGCGGTACGGGCGTTAGCTACGACTCGCGGATGAAATATCTCCGGTACATCGCGGCATACGAACAACACCAGGTAGCGCCGTTGCCTTCGTTTTCGACGACGATTAATTCGGCATACGTACCGGCAATCATACAAAGTGGCGTTTGGTATACGGATGAACCGCTCTATATTCCGGAAACCAACACGTGGTCGTCATCGTTTACGCCTACCGTGGCTTCACTGAGTGGTAACACGTTTATCGTAGGGACATACACGTTCAGCATAGGCCCATTCGCGCCGCCCGTGGCGTGGAGCCCAACCCACTGCTATAAATGGGCCTACACGATCGTGAACGTGGCGGGAATGTAACAGGGGTTTTCAGGTAGAATAATCGCGGCACACTTACAGGGGCAGGCGATGACACCTTTTGATATAGACGCATGGGGGGCGAAGCTGGCCGGTCTAGGCGGCGCGGCGCTTTCAATGCGTTTCATTAAAGGCACGTGGTACGAGCGGCTGACTATGGCGGTCGGCGGGGTTATTGCGTCATACTTCCTTGCAGAATGGTTATCCGTGTGGACGCGGCTACCACTGCAAGTCACCGGGTTTTTGCTGGGGTTGTTCGGGATGGCGATAGCGTCCCGGATTTGGGAAGCGATCCAGAACGCCCCGCTTGGTGAACTGTGGTCAGCTGCAATTGATCGCATCCGCGGTCGTGGAGCTTCCCCTAAATGATCCTTTTCTTCGCTGCCATCGGTTGGTTGATTTGCTCCGTTACCGCGGGGCTCGCCGTGTTCTCTCCCACCATCAAAGACACGATCCTAGAACGTATCGGCTTGTCCGGCATCTCGATATGTGCGTTGGGCGTGTCATATAAAGCGTTGATCTACGACGAGATCACGCCGGGTGGAATCATGCTTGGCCTATCCGTTGGCGGCTATTGTTTAGCCGTTCTCCTAAAACATATGCGAGCGCTCTATGTCCAACACCGTTATCTCCCGTATCAATGATGGACCGCTGACGCAGGCGCTTCGTCTGCTGCCGGCCAAGATGGACACTTTGCCCGCTCGCGTTCAGGTGTTGACCACCGGCATGCAGGAATCGAAGCTGACGTTTCAGGTTCAACACGGCGACGGGCCGGCACACGGTATTTTCCAGTTCGAACGCGGTGGCGGCGTCAAAGGAGTGATGACTCACCCGGCGACCAAGGATCTCGCGCGTGCCGTCTGCGATACGCTGGGCGTGCCGTTTACGACGATGGACGTTTGGAACTCCCTGGCCGGTGATGGCGAGATGGATGTTCTCGATTGCGCGTTCGCCCGTCTGCTGTACTGGACGTTGCCGGGCGGCATGCCGGCAATTCACGACATCGACGGTTCGTGGAAATACTATCTGAGCGCATGGCGCCCCGGTAAGCCGCACCCGGAAACGTGGCCTGATAACCGTCGCCAAGTCGTGGCCGCTATCACGGACATCGCGATATGAGCGACGCCGCCGATGTGGTCGCCACGGCTATCGGTGGTTGGAAGCTATACGCAGCTGCTGCCATCGGCGGAGCGGTTCTCATCGGCGGAGCGGTAACGGCTTGGGTCGTTCACGGAAATAATCGATACGACGATGGGTATCTTGCGGCTCAAGCTGCTGCTGCGCTGGCCGCGGCAAAACAGAACGATGAGAACCGCAAGCACGAACAGGATCTACAGGCGCAGGCAAACGCGGCGTTAGCAAAGGCGATCAACGATGCGAAAATTTCACAGGCTGCTGCTGACTCTGCCGCTACTCGCGCTGACGGCTTGCAGCGCACCATTGCAACCCTTAAGCGTAACGCCGCCGAAGATGCCAAGCGCACCGGCACAAACGTGGCAACCACTGCCGCCCCCTGGGACGTTCTCTCAGCGTGTATCGACCGATATCGACAGTTGGGAAAAGACGCTGACGCAATCGTCGAACAGTTCCGCCCAACCGTGAATTGGGCCAGCGTCATCGATCCCACGGGCGCTAGTTTGGCCGGTTGGTCAAGTACCGGTCCTGGCGGATCAGTTGCGCCGTGAAGCCGCCAAGGGCGATCCCTTTGCCTTTACCGTCGCGTAGGATCGTCGCGTAAACGGTTCGCCAATCGAAAGCCTGGGCGAATAGGAATTGCGCAACACGTTGGCGTTGAAGGGATGTCATCATCGTTTAGTCCGGGTAATAGAAACGTGTGGACTTGCCGGGACCGCGGAAGGGAAAGCCACCAGGCGGCACATACCCGCGCAACTCTTTCGCTGGTGCCCACTGCCACACGATTTCGATTTTCATCCCGCACAGCACGCGATCGCCGTTCAGGTCGACACCGAAGTCACGAAACACGCGGTCCGACTTGATCGCGTCCCATTCGACATCGTACAGGACTAGGACGCGGGGCAACTTACCGTCGCGTTCAAATTCCCCACTCATCCAACGTGCAACAGCCGACACCGTGGTCAACACGGGCAGAACGGTTTTAAAGGTCATCGTCGTTGATATCCAGTTCGCCCGACAACGCCGCCCACACCACGAACGCGGCACAGGCGATACAGGCAAGGTAACCAAGGGTTTGAGCGGCAATATCGAGCATGATAGGTTCTCCGAAGAATCAGCGAAGGGTATCGCCGATCCGTGTATCAGGGTGTTTAAGATCCGTACGCTACGTGAGTATCGAACGTTTCGTCGTCAATCGCGGCGAGACTTGCAAGCAACCGTGCCCCCACTACCTGTGTGAAGATAGATACCTGTTCACCTTGGGTCGTCACGCCCGGAAACGCAGTGTCAACAGGTAGCAATGCGTAGTTCAGGCTTTGGGCAAAAACGGAACAAACGACCCTAACACTATCTACGATGTCCAACAGGTCGAAATTGTCGTCATTGTTTACGGTGCTTCGAGCGCAGTCGAAAACGTAATTCCATATTTTTGTTTGTTCCTGTCTCGACAGCACAGAAAGCGGGTCAAAAGGGTTTTCTGGATTGGGTCTTGCAGCACCCACGCAATCTCTGAGTAGATCCCGGGTCCATACTCCTAATGCGTCAATTTGTTTTTCTTTTCTTTCCAGTCTTTCTAGGCGTGGGTCGATGGTCATGTCTAGTATCCCTTAATTCGTTTCCAAGCAGCCACGGTCTGCCCCTACACGCGGCCCGCGCTGGATGCGTTGAACGCGGTTGGCCGGATGGCAAAGGTACCGTGCGCCCATCGTTTCACGTGCGGCGTCGATACGCTGACGGTGCGTTTCGTAGTCGTTGGGTCGATGTTTAGCGTTCATTTTCTTTCCAGTCGATGATGAAATAGATGACGGCCAACAAGCAACCGGCGATGAGCACGGCCGGGCCGATGCCTAGGATCTTCGCGACCATCCCGATAAACGAGAAAATCACGACGCACACGGAGAACAGGAATAGGAAGTCTTTCATCGTTTCCAGTCCGTAAAGTTGATGATGACGGCCGCAAGCAAAGCCGCGCCTGCGATCATAAGCGTGTAGCTCGCGTCAAGCATGGTTCAGGTATACCGCTGCTTTGGCGTACAGACGAGCGGCACGCACGTGGTTGCCGGCGTCGTACAGTTCACCGGCCCGACGATGCAGCGCGGCCCCATGCGATTCGTGGGCGTTGCGGGTGTGTTCTGCCGCTCGTCGAGTTTCAGCGGTGGTAAGTGCCCACGTGCCCACGGGATCGACAGGGGCAGTCGGATCGAACACTAGCGTCACGTCCTGCTCGCCGTCGCTGACGACCGAGTGACCGTCAACGGCTTGCATGTTGTCCCAACCTTCCGCGATCGCCCGCTGCTGCCAACCCTTTGCGATGTCGGCGTCCGTGGGGCGCGGTTGACCGTTGGCGAAACGTTGACGGCCGATTTGCAGATATTTTTCTTTCGATTGGTTTGCCATGCTTTGGTGCTCCGGTTAGTTTTCGTAGAAAAAGTTCAGAAGTTCGATGGCCCAAGGCTCGTCTATCCAATCGTCGACGGTTTCGGTTCCGTACCATCGTCCGTCAGGGATGGTGATCCAGCAGGTGCCACGATAACGATTAAACAGAACTTTGGCGCCGCCGCCTTTAATCAGCGCGGCGTCAAGACTTTGTCCTTCGTGAAAGCACTCTTCAAATTCGAGCGCCTGTAACACGCATTGAACTCGTATGACGGCTAGCGCCTTTGGCTTGAGTGGCTTCGTGATGTCTAACATATCTACCTCGTTGACTCAGTGAACGTATAGTAATCGTCTATTTACACTAGTGTCAATAGCCTAACAAAAAAAAACCCGGCCTGTGGGACCGGGTAAAAGTGGCGGGGGTAAGCGCCACGTGTCGAAAGCCGACGATATCAGTTTTTGGCATTGAGTACAAGCATCACTTCCCGCAACTGCGTGGCCGTCAGGTCGGTGAACGTGTACGTTTCACTGCCCACCTGGATCAGCACGGTCGAACCGGATTCGATAGGGACGGGCACCGTGGCTATCTGCGACAACACAGTGGCGTAATAAATGTCACTTACGGCCTTACGTCGAACCCAAGTACCGCGTCCGGTCTTGGTCTTTGAACGACTGTGGATGCGTGAGTCCCACGGTACGCCCGCGACATCTAGTTCAGGGACGACGGCCAATGGTTCCGGCAACGCGGCGGCGTCCACAAGGGCCCATCCCATCAACAGCAAGTCCGGTTCAGGTTTGTTCAACGGTACCGTCGATGGCCCGGCTTGCAACTCGATGTTGGCGAGTCCCGCGCGGCTGGCGTATTCGAACACGTCAGCGAGCGTCGTCGCGGTACCGTTGGGCAGGTTGTGGCTATCGAATAATGCAAACGGCGTCGGGCCGGGCGTTAGCACCCGTACGAACCCCTTGGGCGCTTTCGATCCGATCAGTACGCGGCGACCCCATACACCGACATACGTATCGTTGTTGATCCGTTCGGCCTTGATGGTCACATCGATCGCGGGTTTGTGCCTTACGCGGGGGACGTGCCTGAGCGTGCTGACAGCGAAAGATAGATGGACGACCGCGGGTTGGTTTTCCTGCGCGGCAATGACTTGCATTACGATTTTGCTCATGATGGTTTCCGAGTGGGTTAGACAATGGTTCCCATCATGAGCGTTCGGTAAACGCTGCGGTACTCACTAGATGCGTTAGTCCTTGCCGAATACGAAGGGCTTAAACCAGGTCTGGGTCGGCTCATCAAGATAGAGGCAGTAGCGATCCCATCCGTCGCGAATGTGGTCGACATAGCTGATTTCCTGGCCCAGCATCGCCGATAGGCGGGCGTGCAGCAGCGAGTGATCGTCCCAGGGTTTGGGCGACAGCACACGCAACGTTTCGAACAGCAGGGCCTTAGGAACGACACAAATGTCGGGGTGTATCACGATCATCCTTTTTGGTAGCAGGTATCGACCCATCCGCCCTTGGCGCCAATAGGCCAACGTGATCCGTCGGGCAACACTGCCCAGTGTGGACCGTTCTCGTCGTTGGTCATGTGGCGTTCAAAGCGGGCCACGGTGTCAGGCGCTACCGCGGCGTCCGGGATCTCACCAACAAGTTCATCGTAGATATGCAGCACGATCGGGAAGTGATCGCGTTCAAGCTTGGGAATCGTGTGGCGCAGAAAGTCGTTAGCGGTTGCCTGTACGATGTTCTCGGTGAGTTTCCCGCCATGCGTACCCATTTGGATCCACTTGTTCGACGGGCCGTTTTTCGGGTTGGTGTTCCATCCCCAATACCAGATGTCGTAGATCTTGCCCCAACGTGTGGAGTTCGTGAGAGTGACGTTATGGTAGGTGAGATAGCGGCCGGACAGCAGACGAATATAGACCGTGTGGCCGTCAGGCGAATGGAAGTACAAACCCTGGAAGCAGAACCATTGGCCAGGATTGAGCAAAGCTTGAATGAAGTGACCTTCAACGCCGTAAAACTCGTCGCGCCATTGGTTGAAGCCGACCTTGCGTTTCTGTCCGCCCCAAAATTCGACGATGGCAGGGGAACGCTCACGCCAGGCCAGAATGTGACCCTTGATTTCTTCCTCGCTGCGTTGACAGTTGTCTTCCATTGCGAGCCACGCACGTACCCAACCTCCAAATCCTAGAGCAAGCTCGGAAACTTTTCCCACTTGGCGTAGCTGATGTTTTTGCCCGGTTTGCTCGGCGTAATCAAGCAGCTCTTGAACACTGACACCGCCTATCATCGCACCCGACGTTTCGTACAACGGCCCTTGCGCACGGAACAAATCAATGCGCCACTGTTCGCCGGCCAGACACGCAAGTACCACGGCTTCAATCGCGGTCCAATCTGATGAAACGAGTTTGTGTTTCGGCGCAGCGTCAAACATACCGCGCAGGCAACCCGCGAGCGTATGCAGCGCATCTCCAAAAAACCATTCCATTGCCGCAAGCGATCCGGTGCGCATCACCGTAATCGCGTCTTTCATCGCATAGGGATTCCACTCCAACGGTTTAGCGTTCGCGGGCAATACTTCCGCATCTTTATTCACACGGTTATTCGTTTGACGCAAACACCAAGGGCAGTGTGGCCGAGTATGGCCGTACCACTTTCCGCAGAAACAACGCCATACATCTGGTCCGGAGCGTGGCAGGTTGGTCGGTTGAACGTCGGCGCCGGTTGGTCGGCCAGTGCGGGCGGCGTGGAATTTGTACAGGTCTGTCAATCGCCCACGGCTGTCGACCTGGTGGAGCATGGAGTACAGCTTTTTTACGCTGGCCGACGACAACAGCGATCGAATGGTGAGCACACGGTGAACGGACGCCGGCAAATCGTCACGTTTCAATTCGGCCGTCAATGCGTCTTCGTCCATCGCTTGCAAACGAGCGCCCAGCGCGTTGCACCATCCTTGTAACTGCGCCACTTCAGTCGGCGCTATGCCGCCCGTGAGCCCTCGCATTTCTTCGCCGTACTTGGCGTGCGCTTGTTGCAGTATCGAGATCCCGCCCCGAACCGCTTCAATGTCGATGTGGACGCCGCGGCGGTTGATCAACTGATCGTATTGCCAATGCTCCAACTCGATGGGCGACAGGTCGGGCGTGTTGGCCGAAAGATGCGCTTCAGCCACGATGTCTATTTCGTTGTACTGAACGAACTTAGCGAACTCTTCGGGTTCATCTTCCGGCATGATTCGCAAGGCGGGACGTTTCGCCGTCGGTTTCTGCGGGACGCTGAACATATTAATCAGCCGCTTACCTTCCTTGTCCTTGGCGAGCGTGCCCATGACTTCGGTGGCTGCGTCAAGCGCGCCAGGTAGCGACCACGCGCGTGCCTTAGCCATCGAGCAACGGAAGAGATCGTAGGGCACCGCAGGCCAGCCATAACGGCGTTCACACTCGCGCCACACGTGGCATTCGAACCCGGAATTGTGTGCTTCGATCAGCTTGCCGGACGCCACGTGGTCGAACAAATCCTGCGGCAGGGGTAGGCCAGGGCGCCAGAACCGCACGCCCCGCCCGTCTTTCAAGTCGTATTTCAACGACAGAACCTCAAACGTCGGATGCTCTGAATAAACCTTGGCACCTACCGCACCGAGTCCGCGTTTCTGGCTGCTGAACCCTTCGGGGGAATCCCATTTACGCAGCGTTTCGTTCCACACGTACCCGGCCGCGCTGTACGTTTCGAAGTCCATGTCAGCCAGGACGGTCGAAACGTACATACCGGCTTGCAGTTGCGTACCGTACGGTAGGTGCTTCAGTTGATCCAATGCAATCATGCCGATATGTTCCTGATGCGCGTGATAGTCACAAGGGTTTCGTTGCCACGGGTCGAAACGCTGATGGACTCCTTGACCATCGTGTACGGACCCGGCGTGTACGGACCCGGCATTTCCGGTACGCCAGTGGCCGTAGTATCGTGGTATTTCAAGGCGGCTTTCACCGCCTCCCCGACCGCTTTGTCGGCTTCCTGATTGGTCAATACCGCTTCGAGGGTCGTCGTTTCTTTGATTTTCATGTCAGTACCCCTTGCCGCCCGATTTGGCGCGGTTCTCGGGCTTGTGATCTTCCCGAATCGTGTTGTAGTGCATTTTCGCAACGGTCGCTTCCGCAAGCATGCGAGCGCTTGCCAAACCGGTGCCGATGTCTCCGCAACGAATCTGCGCATCGCCGAGTTCGACGATCCAGTTGGGAAACCGAGGCAGGTGGTCGTCCGCGCGGCCCTTTCGATGACCTTCGATTGCTTCAGCCACTTCGGTCGTGATCAGACCCAGCTTGGTACCGGTCCATAGTTCCAGCACAGCACTGTCGTAAGTACGAACGTCGTGTCGATCAAAGACCCACCATCCCGCTTCGTGGGCGATGCCGTAGCAGAATTCGTAGAACTCGGTAAGACTGTCGATCAACCGCTGCTGCACTACGGGGTCGGCTATTCGATGGGCGTACGTCGGTTGCGGTTTGGTGTCGGTCGACCCGACATACCCGTTCACAACGCATAGGTCTTTCAGCGTACCCGGATTGTGTCCGACACCAACATTGATAACTTTTTCGCTCTCGGTCAGCGGTTCGGGCGTCTTCACCGTGCCGCCAATTGCGAATCCGGTATCTTTGTTGATCGACCACGAACCGTCGTGCGAGCGGATTTCATTTCTGACCATATCGGCAACACGTTGGCCCATCTGCGCCGCGGTTTCCGGCTGCGGAAACTCTTCGATCAGGCGTTGCAGATGATGAGCGGCTTTACGGATGTCCGAATCGCCGCCCTTCGCCTGTTCCCGTGCGAGGTAGCCGATAGCCACGCCTTTCTGATAACCGCGGTATTCTTCAGGCGTGAGCCACTTGGACAGCACGTCCCATGGTTGAGTGTCGCCCATGCTGCGGTAGTGATCGCCGTCGACTTGCGTGTCGCTGGCTTTGAACTGGACGGACGACGCGTGAGGCAGTGCTCCGTCTTGGAGCATTTTCACTTCAGCGGCGGTGAGTTCGACATCGTGCCGCAGTTCGCCGTTTGCGCCAGTGTGTGATCGTAGGATTTTCATTCCGCGTCCCCTTTAGCGATCAGCGGCGTAACGGTGACTTTACCGCTGACGATAACCCCGCCGCTGTCGTCGGCCTTGTAGTCGCCGATGGTTTGAACATCATTCATCAACGCGAACAGCGGATGGTTGACGAGCGTAGAACCTTCGATACGTTCACCCGACACGGCGCGGAATGCTGCGGCGAACAAGATGTCTTTGACTTCCTGCGCGGAAAACTGAACATCAAACGTCATGCCGTGATCTATGTTTTCTTGGCGTTGAATTTTCATAGGTATTCCAGGTAGATGAAAAACCCCGGCCGAAGCCGGGGCAGCGTGGTTAGAGCAAATAGCCGTTGGCACGCAACGTGTCGTCAGTCCAGCCATTGGCTAGGAACTGTTCGTACGTGACGTCCGCGGCCTTGGCGGTCAGTTGCGGACCGACAGTTGCGGCCGGTGCTGCGGGGGCAACAGGTGCAGCCGGGGGCGGCGGCGTTGCACCAGGTACCGCGGGCAAAGCGCCATAGTTCGGCGTAACCACGGTTGCCGGGGGCGGCGGCGTGCTAGGGGCAGAAACCGCACCAGCGGGAGGCGCCGAAGGGGCAACCGTCGCAGGGGGCGGTGGCGTCGTCGGCGCAGACGTAGGGACGGCCGGTGCACCAGGCGGGGGAGCGGTCGGAGCGGGGGCAGCGGCGGGACCGTTGTACGCACCTTCGGGAACGGCGGTGGCGCCAGCGGGCAACGCTTCCTGACCGAAACCGATTTGCGATGCGTCAGCACCGAACGAGATTTCCGCGCCGTAGGCTTGCAGCGATACGAATTGGAAATTCAGGTACACACCCGGCGATTCTTCGGAACCGTTTTGATCGACGTTGCCGAACACCTGGACGTAGTAACCCGCTTTCACGGCGTCCACATCGACGATCGGACGTTGGCCGGTCTTGTCGACGATGCGCGGCGCGTAGCTCGACGAGAACCACAGCACCCAGTTGCCGGGGTAGCCTTCGTTGTCGCACGGTTTTTTGCCTTTTTTGTTCGCTTCGGTGCTGTCGCCGTCAATGACTTTCCAGGCGAAGTTACGGCCCATGTTTCCCGCGTTGGCTTTGAACGCGTGGCCGACTTGCCAGATGATCGCACCCCACGGACTCGACGCCCAGTGCTGACCGGCGACTTTGGGGATGGCCAGGGCGAAACTGAACTCTTCGCGCTGCTTGCCCTTGTCCGCGCCGGATTTGTAAACCAGCGGGTTACCCTTGTCGTCGGTCGTGCGCGGCTTATACAGATTGCCGCCGACGAGTCGACCGACCGGGAACAGAATGTCTTGCTTAGCCATGAGGCTATTCTCCTTATTTGCCGCCGAAGATTTTGGCGGCGCGGGATTGGCTGAATGGGACCAGCGTTGGTTCGCCTTGACCACGGCGCGTCATCGGTTGGATGAAATCCTTGTGGATACCGAGATCACGCGCCTGTCGCGGCGTAAGGGGTTTCGGATCGTTGAATAGCTTGACGTTGAACATTTTCTCCAAGTTGACGATGTTCGAATGGGGCACCGTCCACGTTTCGCGACCTTCACCGCGTTCGATAACGAATCCTGCATCGAACACGCCGCGTTCACACTGGGCTAACACTTCGTCGCGTAAGCCGTTGATACGAGCGTTCAGGCGGTCGCGTGCGGCCGTAAGCGTACGCAACTCAAAACCAGCGGCTCCCGCGGGTAATTGAAATGGCGTTGCGTATTCGCTTACGTCGACCGCACGATAGCCGACCTGTTGCAGCGTCGGGCACCGCGAAGCACCTGGACAGTATTCGCAGTGATCGCCTGTACGAGCGCGACGTACGCCGGTTTCGTAATCGCCCGCAGCCGCCGCGATCAGATTGCGTTGTGCACGCAGATCCGAAGCTTTCACAGTCCACGTTCGAACCGGACCGTCGCGGTGGTAATTACGCGGTTGAACAATCGTCATGTGGACGTTTAAGTGCTGTTCCTGCGTCCCGTTGACCTGATACCAATCGAGCAACAGACAAACGTAAACGATCAACTGCCAGCATTCGACCGCATCAACGAATCCGTGACCGAACTTGTAATCGACGACGTACAGGTTCACTCCGTCCGTCCAGAAAAACAGATCCGGCGTCCCCCACACGAGCAAACCGAAATAATCGGATGGGGGCAACCGTTGCTCGACCACGTAGTTCGTATCTGCCGAACCAAGGCGCAACGCCGTTTCCCAGAACAGGACCGCACCGTCAATCATAGCGTCGGTGATCGGCACGCCGTTAGGTGCTTCGGTGTTTAAATAGGGCGATAGCGACTCCCGCGTTCGCCCAACCGTAAGCAGCCAATGTGCGGCCGTACCTTCCTCTGATTTTTCGGTATCCACCGACGGGTAAAGTTTGTTCATCTCGGGCCAAAGCGAACACTTGACCCAAGCGGCAGAACCCGACGGCGGCAGTTCGGCGTGTGCCATGGCGTTTAGACGATCTTGCTTTGGGAACGGAAGTGCGCGGCGACCATCGAACGAGCCGTTTCGTTGGTGAACAGGTCGCTGATCGATGACGCGCCGAACGCTTGCAAAACGCCGTTCAGTTCCTCGATCGCGATACGACCGGCTTGCACAGCTTGATTGATCGCGAGGATGTCGATGGGCACACCGGGAACATTGGCGGGCGTCGGGGCGGCAGGTGCGGCAGGCACCGAAGGAACAGCGGCCGGTGCTGCGGGGACGGGCAGCGTGGGTGCGGCGGGCACTTCAGGAACCGGGGCAGCGGGTGCGGCCGGAACGACAGGCGTTGCACCGGCAGTACCGGCGACACGATTACGCAGTTCGACGCTGACGGACGCATAGGTCGCGTTGTCCACACCTTTGCGCTTTGTCCACACGCCTTTGGCGGTTCGAGATTTGCCGCTGCTATGGATGCGCTCATCCCACGGCAGACCGTCGGCGTCCAGATCGCTGACCGGCGCGGCGGGGGCAGCGGGGACCGAAGGAACATCAGGAACCGGGGCAGCTGGTGCGGGCGGAGTCGGCACGCCACCGACGGAACCGGTTTGAACAGCGAGGGGCGGCGTGGGGGTAGCCGTGGCCGACGCGCCGGGAGCGTAACGCGTGAAAAATTCGGGGTCGTCAGCGATCGAGATGAGCCACGCCGCGTTTGCGCGGAGTTCATCACTGTTGATGGGTTTGGTGGAGTCGATGCGAATGATGATTTCCATCTTTGGTCGTCCGTGTAGTTGAGGGTTGGGCTTAACCCGGTTGGTTGACATGAGCGGCCATCGTATGCGTTAATTTCTTTAATGTCAACAAGGAATCTTAGGCAAATGGGCTTACGTGGCTATCAAACAGAACTAGTCGGAAAGACTCAACAAGCGTTAGCAGATTTGGCCTACGCACACCCGGAACGCTCACCGAACGTGATGGTCACACTTGCTACGGGGGGCGGTAAGACACGGATCGAAGCCGCACTTGCTGAAGCATATGACGCGCCGCAGATTGTGCAGGCACATCGTCAAGAATTAGTAGGCCAGATATCGAAAGCCTTGGCTGAAGCCGGTTTACGTCACGGCATCATTGCACCGGATAGCGTGGTCAGCAGCATTCGAAAAGCACAAATAGACGAGCTTGGTGTGAACTTCGTTGACCAGTCATCTCACATTCGTGTGGCGGGCGTAGACACTCTGTTGGCCCGTCCCAACGATCCGTTTTTGAAGCGAGTGAAACGTATCCATACGGACGAAGGCCACCACGTTTTGAAGTTAAACAAGTGGGGCAGGGCGCACAATCTCATGCCGCAAGCGTCCGGCATCATGTATACGGCCACAGCTTTGCGAGCAGACGGTAAAGGGTTAGGACGAGCCACTGACGGTTTGTGTGACGTGCTCATTGCTGGCCCCGGTGCGCGACAGTTAATGAACTGGGGGTACCTGACCGACTATCGATACGTCTGCGAGGAACCGCCGCCAGACTTCGATTTCAACAGCATCGTGTTGTCGGCAGACGGTGACTATAACAAAAAACAACTCAGTAAAGCCGCGCATGAATCCCGGCGCCTTGTGGGCGACGTGGTCGAATCTTACATGCGCTACGCGCCTGGTGAACTTGGGATCACGTTTGCCGTCGACTTGGAGGAAGCGGGAAAACTTGCCGTCGCGTTTCGCGCCCGGGGCATTCCCGCTGAAGTGGTTAGCGGTAAGACGCCAGACACGCTACGACGTGACATTCTGGCCCGCTTCCGTCGCAAGGAAGTATTGCAGTTGATCAATGTCGATTTGTTCGGTGAAGGGTTTGACGTACCCGCCGTGAAAGTTGTTAGTTTGGCACGACCCACAAAATCGTTTTCGCTCTACGCTCAACAAGTCGGCCGCGTTGTTCGCTTGATGATCGAACGTTGGCTGGCCGAACGGTGGGACACCTACACCGTCGAACAGCGCTTGGGTTTTATTGCCAGTTCCGAGAAACCCAAGGGCATCGTGATCGACCACGTGAACAACTGGAAAACGCACGGGATGCCCGACAACGTCCGTCGTGTGTTCTCGTTGGAACGTCGCGCGGGGCGCAGTGCGCCTGCGGAGAAAGACCCCAACGTAATCGGCCTGCGTACGTGCTTGAACCCCAACGTGCTTTGTCGTCGGCCGTACGAACGCATGTTGTCGTCGTGCCCTTACTGCGGCTACACGCCGACGCCCACGCAGCGTACGGAAATCTCTGCTGTCGACGGTGATGTGTTCGAACTGGACGACCGAACCCTGGCGTTGCTGCGCGGCACGATGGATAGCAATTTTGCGCCGCCCACTTATCCGCACGGCGCATCCGACATGATCCGCCGCGGCATCTACAACCGACACGAAGAAAAACTTCGGGCGATCACGCAGCTACGTCAATCAATGGCTACCTGGTGCGCGGGTGCGTCGGTGCGTGCACCGCGTACGTTGTCAGATCGTGAGCAAGCCAAGGCGTTTTATTTGACGTTCGGTGTTGATGTAATGACCGCGTGTTCCTTGAAAGCGGCCGACGCAATCGCTCTGCGCTCACGGGTCGACGCGGCGCTTGCTGTTGACAATATAGTAAACGGGCAAGCATAATGCGGCAACCACAAGGGCTATTTATCTATGAACATGTTTGAAGTTTGGGCCGCTGACTGGGGCATTCCGACGCTTGCCGTGGATGACTTGCGCCAGCGTTTGACATGGCAGTCGTTACCTGATAACGGCATCGACGGACCAGAAGCCGGGGACTTGTCCGAAGCGGCGGTTCAATCGCGTGTGCGACTCGAAGCGGGCCGACGCTCGGATGTCATGCTCTGGCGTAACAACGTCGGCGCAATGGAAGGTACCGACGGGCGTGTCGTGCGCTTCGGTCTTGCGAACGATAGCGCGGCGGTGAATAAACGCATGAAATCCGCCGACCTGATCGGCATCCACAGGCGTGTGATTACCGCTGCCGACGTGGGCGCGACGATCGGGCAATTCGTGAGCGTTGAAGTCAAACGCCACGGTTGGACGCCGGGCAAGACGCCCGACCAACGCACGCAAGCGCAGACGCAATGGGCCGCACTCGTTCAGGCGTATGGCGGCGTGGCAACTATTTACAATGGGCACCCGAGTTATTCGGCGCTCAAAAATCTACCTGAGGGAGTGGCCGCGTAATGGCTAATCGACGTATGAACCACGATGAGCGGGCCGCTCAGTTGTTGGACGCAGCAATTCGAGTCGCCCGCAAGGTCGGCTATCAAACCATGACGCGGGGCGCTATCGCGGCTGAAGCCGGTTGTACTGCGCCGCTGCTTAATGCGTATTTCGGTGGTGTTGAGGAACTGCGCAACGCCGTGGTCGACCACGCTATTCAGTCGCGTGACCTGCGCATCATCGCGCAACTGCTGGCCGTTGGAGATCCGCGCACTCGGCGTGTACCCAAGGTCATCCGGCTCGAAGCTATCGCCACCATCTAAACAGCGGAGCTGCGCTTATGCTGTCTTTACCGCCCGCTTTGGCAGGCTTGGCAGAGTATCGCCAATTCACATGCTATCGACTTGCCCCAGGCAAAGAACCCGGCAAGCAAACGAAGTTCCCTTGTAATCATCTGGGCGAGATCATCGACGCCCACGATCCGCAATACTGGATGTCGGCAGACCTCGCTTGCCAGTGGGCGGCACACGGCGGCTACGGCGTGGCCTTCGTGTTCACGGAACAAGATCCGTTCTGGTTTCTCGATATAGACGGCGCGTTGCAGGATGACGGCCAGTGGTCGCCCCTGGCCACGATGTTTTGTCAGGCGCTGCCGGGGTGCGCTGTTGAGATATCAGCCAGTGGCCGTGGTCTTCACATCTTCGGCACTGGCGATCTCGGGGCGCATTCCAAGAAAAACGTTAGCCTGAACCTGGAACTGTACAGCGAAAAACGATTCGTCGCGCTCACGGGTACCAACGCAATCGGCGACGTTCGCACGCCCATACAGCCGCAGATTACCGAGTGGTTGACGACGCATTATTTCAAGCCGAAAGATCGGATCAACGATCCTGACTGGACCGACAGCGCCGCTGAAGAATGGCGCGGACCGACCGATGACGAAGACCTGATACGCCGTGCGTGTGCTTCACGGTCAGCAGCTGCGGTATTCGGTGGCCGTGCATCGTTCAATGACCTGTGGACGGCAAACGCTGAAGTCCTGGCCAAAGTGTGGCCGTCCAAGAACGGGCATACAGACTTCGACCATAGTAGTGCCGACATGGCGTTGGCATCTCACCTGATGTTCTGGACCGGCCGCGATTGCGCACGTGTCGAACGTCTGATGCAACGTTCTGCCCTGGTACGTGAGAAATGGGAAACGCGGGTTAGCTACCTGTATGACACGATCACGGAAGCGAAATCATTGAACCGGGATGTCTGTAAGGACAAGGAAACGGAACCGGTTGCCATGCTCGCCACAGCTAACGAACCCGCTGCCGTCGTGTCCAGCGTCACACGTACGCTCGAATCGCGGGTGGTTCAAGGGTCTACCTATCTCGGACCGGAACAGCAGCAGGATCTATTCAAAGGCTGCATGCTTGTGATCAGCGCGGAAAAAGCCTACGTTCCCAGTTTGGGCTTGCTCAAACGTAGCCAGTTCAACATGCTGTTCGGTGGCTATACGTTTATCCTTGATCGCGAGAACAGCAAGACCAGTGTGGATCCTTGGGAAGCCTTCACGAACTCACGCGCGGTTCGCTTCCCGCAGGTCAACGGGCATTGCTTCCGGCCGGATCTCGGATCAGGCCAGGTCATCAACGTTAACAGCGAACAACTCGTCAACCTGTACATGCCCATCGACATCCCGATGCGCGAAGGGGACGCAACTCCATTCCTCACGCACCTCGCCAAGCTGCTGCCGAACGAGCGTGACCGGAAAATTTATCTGTCGTACCTTGCGGCGATGGTTCAACACAAAGGCGTCAAGTTTCGTTGGGCTCCGGTGTTACAAGGTGTCGAAGGTAACGGCAAAACGTTTTTTAGTGTGTGCGCAGAATTCGCGGTTGGTCGTCGCTACACACACTGGCCCAAGGCTAAAAAACTCGGCGCGCAATTCAACTCGTGGATGTACGGCCGCATGCTCTATTGCGTTGAAGACTTCGGACCGTCGCGGCAACGGGACGAGATCATCGAAGACTTAAAACCGATGATCACAGGTGAAAGCCTGGAAATCGAAGGCAAGGGGGTGGATCAGGAATCCCGCACCATCTGCGGCAATTTCTTGTTCAACACCAACCATAAAGGCGCGGTACGCAAGACGGCTAACGATCGACGATTTGCCGTGTTCTATACGCCACAGCAGGAAGTTGGCGACCTGGTGCGCGATGGCATCACGTCCGAATACCTGAACGAACTATTTCATTGGGCGCGCGGCACCGGCCCGTGGGCGCAGTATGGCGTTGACTATGGGTTCTCGGTGATCGCTCGGTACTTGGCGACGTACCCCATCGAACCGGAGTTCAATCCAGCGACGAACTGCCAGCGCGCGCCGACCACATCGTCGGCATCACAAGCCGTGGCCGACTCACTTGGAACGATCGAATCTGAATTCGGTGAAGCGATTGAGGAAGACCGCCAGGGGTTCCGCGGCGGTTGGGTGTCTGGGTACTACCTTAAGTTGTTGATCGAGGCGAACAAGCGCACCATGACCCGTGAAAGCCGCGCCAACATGCTTAAGCAGCTGGGCTACATCGAACATCCGGCGTTGATCGCGGGACGTACCGCTCGGCCGGTACTACCTGACGCGTCGCGTTCTCTGCTGTACGTCCACCGCGGAAATCAGGAACTGCTTGCGCTGAATTCGCCTGACGCGGTGGCCACAGCCTACGAAATCGCACAACGCGGATAGTTGACACCAGCGTAAATAGCGGATTAGACTACCCAGACGATAAATAATAGGAAATACCTCTCATGTTCTGGTCAACCATCGCCCGACTTTGCCACCGGCATTCCGGGTGGCTCATTCAGCGAGCCAAGCGTGCGCCGTATCGACACATCACCGATAGCGACGGTCGGGTGTACATGGAACGCTACTGGCTGTTTAACCCCTACGAAACGGCCGACGGGGTACGGCCGAAACGTTCGTGGTGGCGTCAGGCGCTGCCGTCCATCCGGTTGCATCGGATCATGCTACCGGACGATGCCCGCCATTTGCACGACCATCCGTGGAACGCCCGGACCATCATTCTCGACGGGTGGTACGTCGAACGTCGTCCACACTGGTCGGCGCTGCTGGATGATGAACTCGACGAGCTGAACACGTACCTACGAACGATGCGAGCTGGTGACACCGCGCAAGTGTTGTACGGCCAGTATCACCGTATCGAAGAGATCAGCGCGGGCGGCGTGTGGACGATGTTCATCACGTGGAAATATCGTGGCACGTGGGGGTTCTACGTCAACGGTCGCAAGATCGGCTACCAAAAATACCTTGACGGGGATTGGTCGTGAGCATCACGCACCGTGTGCTGATCTTCGGTGGCCGTAGCTTTGGTGACGTTCATCGTTTTCGAGTGGCGCTCGATACGTTCCGTTCGAAGCACATCGGACCAGACGACAAGTGGTGCATCATCCAGGGCAAAGCCAATGGTGCGGATCGATTGGCGGAGAACTACGCGGCGCTAGAAGGTATTCCGTGTATCAGCGTAGCCGCTAACTGGCTCGTATACAACCGTGGCGCCGGACCCATTCGCAATCAGTGGATGCTTGATTTCTGCGCGCCCACCTACGCCATTGCTTTCCCTGGCGGTAAGGGCACCGCCGATATGACCCGCCGCGTTCAAGACGCCGGCATCACACTGTGGGTACCGTATGAATCGTAATGAAATCTGGCACACGCTGGAAGAATATCAGGAGTGGCACGCTCGGTACCTAGCGTTTTGGAATAGCAAACCTAGTCGCGGGGCCGCGCTTGACAAGATCCAAAGCGAAAGCGGAGATCATGTAACGTTCTACCGCGCCCATTCAACCGCAGCACTTCGGGGGTTCGAATGACATCGGCAATCGCCTGGATGATCGCTCAACCGTTGACGGTAGCGGTCGTGCCTGAACGGTCGTCGCAGCGGCGCGGTCGTAAACGTGGGTTACCGCGGGCCGATTATGAAGTCATTGAGCTGTTGCTGCTGTTTCCCCGGAAGCTAACGGCCGTTGAAATCGCTGCGATGATCGACGTTCCGGTCAAGCAGGTATACCGCTGTCGCGAGCGTATGCGGCGCGGTACTCCGATTGTGCTACCGGATGAACCCAAGGCGTCGACCACAGTGTCGAATCGCCCCTACGACCGCTGTACGCAGCTGCGCAAGGTGATTAGCGAAGGTGCGACGATCAGTCAAGCGGCTCGTATCCTTGGCGTGACGGTACCGTTTGCTCGTCGCGTGCTGCATGAACGGTTGAACACCACGGTTGCAGAACTCCAACAAACGCGCCAGTCGTTGATCACGCTGGTTCGTCAAGACAAACTCACGATCAAAGCTGCATGTCAAAAGCTGAAGATCTCCATTTGGCGCGGTCGTCGACTGTTGGCCGCAAACTACGATAGGAAATAATCATGACCCTGAAAGCAACCGGCAAAGACGGCCATACGTCGCTTGATACGTTTCGTGCGAACGGATGGACCGATGAACTACTCGTCATCCACGGGTACGCGATCGTCGAAGTTGTGGACGCTGCGCCCGATACACCGGCTACGCCGCCCGCAGCTGACCCCATCCCGCCCGTCGAAGTCACGGGTTCTGATGGCAAGAAACACACGTTGCGCTTGCCGCCGCCCATGCCCAACGCGTTTAACGTCACCGACCTGGCGGAGATCAACCGGTTCTACAACCAGAACAGTTTGATCAAGTATTTCCCACACGGATACACGTTCGAACAGCAGATCCTGTACACGGCTGAAGCCCTGGCCCGTTCGCGTGGGTTGGTGAAATGAAGCGCCTTGGCGTGGCTGCTATCGCCGTTCTGTGGTTCTGGCCGCTGTTGTTGCTTCCGATCGATGGTGGATCGTACGTGTTCGCCGGTCACGCGCTCACTGGCATCGATTGGGACGTTGAACGTGTTGTCCTGGCTATCGCCTGGATGTTCATGTTTCCCATGTGGGGCATGTTGGTCGGCTTCCTATTCATCCTTGCTATCGGATATCGCGAACCATGACCGCATCGCCCATCTTTCGAATCGGTACAGCAGGCAATAAGCAGGCGACAGTTACGGTGGATGGGCAGTGGTATTACCGAGTCGCCGCGCCAGATACACACCGTTGGGGACCGTGGATTCGTTGCGACAGTGGACGACCCGAACACGCGTGGTACGACCCGCAAGCCGGGCATGCACGCTTGCCGTCAACTGTTGTTGACACCAGAGTAAACAAGGATTACTATGAAGTCTCACATGGGGACGATGATGAATAAACCACGGCGGCGACAGACCAAGCGCGACATCGACGCGAGCGTTGAACTGGTCGCCAAGCACTTCGCCAACATGCGCATCCAACACGTAACGGGCATGATGGTGTATCCGAAGGGCGATCCCAAACACATCGAAATGGTCATGCAGGGTACGCAGGAAGCGTGGTTAGCGCTCGTACTCGCATTTGCTCACGCCCTTGGCGTGGACGACAAGTTCGATGCAATCCGCAAACAAGCCGATGACATCCTGTTGGAGCGCGGCAAACAGCTTATGGAGTCTGCTGGAAAATGATAGATAAAAGAATCCGTGATTTAGCCAAAGCAGCGGGTTACAGGATTGACGAAACGTACAGCCCGCCCGCACTTTTCAAGTCGCCCACATCGTTCGGGCCGTTGTGGGCGTGGGACCCAGAAGCGACTACGTCCGCAGCTTTTGAGTTGCTTGCGGCGGTCGGTGGTGAGATGTTGATCAAGAAAGATCCGTACTATCCGGGCGGTAGTTGCTGGATTCTGGCCGCTGAAGTCAAGGGCAAACGTCGGTCCGTGTTCATCGCCGATGACGTTAATCTGGAAAAACACGTTCGGGAAATCATTGTCGAAGCGGTACTAGTGGCCGTCGCAGGGGCTGCTGTATGAACGGCCTGACCCTCGTATACATCGGCTTCACGGTGCTGTCCGTGGTGTGCGTCATCTACGGCATTGCCGTGGGCGTCGAAATCCATCGGAGCGGCGTGACACGTTCCCGTCGTAGAGGTGAATAGTATGGTTCATATGGTTGAAGACGTGTTGCTCAACGAGAATCCACCGACACCAAACTATCGTGTAGTGCGACACGTCGGCACTCAGACGCCGACGGTAGCGTATACGGTTACCCTGAGCCACGCCGAACGGATCGTCAAAGCGCTGGACACCGACACCCAGCACGCGGAGATTTACCGCCGTGTACGTCGTGCCATGATGGCGAATGACGAACTGTTTTTTGATCGACTAATCGCGGCGTTGGATGCCACACCGCGGGGTACTGCACGTGCCATCGACGCCGCATTCCTGAAGGTGATGAACGATGGCTAACAAACTCGGACCGTGGCATCCGCCTGAGATCAAACCTGTACACGCAGGCGTTTATGAAACCCGAGCAAAGAATCTGGATAACGGGTATTCATGGTGGAATGGGCATTCGTGGGGCATTCAGTATCCGACGCCGGGCAGGGCTTGCCGTGAACGCCCTTATCTCGGTCTGCAAAACAAACAGTGGCGGGGAGTGTTGCGCGATGCTTCGTGATGCCGCGCTATGTGTGGTAGCCATCTGGTTTGGGTCGTGGCTGGCAAAGCCGGATCTTCGTTGGGAAGTCGTCGGCCACACGGGCGACCCGAACGTACCTTACCAAACCGATCCGCGGCGCACCATCTTGTTGTGCGACGATGGATTTCATGAGAGATCGACGAGATGATTAATCAGTCTGATGTTGACTACGCCCTGAAGGGACTGCTCAACGAATCGCACAAGTCGCGGCACCCCGAAGCGCATCGCGTGATAAACGAGCTATGGGCGGAAGTGTCGGCGCGGCGCGCGTGGTCGACGACCATGCCTATTGACGTAACCGCTGCGATGGTTAAGGCCGCCCGGGAGGCTTACTACGCTACCGATTTTCCGGAGGTTGAGAAATTCAAAGAAGCGATCCGGGCGGCGTTGGCTGCTGCAACCGAAATACGACGATGCGTTACGCACGTCCGCGCCCTAATCGACAAGGAGCCGACGACGTGACGGATAAATCATCTGCACAACTGTCTCCCCTGGCGCTCATCACGATCGGCGACAAGCATTTCCGCCAGCGCTGGTTCACCGAGAGCGAAGTCCGCACCATGCTGGCCGAGCAGCGCAAGAAGACGATCGACGCATTCACGCTGAATCTCAGCCAAGTAGGACTGTTGAAAGAGATCGGTCGGCTGCAGGAGTTTGCTCAGCGTATGGTGACGGAGAAATGGGACGCGATCGCCGAGGCGCGCACCAAGGCCCGCGCCGACCTGATCGCGGAGATGAAGCCGGTGGCGCATTGGATCCCGTCCGCGAAGACTTTCGCCGCCACCGATAAGCCCCCCGGCAAAGCCTGGGTCGCGCTGGCCGAGATCCCCAAGGCCTGACATGCGCCTGTACCTATCGATCCTGGGGCCTTTCTTTTTTGCAACCACCGTCATGTATATCGGCGACGCATTGAAGGCCCCGCAACGCGACTGGGAAGCCGCGAACCACTGCGCCGTCATCGGCCACACCGATACCGCCCCCTACCAAACCAACCCGCGCCGCGCCGTCCTGGGATGCGACTGCGGGTATTCTTTGAGACCTACGGAATGAACGACAAGACTGTGTTGAGCGAACAGCAAGTAACGACGATCGCCGAAAGCCTGCCGGGCGGCGTCACCGGGTACATGAAGACCTGGGGATACCTTGACCTCTCACGCGCCATCGAGCGCGCCATCCTCGAACGCATCCAGCCTGCCGCCAGCGAGGCCGGAGCGGTGCCGGTGGCATTGTTTGGTGAGGCGATAGCCTGGGGACGCTTCTGGGGGCCTGAAATCCCGTTCACGCAATGGGACAAGATGCGTGATGAACAGGCCGCAAACTTCGCTCGCCGTCTCGCCGCGCCTATAGCGGCCGGGGCGGTGCCAGCTGGGTGGCTAGTGGCCGGAGGCTCTTTCTATCTTGACCGGGTGCCGGCGCAGGCGCACGCGGACAATTGCAACTACGAAATCGAGCCGCTTTATCGCGGAGCCCCTCCCGCACCTGTAGAGGCCGGGGCGGATCATAACCGCCTAGTGCGCGAACTGGACGTATTGTTGAACGGCGAAGATGGCGCAGCACCACAAGCCCGCCTGTGCGATATCGTGGCGCAGGTACGCGATAAGCGGTGGAAGCTTGTCGCCGCCCCGCCCGCACCCATTCAGCAATCAGAGCCGAAGTTTCCGGTCCCGTGGCCGAAGGGCGAAGATATTACGCAAGACATGCGCGACGGCTTCGAGCGGCTTCATGCCGATGCCAAACGCTGCGATGGTTCGATATTGGACCGCAACGACCAGGGAGCGTACAAGGCGCTGAAAGTCGATGCCGATTGGAAGTTCTATCAGCGCGCGTGGGCTGATGCCCTGCAAGCGACAGCCGCACCCATTCAGAAGCGTGGCCCGGTGAAGCTGCACGATCACGGCGCGGTTCTTGGCAGACCCTATCCCTGCTGGCCGGAAGAAGCTGTAACGGCCAATGAGGTTGCGCAGAGCGATGAATGGCTGTCGCGTGCGCATTCGCTTGCATCGGCGCTTGGAGAACATCCGGTCGGGTCCACTGCAAGGGCCAGGGCGCGGGGCGCGCTGGACGAACATTTACGCCGTGCCGATGCCAGCTTGCATTATGAGTTTCCGGTTGCGCAGGGCGAGGAGCGGGCGGCGTTGCAGGAAGCCCTGAAATGGATCGAAGACGCCGCAAAGGACGCCCGTAACGGGGTGCTGGTGGATCGCGAAATGGCGATCATCCGCTCCGCCCTTGCCGCAGAGAGCGCAGAGACGCCCGAAGTGGTACGCCTGCGCCAGCGGCAGGCCGAAGCTGTCATGCCGTCGATGCGCGCCGCATTCCGAACGACGGACGTGCACGGCAATCCGGACCCCAAGCAGCGCCGCTTTGAAATGGTGTTCAAGTTCCGCTCGGTAGAAGACTTACATAAGGCGGACGACGAATGGCGCGCATATCTTGCCGCCCCAACCGTCCCGCATTCCTTGACGGTTGCGCAGGGCGATGAGCGGGATGAGTGGAAGGCATTTGGTGAGTGGGCCTGGAAGAAGGAGGGCGAAGCCATCGGGCGCATGCACGGGCGCGATGCTGGATGGGAAGCATGGCAAGCCCGCGCCGACCTTGCCGCCAAGCCGGGGCAGCAGGGCGGGGGCGATGCGAAGGACAAGCCATCATTGCTCGGCGAGTTGACCGATGATCTCATCGAGATTCTGGGGCGCCCAAATTTCACCTGCATCCGCATCGCCCAACTGTTCAGGCTCAGCGGGCAGACTATCCCTCAGAAATCAGAGGCAGAACAGGCAGCGGTCATCTATTTCTTGCTGCGGGCCTACCTGCGTCACGGGAAAGAGTGGTCGACGCATGCGGAGGCAGAGTTGAAGGTGATGGCCGAAGCCGCCCGCGCCCAGCGTGCCAACGGGAATGCGTGATGCTTGGATGCTTCTTTGCCCGAAAACCGCCACCTGAGGTCGATTTTCTGCTTCGCGCACTCGACTCGTCAGACTATTTTGAACTTGCCGCAATGTATGGGGAGGCGCGGGATCGATTCAAGTCGGCTGACCTTATGGCTGCGATCAACAAACGCATGACGGAAGTGGCCCGCGCCCAGCGTGCCGCCGAGGGGAATGGCGATGAAACCCGCTAACTTCGCAACGGTCTATTGCGCTATCGACCTATCGTTCATGCCAAGGACTTCGTTATGACACTCAATCCTGAAACCGTGACCATCCTGGCCAACATGCACATCGACGAATACGATGGGCCTATCATGCCGTTTGCGCAGGCTGTCGAACAGTTGGTACGCGATGACTTGGCTATCGACCGCGACGGCAAAATCAGCAAACTGATCGAAGACTACGGAACGGCGCTCATGCGTCACGACGAGTCGGCCACAACGGCGGCGACGCTACGGCTTATCGCGGCGTTTAATGTGCGTAACGCAGAAACGACGGTACCGTTGCACAAAAATACCGTGCTGGCCGCGTGTCAGTACCCATCGAGTGTGGCCGACATCTGCAATCAAACGGGAGCGCTTACGCGCCAGGTGCGAATCGCCGTAAATCGTCTGCATCGTCATAGGGAAATCCACATCTGCGGGTGGGAACTGGGGGGGAACGGTCAAATGTGTGCTATATACGTTGCCGGTGTCGGCCAGGACGTGGCGCGGAGTCGACATTGAACCCACCCGTGTTGTACCGATACGAAGCTCAACGCTATTCCGTGGTGATAGACCCTGACCGGGAAGATTACGGAACGACAGCGCCACGGCTTGTATTGAGCGAATTTCGGATCATTCGTGAAACGCCCTGCGGTTGCTGGATCGAATACGGCTGTTTCGAACGATGGGTGTCGAACACTAGTCGTAAACGTCTTGCGCATCGGACAGCGGCTGAAGCGCTGGATGCTTACCGGGAACGAAAGAAAGCCTACGTTCGTCACACTGCGGCAAGATTGCAACGGGCGCAAGACGAATTAGCGTTGGCGGTTGTTGACACCGGTGTAAATAGTGGGCTACTATTCCTTCACACCAACAACATTCGAACGGAACGAACATGAAAACCCGCCCCCTGACCGAGAAAGAAGCTCAAGACCTGCAAATGTTTCAACAAGAATCGTTCGCTAAGTTCCGTGGTCAGTTTGAAAAATTCCACGAAGCGATGGTTCAGTACCACAAAGAGCATGGGATCGTGGTGACTTCGAACCAAGGGACCAAGCGCGTCATCGTCAAGGGCTAACGCGTGGCCGCTTATTACAACGAGATAGACCATTTTGCCGCCCAGTGGTTGCGCGAGTTGATCCGTGGTGGTCACATCGCACCGGGCGACGTTGACGAACGCAGTATTGAGGATGTTCACCCAAATGACCTACGCCGATACACTCAATGTCATTTCTTCGCCGGAATTGGCGTTTGGTCGCTTGCCTTGCGACGTGCGGGATGGGCTGATGACCGAGCCGTTTGGACCGGGTCATGTCCTTGTCAACCTTTCAGCGCGGCAGGCGCGGGCAATGGGTTTGATGACGAGCGGCACCTTTGGCCGCACTGGCACTACCTCATCGAAGCCGTCCGCCCTGGACTCGTACTTGGCGAACAGGTTGCAGGAAAGATTGCTGACCCTTGGGTCGACCTTGTACAAACTGACATGGAAGGATTGGCGTATGCCTTCGGGGCGGTTGCGTTTCCGTCTGCGAGCGTCGGCGCGCCCCACATCCGAGATCGCACGTACTGGGTGGCCGACGCCAGCAGCGCGGGACTACCGACATGCGAACGCGACGACGTATGCGGAACGGGGCGGCGGCAAGAAAGGCGAACAGTTGAACAATGCGGCGGTGCATCTGAGCGGTTGGAACACGCCCAGGGTGACGGACGGAAGCAACGGCGGACCAAATCAAGCGAACGGAGCATTGAGCGCCGACGCGAGCCAAATGAACTGGTCATTGTCGACGCCAACACCGGACTTGCAACCGGCCCGACTAACGGCGTGTGGGCAGCTGCTGACTGGCTGCTTTGCCGGGATGGACGGTGGAGGCCAGTTGAACCCGGGTCATTCCCGTTGGCTCATGGCTCTGCCGGTAGAGTGGGACGCTTGCGGGGTTATGGCAACGCAATCAATGCGTACCAAGCGCAAATACTCATCGAAACGGTAATGGGGTGGCTGAGGTGAAATGTCGAGCGAAATGCGTTGTGCCGCATCCGACCGGCCGAACGATATTCACGGCGTTGTTTGATACACACGCAGAAGCAGAAGCACAAGCCTTAGCGTGGCTGTCATGGCACGGTGGCTACCTCGCACCGGGCTACTATTTCTTCACACCAACAACGCATGACGGAACGAATCATGACCCTGCTTTCCTATCACAACGACCCCGCCCTCAAACTGAGATTCGAAGAACGGTTCGCCGCGCATCGCGCGATAGACGCCGTCGTCCAGGGCACCGGTTACGACGCTGGCTACAAGGGACTGGGCCGCGGTTGCTTCGTAGGCTGCACTTTGCAGAACTACGATCACGCGCAGTTTCCGGTGGAACTTGGATGGCCTGAATGGCTAGCGCACTTGGCGGATCGGATTTTCGAAGGCCTGCCCGCTGCTGAAGCACCGCAGTTCGGTACCGATTTACTCAACGCGGTACCGATCGGCGTAGACCTTGAGCCGGTGCAGTTCGTGATCGCGATTGCGCGACACAAACGCCACCTCGAACGCCTGAAAGACAATACTGAACCCTACGCCGAACAAGTCCGCCAGGCTTTGCAGGGCGTGATCGATTACTGCGAAATGGAATTGCGGTCGGCGGAGTCGGCGGCGGCGAGATCGGCGAGATCGGCGAGATCGGCGGCGGAGTCGGCGAGATCGGCGGCGGCGAGATCGGCGAGATCGGCGAGATCGGCGAGATCGGCGGCGGCGAGATCGGCGAGATCGGCGGCGGAGTCGGCGGCGTGGTCGGCGGAGTCGGCGGCGGAGTCGGCGGCGTGGTCGGCGAGATCGGCGGCGGAGTCGGCGGCGTGGTCGGCGGCGGCGGCGGCGGAGTCGGCGGCGTGGTCGG
>Ga0164241_10001242_pt1 | contig 33095 bp, 38 predicted proteins | sample OricomyardsoilBY_FD_108780 | JGI IMG/M metagenome (GOLD analysis project Ga0164241, IMG submission 108780) | Backyard soil microbial communities from Emeryville, California, USA - Original compost - Back yard soil (BY) | ecosystem: Environmental > Terrestrial > Soil > Unclassified | place: USA... | reverse complement strand
GTCCATCGCGCGGGAGATGACCACGCGCTGGATCTCGTTGGTGCCCTCGTAGATCTGGGTGATCTTGGCGTCGCGCATCATCCGCTCGACCGGGTACTCCTTGACGTAGCCGTAGCCGCCGAGGACCTGGATCGCCTCGACAGTGACCCGCATCGCGTTGTCGGAGGCGAAGAGCTTCGCCATCGAGGAGTGCTTGGCGAGGCCGGGGTCATTCTGGTCGGCCATCGCGCAGGCCTTGTAGAGCAGCTCGCGGGCGGCGGCGGTGCCGGTCTCCATCTCGGCCAGCTTGAACTGGATCGCCTGTAGGTCGAGGATCGGCTTGCCGAAGGCGACCCGCTCGGAGGCATAGGTGGTCGCGTAGTCGGTCGCCCCCTGGGCGATGCCGACCGCCTGCGCGGCGGCGCCGAGGCGCGTCCTTTCCAGCGTGCCGAGGGCGACGCCGAGCCCATGCCCGACCTCGCCGATCACGTTCTCGGCCGGCACCCGCACGTCATCGAAAACGGGCGAGCCGGTCGGCGAACCGCGGATCCCGAGCTTGTGCTCGAGCTTGCCAATCGAGAAGCCGGGCCGGTCGGCCTCGACCACGAAGGCGGTGATCCGTCGTTTCTCACGATCGGTGACGGCGAAGACGACGTAGAAGTCGGCGACGCCCGCGTTGCTGATCCAGTTCTTGGCGCCGTTGATGACCCATTCGTCGCCATCGAGCTCTGCGTGCGTGCGCATCGCCGCCGGGTCCGAGCCGGCCTCGGGCTCAGACAGCGCGAAGGCGGGCGTCCACTCGCCGCTGGCGCAGCGCGGCAGCAGCCGCTGCTTCAGCTCATCGCTGCCAAAGAGCCGGATCGGCAGCGAACCGAGCTCCTGCACCATCAGGATCAGGGCGCTGGAAGCGCAGGCCTTGGCGATCTCCTCGACCGCCATCTGCAGCATCAGCGTGCCGGTCCCGGTCCCCCCGTACTGCTCCTCGAAGGGCAGAGCCAAAATGTCGTGCTCAGCCAGCAACTCCCGCACGTCCCGCGGGTATTCCGACTTCTCATCGATCTCAGCCGCCCGCGGCGCAATCCGCTCACGAGCGATCTGCCCAATCGTCTCGCGAAAGTCGAGTAGATCCTGCGGGATCGAGTAGATGTCGGTGCCGGTGCTCATGCCTTGCGCGCGGACCGTATCCATAGAAGCCCGCCGCTGCCTTGCGGACCACTCCTAGCGAAGCATGACGCTGATGCCAGTCCGCAGGGACAGCAGCCTTCCCGGCTTCGGGCGCTGCTTGACTACTACTCCCTTAGCCACCTTCACTCCGTTCTTCCTCGCGATCAGTCCAACCCCACAGCCGGCTGCACGCACCGCCTGTTTAGCTGCGGACAACTTCTTACCCCTGAGATCCGGGACGACACAGCGGGCTTTGACAGTAGGAGCTGGGGTCGAAAGGAGAGTCGGCGCCGGAGTCCCCGATACAGGAGGGGTCACGGGCGCCGCTTGATACTCGATGTCCGCGTTGTAGCTGAAGGTGAAGGGGTATTTGAATTCATTGGCCGGTGCACGGGTTTCGCCGGGCTGGAGGACAGGAAAGAAGGCGGCATAGGTCGATTCACCTTCGAGCGCCGTGAACTGGCCTCCCCCCGGAATATTCAGCTCGAGATATTCCCCGGCTTGAATCGGAAGGCTCGTGGCCAGGGTTTCGATTTCATTGCCAGCGGGGGTCACGGCTCCCGTCGATGCCGTCACCGTGTACGTGCCATCGCCATTGTCGCGCAGCACGTTGAGGCCGTAGCCGGGCGTTGCCGACGGCCCCTTGACCCGCCAGCTGACAACAGTCCCGTCGACCGGAGAGGCGATCTCCACGGACGAGAGGTCCGTAGACAGCAGCATCTGGCCACAGCCACCTCCAACCAGACTGCAGCTATACCCAGGGGTGCCGCCCGTGAGCGCCGGTCCAAGCGTCACCGTTTCAGCCTTAGCAATACCGGCGAGAGACAACAGCCCGGCGCAGGTCGTAAGCGCCGCCAGCGTCGCGCTCCGGCGAAAGCTTCTCTTGCCCTTCTGACGTCGGCCCATGTGGGGTCTTCGGCAAAGGCTGAGGCCGGCTTGAGCGAGGCTCACACTTGGCAACGAGGTGGAATACCCATGTCGGCGCGCGTCGCGGCGACAGCACCGGGGCTGCGTCTAGGTACCGAAAAGCGGCTCGAAGCCTCTGCCGGCGCTGGCTCGATGGTTCGGATGAAGAATCTTTACTTGTCCCAAGGGGCCGACTAGAGTCTTCTTGGCGAGCAGCTCCAAGGCTGCCGGCTCGAACCGAGCCGCCTCGCCTTCAAAAAGGAGATTCCACATGGAGGCTGGTCAGAGCTCAAGGCCACCTGCCGGAGGCGAGCGTTCCACCTGGATCGCGTTCGCCGGGGTGATGATGGTGATCCTTGGCTCCCTCGATGCGATCTGGGGGCTGGCGGCAATCCTCAACGATGAAGTCGTTGTCGTCGGGGGTCACGGCGCCCTGATCTTCGACATCACCACCTGGGGGTGGTTTCAACTGATCCTTGGTGCCGTCATTGGGCTTACGGGCCTGGGTCTGCTCGTCGGCAATGAAGTGGCTCGCGTCCTGGGGATCTTCCTCTTGGCGATCAACGCCGTCCTGCAGGTCGTCTGGTTCCCGGCAGCGCCGTTGTGGGCTTTCCTGATGATCGTCCTCGACGTCGTGATCATCTACCAGTTGACCGTCAACTGGACTGAGCGGGAGGGATGACCGTGCCGCTCGCAGACATCAGCTTCGGCGAAGGGCTCCTCTTCATATTCGAGTTCTTTCTGCTCTTCGCCTGGATTTGGATTCTCATCTCGATCATCGGCGACCTCTTCCGCGACCACGAGCTGTCGGGAGTGGCGAAGGCCGTCTGGGTGTTCTTCTTGGTCTTCCTGCCGTTCGTAGGGGTGCTGCTCTATCTGATCGTTCGCGGCAACGGGATGCGCGACCGCACGATCAAGGCCCAGGTGGATGCCAAGAAGGAGTTCGACAGCTACGTTCGCGAGCAGGCCCATGCCGGCTCTCCCGCCGACGAGCTGCACAAGCTCGCCGAGTTGAAAGACAAGGGAGCGCTCTCGGCTGAGGAGTTCGATCAGGCGAAGGCCAAATTGCTGGGCTGAGCGTCCGTCGAGGCCGCGGCCAGGCCAACCATTCTGGGGGCGGATCTACCGAGGTAGGTTCTTAGCGCTCCTCTCCCCGGCGCTTTGGGGGTCGACCTCGCCCCGCTCGATTTTGCGCGCCAAGCGCTGGCGGGCGCTGAGGCTGCCAGGGTCGAGGACTCCCGATCCTGCGGCTCGCGAGATCGAGGTGCCGCCGCGCCCGCGCAGCACCGTGGCACAGCCGACCGCAATCAGCGCCCCGGCGAGCGGGCCGACCACGTAGACCCAATAGCTCGTGAAGTCGCCGCTGACCAGCGCCGGACCGAAGGAACGAGCAGGATTCATCGAGGCGCCGCTCACCGGCGCCGCCCAAAGGCCCGCCAGGGCGATGTAGCCACCGACCCCGATGGCGGCAATCGCACCGACGTTCTGCGCCGCCGAGGCGGTGCCGAGGATGACGCTGACCAGTCCTACGGTTAGCACCGCCTCCATCAGCAGGGCCTGCCAGTCGTGGTACCCGGTGCCCGGCAGGGTCGCTCCGAGGTGCTCGACGTTGCCGAAGACCGCCAGCAGGAAGAGGCAGGCGAGCGTCGCGCCAATCAGCTGGATGATGATGTAGCCGGGCAGGCGCTTCCACGGGAAGTCGCCGCGCAGCGCGAACGCGACGGAGACGGCCGGGTTCAGATGTGCGCCGGACACCGCGCCCATGAAGAGGATGATCGCCATGACCATCAGCCCGGGCGCGACTACGGCCGCCTCCAGGCTGATCTGACCTTTGGCGTAGAGCAGTCCGCCTCCGGCAGCGACCAAGACCAGGAAGAACGTCCCTAGCAACTCGGAGAACAGACGCCGCCACTCAAGCCGCGGATCGTCGAAGTCCCTGCGATTCCCGAACTCGAGCGCGAGGAGGTGGCGAGTGCGCGGCCCGAGCGGGATGCCTGCGAGCTCGCCCTCGGTGGCCTCGTCCTCGCGCTTGTCCTCTGTGGGGTCGCTATCGACCATTCGACCCCCCGAAGACGTCGGCCTCCAGCCGCTCCATCTCCAGGCGCAACGCGGGCAGGAAGGCCGAGCCGGGCCTTAGCGATTCGATCATCTCCACCGACTCGCCGTAGTGGGCGGTCATGCTCGCGACACTGGTTCCGATGCGCTCCTCGATTCCCTCGCCAGCCGTCTCGACGCCCCTGCGCAGGCCAAGAATGTCGGAGAGCTTGTCGGCGGCATAGACCGTCACCGCCCAGCCTCCCGCCGCCGCGACCTGATCTCGCAAGCCTGCCTTTCGCTGGTCGAAGGACTCGATTCCGGGGTCCTCGCTGAGGATGAGCACGAGCGAGCTGATGCTCTCTCCCATCTCATCTCGCAATTCCTCCTCGCCGAGCGTCCCCCGCTCGACAGCGTCGTGCAGGAGGCCCACTGCCACGAGCTCGTCATCGAACCCGGCACGTTGAAGCAGCTCGGCGACCTCGACCACGTGATCGAGGAAGTAGCGCCCATCCGAGGGCCGCCGCTGCTCGCCGTGGGCCGCCACCGCGAGGGAATAGGCATCGACCAAGAGTGGGGAGTGATTGATCCAGGCAGGTGGAGCTTGCCGCAAAGGGGCGGCCATGTCAGTCGAGTCGATGCACTCGCGACTAGCCACCCACCGAGTATCCACCTTTTCCCTGTCGTCGTTACATCTTTTAACGGCGACGGCTGTGGCGCCTGCGGAAGCCCGCTCTGCCTCGACTTTGGAAGTTCCCGGTGGGATGATCAAACGTGGTGGGCGCGAGCCAAGCGTCCCGCGCCTCCCAGCGGCTCATGCCTCTGACGGCCACCACATCACAGCCTGTGGATCTCGATTCCGCGGCAGCGGAGAGCGCCGCCGCCGGCAAGGCGGCCCGCGAAAATGCATCTCGTTCCAGCCACGCAGAGTGGAAGCCGGCGAAGGGCCGCAAAGACCCGGTCAAGGTGCTCGAGAGCCAGGCCAAGAGCCGGGTCCAAGAGCTCGTGCCGATCCGCTACGGGCGGATGCTGGCATCGCCGTTCAGCTTCTTTCGCGGCGCCGCCGCGGTCATGGCGATGGACCTTGCGAAGACCCCGCAATCCGGTTTGCGAGTTCAGCTATGCGGCGACGCCCATCTCTCGAACTTCGGGATCTTCGCGGCCCCCGATCGGCGCCTTGTCCTAGACGTCAACGACTTCGACGAGACGCTTCCCGGTCCCTGGGAGTGGGACGTCAAGCGCCTCGCGGCGAGCTTTGAGATCGCCGGGCGCGATCGTAACTTCACCCCCAAGGAGACTCGCGCCGCCGTCCTTGCCACCGCCGGCGAATACCGAGAGGCGATGCGAAGCTTCGCCGCGATGGGCAACCTCGCCGTCTGGTATGCGCGGCTCGATGTCGATGCCTTGCTCGCGGATTTGGCGAAGGTGGCCGACCGCAAGCAGATGAAGGCGGTCGATAAGAACGTGAAAAAGGCCAAGAGGAAGAACAGCCTCAAGGCTTTCGATCGGCTCGTCCACGAGGTTGACGGCCAGCCGAGGATCATCAGCGATCCACCCTTGCTCGTGCCGGCCCGCGAGCTTGTCTCCGACGATCGACGCCACGAACTCGAAGAGCGATTTCAAGAGATGCTCGGCCGCTACCGCGAGAGCCTCAAGGGGGACCGCCGCCACCTCTTCGACGGCTACCGATTCGTTGACCTGGCTCGCAAGGTGGTCGGGGTCGGCAGCGTCGGCACCCGCTGCTGGGTGGTCTTGATGATGGGCCGCGACGGTCAGGACCCGCTCTTTCTGCAGCCCAAGGAGGCCGATGCCTCGGTGCTTGAGCCCTACGCCGGGGCGAGCGAGTTCGGAAATCATGGCGAGCGGGTCGTCGAGGGCCAGTGGCTGATGCAGGCATCGAGCGACATCCTGCTCGGCTGGCTTCCGGCGTTCGGCATGGACGACAAGGAGCGGGACTTCTACGTGCGCCAGCTCTGGGACGGCAAGCGCTCGGTCGATATCGAGACCCTGCCGCCGAAGGGGCTGGAGGTATACGGGCGGGTGTGTGGCTGGACGCTGGCCCGAGCTCATGCGCGCTCCGGCGATCGGATCGCGATCGCCGCCTATCTCGGCAAGGGCGAGGGCTTCGATCAGGCGATCGCCGAGTTCTCAGAGCGCTACGCCGACCAGAACGAGCTCGACTACGGCGCGCTCGCCGACGCCGCCAAGTCCGGCCGCGTCGAAGTCGAGACGGACCTCACCTGATCGGGGGCAATCGGAAGTCAACTCACCTACACACGATCAAAGGAGCCAGCGATGACTGACCGCATCAGCGGTGCCGAGGCAAAGCAGTACCGAGGTGGCCGATGGCTGCTCCTGATCGTCGGTGTGCTCAGCCTGGTCGCGGGGGTGATCATTCTGTTCAAACCGAGCGAAAGCCTGGCGACGCTGGCCGTCATTGCCGGAATCTTCTTGCTGCTCGATGGCATTCTGGAGCTGGCCGACTCGTTCATGCGGAGCACCCCCAACCGCGGTCTGGTCGCCTTCATCGGAGTCCTCAGCGCGATAGCCGGGGTCCTCCTGATTCGTCACCCGATCGGGGGCGTTGCCGCGGTCGCCCTGCTGATCGGGATCTGGCTGATTGCCGTCGGCGTGATTCGCTTCGCAACGGCATTCGAGGAGTACGAGAACCGTGGATGGCACGCCCTGGCGGGAATCATCGAGGTGATCGCGGGCGTCGTGATCGTCGCCAATCCGGACATCGGTTTCGGGACCCTGGCGCTCTTGGTCGGGCTCGGATTCATCGTCAACGGAATAGGGATGCTCGCACTGGGGTCGAGTCTCGGCATGCCGCGGCGCGAAGGGGCTACCCCCTGATGCTCCGTGGCAGCTGAGGCCACCCGGGGCGGCGCCGCGGAGCGTTTGTGGCGGTCATGGATCTAAGCGAGTCCCGGACCCTCTTGGAGCTCGGGCTGGTGTTGGTCCTCGCATCAGCGGCGCCGCTGATTGCCCAGGTGCTTCGGCTCCCTTCGATCCTGCTGCTGCTCGCGCTTGGGTTCGGTGCCGGCGCCATCGGCGCCCTCGATCCCAACGCCCTGCTGGGCGAGAACCTGATCTCCGCGGTGGTCTCGATCGCGGTCGGGATCATCCTCTTCGACGCCGGGCTCGGCCTGAACTTCTCCAACCTGACCAGCGGCCGGGTGGTCCGTCGCTTGTTGAGCATCGGAATCCTTGTCACCTGGGCGGTTGGGACGCTCGCCGCCTACCTGCTGTTTGATCTCTCCTGGGAGGTCGCGCTCGTGCTCGGGGCCGTGCTCGTCGTCTCCGGCCCGACCGTGGTGGGGCCGTTGCTCAAGTTCATCCGTCCCTCGGGCACGGTCAACTCGGTGCTCATGCGGGAGGGGACGTTCGCCGACCCGCTTGGCGCGACGCTCGGCGTCGTTGTGTTCAACGCCGTGATCGCCGGCAACGCGAAGGCCGGCGAGGAGATCTTCCAGTTTCTGCTCAGCATCGCGACCGGCATCGGCTTCGGCCTCCTTGGAGCGGCCCTGGTCTTGGCCTGGGCGCGCTGGTTTAAGCCCAACCAGTCACAGGCAGTGACCGGGACGTTGATGTTCGTCGTCGCGATGGTCGTCGGTGCCGATCTGCTTCGCGATGACACCGGCCTGATCACCGGCCTCGTGATCGGCGCGATCCTCGTCAACAGGCCTCCCCGCGGAATCGAGCCCCTGGGTTTGGCGATCCAGTCGGCGAAGCTCGTCCGCGCTTGGCGTGAGCGGATCGCCACCCTCTCTACCTTCTTGATCGGGATCCTGTTCGTCGTCCTCTCTGCCCGTGTCTCGCCGCACCAAATCGGCGAAATCGGCTGGGCGAGCCTCGCCTTCATCGCCGTGCTCGTGTTCATCGGCCGGCCGCTTGCCGTGGGGCTCTCGACGCTGGGCTCGACGCTTCAGACCCGCCAGCGGGCTTTCATCGCCTGGATGGCGCCCCGCGGGATCGTTGCGGCGGCGACCTCCTCCACTTTCGCGCTGGGCCTTAGCCAGGCCGGGATCGGCGGAGGGGCGGAAAAGCTGATCCCGATCACCTTCATCGTGATCGTCGCGACCGCGCTGGTCTACGGACTCAGCGGAGGCCCGGTAGCCCGCGCGCTCGGGGTCGCGAGCACGGGTCCGGGTGGGATTCTCGTGATCGGCGGAACCCAGGTCGGGCGCACCATCGGACGTGCCCTCCAAGACCGGGGCCTAACCGTGGTCTTGTGGACCGTCAGCGACGAGCGCGCCCGGGCTGCCAAAGTCGATCAGCTCTCCGTCTACCAAGGCGATCCCCTCGATGACGCCATCGTGGATGAACCCTCCGATCTCGACCAGCTCGAGTATGCGCTCGTGGTCGGTGACGACGAAGCCTTTTGCGCGATGGCCGCGACTGACCTCTCCGAGTACTTCGGCCCCGATCAGGTCTTCCAGCTTGCCGCAAAGGACGAGCAGGCAGCGGACTTCTACACCAGGGTGACGGTCCTGTTCGATGACTCCGCCAGCCATGACGAGCTCTTGGCCCGGATTGAGGCCGGCGCTGAGATCACCACCACTAAAGCAGCGACGGAAGAGAATGGGGAGATCGATACCCAGGCTCGCCAGAATGCGGGAGGGATGCCGATGTTCGTCAATACTCCCGGCGAGGACTTCCGGATTATCGCGGCCGGCGATCGACCGAAGCTCGAAGCAGGGCAAGAGCTGATCGGCCTGATCGATGGGAAGGCGATGACGCGATGAACATCCTCGCCGTCCTGCCGCTGGCCGTCGTCATGGTTGCTGGACCCCAGATCATCAGCTCGTTCTTCTTTGCCACCAGCGAAAAGTGGCGAGGGGATTCCGCCGCGTACGTCCTCGGTGCGGGCATCGGTCTTTTCGCTGTCATCACAATCGTCTATCTCCTGGCAAGCGGAGGCACGAGCGGTGGCTCCGAAGGCGAATCGGGTTCCCGCACGCTTGACTTCGTCATCGTTGCCCTGCTGCTGCTCGCTATGGCCTACGTCTTTCACGGCAGAGGGCAGACGGACCCTCCCAAGTGGATGGGCAAGTTGCAGACGGCGACTCCGAAGTCCACCTTCATCCTGGGCTTTCTCCTCCTGGCCTTCTTCCCCAGTGACGTCCTCACCTTGATCGCAGTTGGCACCCACATGGCGAATCACGGTGAACCGTGGTTGCATGTCGTCCCCTTCGTCCTGCTGACGCTGCTTTTTCTCGCGCTGCCAGCCCTCGGCGTCTTGGTACTGGGTCAACGGGCAAAGACCCTGCTGCCAAAAGTCCGAGACTGGATGGACGAGAACTCCTGGATCGTCAGCGAGATCGTCCTCGTCTTCTTCATCGGGATCGTCCTGCTCGGTTAGTGCGACCAGCGGGACGCTCGGTCTCTGCTCGTACTTGGGGCCGAGCAGTGCACCGAAGCGGCGAACCAACTGGGCCGGCGACGGTGAGTGCAGCGACTTCCCGCTCCTCACGTCATACGCTGGCTAACGATGCGTCGATACCAATTCCCGTCTGGACTGGGTCTTGAGCCGCCTCTCAATTGGCTCGGCATCTTCGCGACGCTCATCGCGGTCGCCGCCGGAACGCTCCTCGTCTACCCACTCAAGTCGGTGGCGCCAGTCGTCTCGCTCGGGATTGTCTACTTGCCGGCAATCCTGCTGATCTCGACCGTGTGGGGGCTGCGGCTCGGACTGGTCGCGTCGATTGCCAGCGCCGCGGCTTTCAACTTCTTCCAGATCCCGCCACTGCATCGGTTCACGATCGCCGAGGAGGAGAACTGGGTTGCCCTGGTCGCATTCGTGATCGCGGCGGTCGTCAGCAGCTCGGTCGCCGGCCTCGCGCGTGCCCGTGCGGTCGAAGCGGAGCGGCGGCGCGAGGAGGCGGACAAGGCCCTCACCGAGCTGGAGGCACTGAGCCGCGAGCGGGACCGGATGCAGGCGGAGGCGGTGCAAGCCGAGGCGGTGCGGCGCAGCGACGAGCTGAAGACCGTGCTTCTGCGGTCGATCTCCCACGACTTGCGGACGCCACTGACCTCGATCATCGCCGGTGGCTCCGCGCTCGGCTCGGAGACCTTGACGGCCGAGGAGCGCGCCGAGCTGAGCGAGGGGATCGTGGCCGAGGGAAGCCGTCTTTCGCGCCTGGTCGAGAACCTCCTCGACATGTCCCGGTTGGAGGCCGGGAAGGCTGAGCCGCACCGGGGGCCGGTCGATCTCGCCGAGGTGCTGGAGGCGGCGCGTCAGGGACAGGGCAGACCGGAGTCGATTCGATTGGCGCTCGACGCGGAGCTGCCGATGGCCGATGCCGACGCCGCCCAGCTTGAGCGCGTCTTCGCGAACCTGCTGGAGAACGCCGTCCGCTACGGGAACGGTCGTCCGGTGCAGGTCCGCTCGCGGGTGGTGGGCGGCAATATCGTCGTCCGCGTGGTCGACCAGGGACCGGGGATACCTGAAGGCGAGTGGGCGCGGCTTTTCGAGCCTTTCCAGCACGGGAGCGCGGCCAACGCCGGCTCCGGCCTCGGCCTGGCGATTGCTAAGGGATTTGTCGAGGCCAACGGGGGCGACGTCGCGATCGAGTCGTTGCCGGGACAGGGGACTAGCTTCGTCGTCACCTTGCCACCGCACGATGGAGGCGACGTATGAACGAGGCGACTCGCGTCCTGGTCTGCGACGACGAGCCACAGATCCTCCGTGCCCTGCGGGTGATCCTGCGCGATGCCGGCTATGAGGCGGTCACCGCCTCTACCGGCGAGGAGGCCCTGGACCGGGCGGCGGTGAAGCCGCCGGCAGCGGCGATCCTCGATCTGATGCTGCCTGACATCGACGGGGTCGAGGTGACGAGGCGCCTACGCGAGTGGAGCGAGATGCCGATCATCGTCCTCTCCGCCGTCGGTGAGGAGGAGGCGAAGGTGCGGGCGCTAGCGGCCGGCGCCGACGATTACGTGACCAAGCCGTTCGGGCCGCCGGAGCTGGTGGCGCGGCTCGAGGCGGTGCTGAGGCGGGCCAAGCCCGCGACGTCGGAACCGCTGATAGCCGCCGATGGCCTGGAGGTCGACCTCGTCGCCCGCACCGTGCGCCGCGACGGTGAGGAGGTTCACCTGACCCCGACCGAGTTCGAGCTGCTGCGCACACTGGCGCAGAACCGCGGCCGGCTGATGACGCACCGCACGCTTTTGGTCGAGGTGTGGGGGGTGGAGTACGAAGACGACGTCCAGGTGCTGCGCGCCCACGTCGCCAACCTGCGCGGCAAGATCGAGCCCTCCGACGGTCCCCGCTACATCCGCACCGACCCCGGCGTCGGCTACCGCTTCGCGGGCTAAGCGACCTTTACGAAATCTGTATACGCGGGGCCGGTTCCTTCATGCGGCCTTGACGGGGTGAGGCGCACGATCGCTGTATGGATCTCGTCTCGATCGCCCTGGCCGTCGCTGCCTTCGGGTTGATCTACTCACTCATCGCGGCGCTGGACCGGGTATGAGCGCCGCCGAGCTGTTCGGGCTGATCGTCTCGGCGGCGGTCTTCGGCTATCTCGCCTACGCGCTCTTTCGCGGGGAGAAGCTCTGATGGCACAGGGCTGGGTGCAGATCGTCGTCTTCCTCCTCGTCCTCACCGCGCTCGTGCCGCTGGTCGGCTTCTACCTCGCCCGCGTCTTTCGCGGTGAACGGGTCTTCCTCTCGCCGGTGCTCGGCCCGGTCGAGCGCTTCTCCTACCGGGTCTTGCGTGTGCGGCCCGAGGAAGACCAGGACTGGAAGGCATACGCCCGCTCGATCGTCGTCTTCAGCCTCGTTTCCTGGCTCGCGCTTTACCTGATCCTTCGCACTCAGAGCATCCAGCCGCTGAACCCCGAAGGCTTCGGTTCCGGTCCCTGGAACCTCAGCTTCAACACCGCCTCCTCCTTCGTCACCAACACCAACTGGCAGTACTACGGCGGCGAGACGACGCTCTCCTACTTCGTCCAGATGGTCGGGCTGACGGTGCAGAACTTCGTCTCCGCCGCGGTCGGGATCGCGGCGCTCGCGGCGGTGATCCGCGGCTTCGCCGCCCGCTCCGGCGCAACTCTCGGCAACTTCTGGAGTGACCTCGTTCGGATCAACCTCTACGTCCTGCTGCCGATCTCCCTCATCGCGGCGCTGCTGCTCGTCTCCCAAGGCGTGATCCAGACGCTCGACGGCTCGCAGACTTTCCACACCATTGCCGGGGGCACTCAGACGCTGGCGCTCGGCCCGGTCGCCTCGCAGGAGGCGATCAAGGAGCTGGGGACGAACGGCGGCGGCTTCTTCAACGTCAACAGCGCCTACCCGTTCGAGAACGCGAGCAGCCTCACCAACATGGTCGAGCTGCTGCTGATCCTCGTGATCCCGGCCAGCCTCACCTACACCTTCGGCCGCATGGTCGGCAACCGCCGTCAGGGCTGGGCGCTCTACGCGGCGATGATGGCGATGTTCATCGTCGCCGTCGCCGTCGTCTACACCGCGGAGCAACACGGCAGCCCCGCCCAGCACCACGCGGGCGTGCTCACCTCCGCCTTCGACGGCTCGACCGGCGGCAACATGGAGGGCAAGGAGCAGCGCTTCGGCATCGCCGAGTCCTCGCTGTGGACGGCGGTGACGACCGTGACGTCCTGCGGCGCGGTCAACGCCTCGCTCGACTCGCTGACCGGGATCGGCGGGCTGGTGCCGCTGGCGAATATGGGGACCGGCGAGGTGGTCTTCGGCGGGGTCGGCTCGGGCCTCTATTACATGCTGCTTTTCGTCCTGCTGACCGTCTTCATCGCCGGCCTGATGGTCGGCCGCACGCCGGAGTTCCTCGGTAAGAAGATCGAGTCGCGGGAGGTGAAGCTGGTCTTGGTCGGCGTCCTTGTTACGCCGCTGCTGGTGCTGTTCGCGACCGCTTGGGCGGTCGCGAGCCCGGATGGCACGCAGTCGATCTACAACCACGGCCCGCAGGGCTTCTCGGAGTCGCTCTACGCCTACATGTCGCAGGCGAACAACAACGGCTCCGCCTTCGCCGGCTACACCGGCTTCATACAGCCCAACGCGCCGGGCAACGCCGGCGCCGAAACGTTCAGCTTTGCCACCCTGCTCGGTGGCGTGGTGATGTTGCTCGCCCGCTTCCTGCCGATGATCGCGGCGCTCGCAGTGGCCGGGTCGCTGGCCGGAAAGCGAGTCGCCCCGGCGGGCGCCGGCACGTTCCGTGCCGACTCGCCCACCTTCGTCGTGCTGCTGATCGGCGTCGTCGTGATCGTGGCCGCGCTGACCTTCTTCCCCACCTTCCTGCTCGGCCCGGTCGTGCAGGGACTGACCGATCAGCTCTTCTGAGATGAACGGACTGCGAAAAGACCTGACCACCGCGACGATCGCGATCGTCTTCCTCACGCTCGTGCTCGGCGTCGCCTACCCATTGGTGACGACGGGAGTCGCGCAGCTGGTCTTCCCCGGCGCCTCCAACGGCAGCAAGGTCGAGGTCGACGGCAAGGTCGTCGGCTCGAAGCTGATCGGCCAGGACTTCAAGGGCCTGTCGCGCTACTTCCAGAGCCGCCCGTCGGCGACCGAATACAGCGGCAACGTCACCTACTTCAACAACCTCGGCCCCAACAGCCACGAACTCTCTGACTTCTTCGCCGAACAGCTCGCCGCCTACCTGAAGCGCGAGCGCCCCTATAACCCTGGCCTCGCCGCCACCGAGGTGCCGGTCGACGCGGTGACGACCTCGGCCTCGGGTGTGGACCCCCATATCTCGGAGGCCAACGCCCGCATCCAGGCCCGCCGCGTCGCCGAGATCCGCGGCCTGCCCCTTGACCGGGTCTTCGACCTCGTCTCCGAGCACACCGACGGGCGCTTCCTCGCCCTCTTCGGCGAGCCGGGCGTGAACGTCCTGCAGCTCAACCTCGCTCTCGACCGGGAGGCCGCTCGATGACCGACGAGACGCTTCGCAACGAGCCGCGCTCGCTGGTCGACCGAGCGATCATCGCGCGCGCCCTGCCCGACTCGCTACGCAAGCTCGATCCACGCCACCAGTTCCACAACCCGGTGATGTTCGTGGTCGAGCTTGGCGCGTTGATCGTCACCGGGGGTTGGCTGATCCAGGTCTTCGCCGGCCCTCCGCTCGGCGGTGGGGACGAGCCCGCCTGGTTCGCCTTCTCGATCGGCGTCTGGCTCTGGCTCACCGTCGTCTTCGCCAACCTCGCCGAGGCGATCGCGGAGGGGCGGGGCAAGGCGCAGGCGGACGCTTTGCGCTCGATGCGCAGCGAAACCGTGGCACGGCTGCGCGACGGTGGCAAGAAGCCGGCCTCCGAGCTTCATCGCGACGACGTCGTCGTGGTCGAGGCTGGGGAAACGATCCCCGGCGACGGCACGGTGATCGAGGGCATCGCCTCGGTCGACGAGTCGGCGATCACCGGCGAGTCGGCGCCGGTGGTGCGCGAGTCCGGCGGCGATCGCAGCGCCGTCACCGGCGGCACCCGCGTCCTCTCCGACCAGATCGTGGTCGAGATCACCCAGGAGCCGGGGCAGAGCTTCCTCGACCGGATGATCGCCCTGGTCGAGGGGGCGGAGCGACGCAAGACGCCGAACGAGATCGCCCTCAACATCCTGCTCGCCGGGCTCACTCTCGTCTTCGTCGCCGTCGTCGTCGCGCTGCGCCCCTTCGCCGAGTTCTCCGGCACCGATGCCTCGGTGGTCACTTTGATCGCGCTGTTGGTCGCGTTGATCCCGACCACGATCGGCGCCCTGCTCTCGGCGATCGGCATCGCCGGCATGGATCGCCTCGTCCGTCACAACGTCCTCGCTCTCTCGGGACGGGCGGTCGAGGCGTCCGGCGACGTCGACGTGCTGTTGCTCGACAAGACCGGGACGATCACGCTCGGCAACCGCGAGGCGACGCAGTTCATCCCGATGCCGGGGATCGAGGAGACCGAGCTGGCCGAAGCGGCACAGCTCTCTTCGCTGGCCGACGAGACGCCCGAGGGCCGCTCGATCGTCGTCCTCGCCAAGGAGTTCGGGATCCGCGAGCGCCAGTTGGAATCCCACGAGGCGCACTTCGTTCCCTTCTCCGCCGAAACCCGGATGAGCGGGGTTGACGTCAACGGCAACCAGTACCGCAAGGGCGCGGGCGACGCGATCATTCGCTACGTCACCGAACAGGGCGGGCGTCCCCCCGCCGAGTTGCAGGAGCAGCTCGACCTGATCGGCCGCGAGGGCGGCACGCCGCTCGCCGTCTGCCGCGACAACCACGTCCTCGGCGTCGTCTACCTGAAGGACATCGTCAAGGAGGGAATGCGTGCCCGCTTCGATGAATTGCGGAGGATGGGGATCAGCACCGTCATGGTCACGGGTGACAACCGCCTCACCGCGGCAAAGATCGCCGAGGAGGCCGGCGTCGATGACTTCCTGCCCGAAGCGACGCCGGAGCAGAAGCTCGAGCTGATCCGGGGGCATCAGGGGGAAGGCCGGATGGTGGCGATGGCCGGCGACGGCACCAACGACGCCCCGGCCCTGGCGCAGTCCGACGTGGGAGTGGCGATGAACACCGGTACCCAGGCGGCCCGCGAGGCGGGCAACATGGTCGACCTCGACTCGAACCCGACGAAGCTGATCGAGGTCGTGGAGATCGGCAAGCAGCTCCTCATCACGCGCGGGGCGCTGACCACCTTCTCGATCGCCAACGACGTCGCCAAGTACTTCGCGATCCTGCCGGCGATCTTCGCCTTCACCTACGCGGCGAACCCGGGTGAGCGCGGACCGCTCGACGCCCTGAACATCATGGAGCTGGGCACCCCGACCTCGGCGATCCTCTCGGCGATCGTCTTCAACGCCTTGGTGATCCCGCTGCTGGTGCCGCTCGCCCTGCGCGGAGTTCGCTACCGGCCGATCGGCGCCACGGCGCTGCTGCGGCGCAACATGCTGATCTTCGGCCTCGGCGGCTTGATCGTGCCCTTCATCGGGATCAAGCTCCTAGATCTGGTGATTCACAACGTCTTCGGAGCATGAGCCGATGGCCGGCCGCCTCAAGGTCTTCATCGGCATGGCAGCCGGGGTCGGCAAGACCTACCGGATGCTTCAGGAGGGCCACGCCGAGCGAGAGGCCGGCCGCGACGTAGCGATTGGCTACATGGAGCCCCACAAGCGCCCGGAGACCTCGGCGCTGGCCGACGGGCTGGAGACGGTTCCGCGGCGGCGCGTCACCTATCGCAGCACCGACCTCGAGGAGATGGACCTGCCGGCGCTCCTGGCGCGAGCGCCCGAGCTGGCGCTGATAGACGAGCTCGCCCACACCAACGCTCCCGGGGCCGAGCACGAGAAGCGCTACGAAGACGTGCGCGACGTCCTCGCCGCCGGCATCGACGTCTTCTCCACGGTGAACGTCCAGCACCTGGAGTCGCTGAACGATCAGGTGACCGAGCTGACCGGGACGCGGGTGCGGGAGACGATCCCCGACGCCGTGCTCGGCGAGGCCGACGAGGTGGTGCTGATCGACCTCACTCCCGAGGCGCTGATCGAGCGCCTGCGGGCGGGCAAGGTCTATCCGGGCGAGAACATCGAGGCGGCGCTCGGCAACTTCTTCACCGTCGAGAACCTGCTGGCGCTACGTGAGGTCGCCCTGCGCCAGGTCGCCCAGGAGGTCGAGGCGAAGCGGCTGGTGGTCGAGGCGTCGCTCGGCACCCGCACCGAGCGGGTCGCCGCCGAGGTGCCGAAAGCGGTGGGCGAGCGGATGCTGGCGCTGGTCCGGCCCCAACCCAGCTCGCAGCGACTCGTGCGGCGAGCCTGGCGCTCGTCGCAGAGGCTCGGCGCGCCGCTCGACTTGCTGTGGGTGAAGCCGCCGGGCCAGCCGATCGAGGGCGAGGTCGAGCGTCAGGTGACGGCGCTGCGACACCTCGCCTCGGTCCTCGGCGCCACTTTCCTGATCGAGGAGAGCGACAACCTCGTCGATGGCGCCGCGCGAGTGGCTCGCGAGCGCGGCACCACCTACATCATGGTCGGGGAGTCGGAATCGCCGCGCGGCCTGGCGAGGCTGCGGGAGCCATTGCCGCAGCGACTGATGCGAGCGACCCCGGCCGGGGTGGATGTGCGGATCGTCGCCCGCCGTGAGGGCAAGGAGGAGTAGTGCCGGTGGGGATCGAGCATCTCCTGATCGCCGTCGCGCTCGTCGCCGGCCTGATCGGCGGCTACCTGATCGCCCGCTCGCGACTTCGCGGCCGCCGCTCCGAGCGGCCGCAGGCCATCCATCAGATCCTCCTTCCCTTCACCGGCACGGAGATCTCGCGGCGAGCGCTCGATGCGGCACTGCGCCTGGCGCGGGCGGAGGAGGCGACGCTGATGCCGGCTTACCTGGCGGCGGTGCCCAAGCGGCTGCCGCTCGATTGCGCGATCCCGGCCGAGGCGGCGAAGGCGATGCCGATGCTGGAGGCGATCGAGCAGCGCGCCGCCTCCCAGGACGTTTCGGTGGACTCCCGCATCGAGCGGGGCCGCTCCTATCGCCATGCCCTGGAGCGGCTGCTCTCGCGCGAGAGCTTCGATCGGGTCGTCGTTCCGGCGACGGCCGAGGCCGGCGCCGGCTTCTCGGGCGACGATCTGGTCTGGCTCTTGGAGAAGGCGCCTGCCGAGGTGCTGATCCTTCGCCCCGACCCGGAAGACAGACGGTTCGTGACGGCGAACGGATCACGGGCTGCCGCGTAGGGGGCCGCGCCCTGGGGCTACGTTGTAGGGGTGTCTGCTGCGGAGCTGGCCCTCATCTCCCTTGCTGCATTCCTCGCTCTCTACGCGGACGTCGTCCTCGCCCTGTTCATCGTCGGCCGTCGAAGTGAGACGCGAGCGGTGGCGCGCTTCATTCCCGATTGCCTCGTCCTCTTCCGGCGACTCCTCGCCGACGGTCGCGTGCCGAGAGTCCGCAGAGGCGCCCTGCCGTACCCATTCGCCGCGCGCTGCACGCGCCCGGCGCGGTAGACCATCCCGGTCAACGGCCCCGCTCCAGCAAGCTGATCTCGGTCTTGTGCAAGCCAGCGCGCTCGGCGGTCTCCTCTTGCGCTGGCCCGCGTAGCTGCGACGTCACAGGAAAGCGAGGGCACAGAGCGCGAAATCGGCGCTAATGGCCGCGCATCTCAGTGATTTTGGGCACTAGTGCCCAAAATGGAGGGGATTTGAGGCGATGGTTTCAGTTTCCGTGCCGAAGCGAAGTTGCGGCTTTGCAGGCACTTCTATGAAGGGTGGACGACCGGACTCGAACCGGCGACCGCCTGGACCACAACCAGGAGCTCTACCAACTGAGCTACGTCCACCGCGCGGCCTCCAATCTAGCGGGCTGGCGGGCGAGGCGATGGGGCTAGGGCTTGGCCTGGCGAGAGGCGACCAGAGCCGTGAAGGCTCGTAGACCTGGAGTCGTTCGCTCGATCAGCTCTGGCTCCAGCGCTTCGGCTTCGATGGGGAGGGCGTGCTCTCCTTCGTCGCCCAGGGCCACGCAGGCCTCGTGGACCATCTCGGGCACCGCCAGCCAGGCCTCCACCAAGGCAAAGTCGGCCTCGGGGTGGAAGAGGACACCCCAGGCATTGCCGAGGCGGAAGGCTTGGTGCTCGGTCTGGGCGGAGCGGGCCAGTGGCTGGGCTCCGTGGGGCAGGTCGAATACGTCGCCGTGCCAATGCAGGACGGTCGTGCTCGGGGCGAGGGTGCCAAGGATCGGGTCGTCGGGGTCGAGGATCTCCACCGGCGCGAAGCCGACCTCCGGCCCCTCCCCCGGCCTCACCTCCGCCCCCAGCGCTCGGGCCAGCAGCTGGGCGCCGAGGCAGATGCCGAGGATGGGCAATTCGCGGCGCACCGCCTCGGCGAGCCACTCGCGCTCGGTCGCAAGCCCGGGGTGGCGCTCGACGTCGTCGACGTTCATCGGCCCGCCCATCACCACGGCGCCTGCCACCTCGTCGTGATCGGGCAGCGCCTGGCCCGCCAGCGGTTTGACGGTGTGCACCGCTAGCGACCCGCACGCGTCGAGGATGCGGTGCGGTCCCTCCCACGGCACGTGCTGGATCGCCAGCAGGGTGGGACGGTCGTCCAGGCTCATCGCGTCCCAGGCTAGCCGCGCTACGGTTGGCGCGATGCGCAAGCCAACCTTCGCGACCTTGCGGCCCGAGGCTCGGCCGGTGGCGGCAACCGGGATGCACGCCCGCGGCGCGGCCGCGATCGGCGCGCTTGCGGTGGGCGCCGCGGCGATCGGCGGCTTCGCAATCGGCAGGCTCAGCGTCGGCCGCCTGGCCGTCGGCAGAGCAAAGGTCGGCCAACTCAAAGTCGACGAGCTGGAGATCGGCCAACTCCACATCCGCAACCGCACCGACGATGGCGCGTAGCGAGCATTGACCACACCAGGGTGGGGAAAATGCTCGCTGCGCTGGCTCGGTGTCTCGGCGGCGCTGCTGGCACTGGCCGTCGCCACGGCCGCCGGCGTCACCTCGGCCGGAGCCGTCGGCCCCTACCCCGACCTCGGCGACTGCCCGGTCTTCCCCGACCCGCCCGCCGGGCTGCCGGCCAACGCCGCCTCGCTGCCCAACGAGGCGGCCTGGAACCAGGACGTCTCCAAGGCGCCCGTCGCCGCCAACTCGGCCGCGACCATCGCCTACATCAACGCCCACGGCGGCAACCTCCTCCACCCCGACTTTGGCTCGCCGCGCGAATACGGCTTCCCCTACGTGGTCGTCGGCGCTGGCCAGCGCAAGCTGCCGATCCACTACACCGCCTACGGCGACGAGAGCGACCCGGGGCCCTTCCCGATCCCCAAGGGCGCCCCAGTCGAGGGCGGCAACGGCAGCGACGGTGACCGCCACGTGCTCGTCGTCGACCGCGCCAACTGCGTCCTATACGAGCTCTACCGCGCCTTCCCCAAGCCCGGCGGCGCCGGCCGTTGGAACGCCGACTCGGGCACCCGCTGGGACCCGCGCTCGGACGCCCGCCGTCCTGACTCATGGACCTCCGCCGACGCCGCCGGGCTGCCGATCTTCCCCGGCCTGGTCCGCTACGACGAGGTGGCGGCAGGTCAGCTCGACCACGCGATCCGCGTCACCTTCGAGAGCACCCGCAACGCCTGGATCCACCCCGCCTCGCACTGCGCCGGCGACACCTCCGACCGGAACGCGCCGGCGATGGGGACACGACTGCGCCTGAAGGCGGGCTACGGGTTGGGCGCCTTCAGCGGCGGCGCCCGGGTGATCGCCGAAGCGCTGAAGCACTACGGGATGATCGTCGCCGACAACGGCTCCAACTGGTTCTTCAGCGGCAGCAGCGACCACCGCTGGGACGACGAGAACCTCAACCAGCTGAAGCGGATCCCGGGCAGCGCCTTCCAGGTCGTGCGCAGCGCAGCCCGCCCGCACAACTGCTGACCCGGTCGCACGGCTCAAACCGTCGCGTCACCGATCCGCACCTGGTTGAAATCGGCCCGCAGCCGGGCGCGCAGCTCCATCGCCGCCTCACCGGCATCCTCAGCCTCGCCGCTGACCAGCACCACCTCGGTCGCCGGGAAGCTCTGTAGCTGATCCTCAGTCGCCTGCACGATGTCCTCGTCGCCGACCCGGGCCTCCGCCGCAACCCCAGCCTTGGCCAGCGCCGCGACCGTGGCGACGAGGCGCTCCTGGGCACCGTGCCGGGCTGACTCCACGTCGGAGGCCCAGCGGTCGAGGAAGCGGATCCGGGCGGGCACGAGCACCAGCACCTCGACTACGCCGCCGCCGTCCTCGATCCTCGCCGCCCGGATGATCCGCGCGACGTCGACCGGGTCCTCAACCGCATCGGTGGTGACGATGAGGACGTGGCGCCCGCCGTCCTCCGCCGTAGCGGAGCCGATCGGCCCGTGCGGGCGCTGCCGCGCCGCGATCACCAGCAGAGCCAGCACCGCGAACGCACCCAGGGCGACGCCGAGCGCCGGGCCCGCGGTGAGGAATCCGGCGACGATCGGAACGACGAGCGCAAAGACGATCAGCGGCAGCTTCCACGGAGCCATCACTCAAAGGCTGACAGGCCCAACCGCGGACCGGCCGCCGGAGAAGGGAGGGACTCCGGCGCCCGATCCGGGGCAAGGCACGTGTCAGGCGCGTCTCGCGCCGAGGCGCGGCAACAGCAGCATCGCCAGCCCGATCAGGATCACGACGATCCCGAGGGCATAGTGGACGAGGATCGCCAAGACGATCCCGATGATGATCAACAGAATTGATAGCTCCATGCCGCCAGGGATACCCGACGGTTGAAACCACCAAACCGCGCCCGTCAGCCGCGCGTACCGCCGCCGCTGCCGTCCGGCGACCAGCCGGGGCCGCGGAAGATGTAGCCGAGCCGGTGCCGCCAGCTCGTCGCCCCGCGCACGTCCCGCACCAGCGCCGCGAACTCGTGGAAGGCGACACGGGTCGGCCGGAAGCTGCGGATGTTCTGGGTCAGCCCGTAGCGCGGCCGCACCGTCTCCCCCTGGAAGGTGCCGAAGATGCGGTCCCAGATGATCAGGATGCCGCCGTAGTTGCGATCGAGGTAGACCTCATTGGCACCGTGGTGGACGCGGTGGTGCGAGGGCGTGTTGAAGACGAACTCGATCGGCGCCGGCAGCCGCTTGACCCGCTCGGTGTGGATCCAGAACTGGTAGATCAGGCTGATCGCCTGCTGGGTGAGGATCATCCAGGGTGCGAAGCCGAGCAGCGCCAGCGGTGCCCAGAAGGGCAGCGCCGTCATCGGCGTCCAGGTCTGGCGCAGCGCCGTTGAGAGGTTGTAGTGCTGCGAGGAGTGGTGGACGACGTGGCTCGCCCAGAAGACCCGCACCTCATGATGGATGCGGTGGAACCAGTAATAAGCGAAGTCGTCGGCGAAAAAGAGCAGCACGTAGGTCCACCACTCATCGGCCGGCATGCGCAGCGGCGTCAGCTCGTAGAGCCCGGCGTAGACGAAGACGACGGCGAGCTTCCAGACCGCGTTGATCACGACGTTGCCGCCGCCCATACTCAGGCTGGTGCGGGTGTCCTTCGACTCGTAGCCGACGAGGTCGTCGTCGCGCGCGTACTTGAACGAGAGCAGCTCGACGGCAAGCAGCAAGACGAAGGCCGGAATCGCGTAGAGAATCAGCTCTCCCACGCGGTCAATTTAACGCGAGGCTCCTCCTAGGAGACCCTCGCGATCCAAAGAATCCCTGCGATCGATGCGCTGGCCAATAGAGCAAGTGCCATGTCTGTTCGACGCTCTGAGTCGGTCATTGCCCTCCCAAAACAACTCGGAGCTTCGGAAGATGCTGTGCGGGGGCTCTTGGACATCCGTTGAGGAGGGCTGGCAGCGTGGCGCCCGTGGCAGCGGTCTACTGTTCAAGAGCCAGTTCGCCGACGAGTACCCCTGCGAGAGGAGACCGCAATGAACATGCCGCCGATCGTGTCGCCGCAAGAGTGGGAGGCGGCCCGCGAGGAGCTACTCGTGAAGGAGAAGGAACTCACCCGCGCCCGCGATGCGCTGGCGGCCGAGCGCCGTCGGATGCCGAGGATGGCCGTGGAGAAGGACTACCGCTTCGAGGGCCCGGACGGACCTGCCGGTCTGCTTGACCTGTTCGACGGACGCCGTCAGCTGATCGTCTACCGCTTCTTCTTCGAGCCCGACGTGGCCGGCTGGCCGGAACGCGGTTGCAGAGGTTGCTCCTTCGTTGCCGATCAGGTCGCTCACCTCGCCCACCTGAATGCCCGCGACACGACGCTCGCCTTCGCCTCGCGCGCGCCGCAGCCGGACATCGAGCGCTGGAAGGCGAGGATGGGTTGGGAGATCCCCTGGTACACGATCACCGACGACTTCGACACCGATTTCGGTGTCAGCGAATGGCACGGAACTAACGCCTTCTTCCGTGATGGCGAGCAAATCTTTCGCACCTACTTCGTCGACGGCCGTGGCGACGAAGCGATGGGCAGCACCTGGAACTATCTCGACATCACGGCGCTCGGGCGCCAGGAAGAGTGGGAGGACTCGCCGGAGGGTTATCCGCAGACGCCGCCATACCAGTGGTGGAACCTGCACGACGAGTACGGCGAAGCCACGTAGTCGCCAGGCAGCGCCCCCGGTTGGATTCGAACCAACGACCATCGGCTTAGAAGGCCGGTGCTCTGTCCACTGAGCTACGGGGGCTGGAGCGCCTAGATTAGGCCCTGACAGACCAGGATCGCGTAGCATCGGCGGGCATGCCGAGTGTCGATGCATCGGGGACGGAGCTGTATTACGAGCGCGCCGGAGAGGGCGAGCCGCTGCTGCTGATCCAGGGGATGAGCGCCACGCACCTCGCCTGGGGCCGCCAGTTCCTCGACGACCTCGAGCAGAGCTTCGACTGCATCATCTTCGACAACCGTGGCATGGGTAACTCCGGGCGGGCCGAGTTGCCCTTCACGATCGCCGACCTCGCCGCCGACGCGGCCGGACTGCTCGACGCGCTGGAGCTCGACACGGTCCACGTCGTCGGCATCTCGATGGGCGGCATGATCGCCCAGGAGCTCGCTCTCGCCCACCCCGAGCGCATCCGCACCCTGACCATCGGCGCCAGCTACTGCGGCGGGCCGAACGGGTCGCTGATGGCGCCCGAGGACCTGCAGATGCTCGGCGCCGCCTACGCCTCCGGCGAGCCCGAGCAGGTCTTCCGCGCGATGTGGGAGATCAACCTCTCCCCCGGCTTCCGCGAGGACGACTCGCGCTTCGTCGCCTTCGCCGAGATGGGCTCGACGCTGCCGGCTCCTCAGCCGGTCGTCTTGCAACAGATGCAAGCTTGCGGCGCTCACGACACACACGAGCGCCTCGGCCAGATCTCACTCCCCACCCTGGTCATCCACGGCGACGTAGACCGCCTGCTCGGGCACGACAACGGCCGTGAGATCGCCGCGCTGATCCCCGACTCCCGCCTCGCGACGCTCGAGGGCATTGGCCACATGTTCTGGTGGGAGCAGCCGCAGCGCTCCGCCGAGCTGATCCGCGAGCACGCCCTGACGCCGGTCTAAGCTCGAGCCATGGGCACGATCGACGGCTCCGCCAGCACCGAGATCCAGGCCTCGATCGACGCGGTCTACGCGGCCGCCGCCGACGTCGAGGGCTCGCCCCGCTGGCAGCCGGAGATCAAGGTTGCCGAGTGCATCGAGCGCGACGGCGAGGGCAACCAGGCGCTGGTCCACATGGAGACCGATGCCAAGGTGCGGCGGCTCAACTCGGAGATCCGCTTCAGCTACGAGCCCACGAACCGCATCTCATGGGTGCAGGAGGACGGCGACCTGAAGTCGGTCGAAGGCAGCTGGGAGTTCGAGGACCTCGGCGACGGGCGAACCCGCGCCACCTACTGGCTGGAGGTCGACCTCGGCCGGGTGCTGGGCATGGTCATCCGCGGTCCTTTGGTCGGCGTGCTGCGCGGCCAGCTGGTCGAGAGCATGCCCGACAAGCTGAAGCGCTTCATGGAGAACGACTCGGCCTGAAGGCCCTCAGCCCGACTTCGCCCCGCCGGCGCACCCATCCGGGTTGAGCTTGCCGTTGACCTTGAAGACGAAGTCGGGCTGGGGTGTGACTTCCAGCTCTTCGATGATCAGCTCCAGCGCCGGGTCGTTTTTGATCCAGGCGTAGATCGGCTCCCAGTAGAGCGAGTCGACAGAGTCCTCCGTGTTCTGACTGATGATCAGGTAGTCGTATTCGCCGGCGTTGATCAGGCGACGGAACTGACGGCAGCTGGTTGGCAACCGGTACGTGCCATCCGGCCCCGGCACGCCGATGTACTGGACGTAGTTGTCAAGGTTGGCGCCGTAGAAGCCGTACTGGCCGAAGAAGATCTCTCCGGAGCCGGCGATCCCGATCCGCTTGTCGTGCTGGTTGTGGGCGAACTCGAAGGCTTCGCGCGGGCCGCCGTCCTGAAGGAAGAGGGTCGTGCGCGTGTAGTGGTGCTTGTAGTACTGCACCTCCTGGGCACGGCCGAGCACCACGGCAAGCAGCAGGACCACCCCGGCGGCGGTGGCGACGACGGCGCGGCTGACAATCCGTCGCGAGCGCGCCAGCCCCAGGCCCGCCGGCGCCCAGACCAGCGCCAGGGTGAGGAAGATCGTGCCGACGATGAAGCCGGGGTACCAGCGTGGTGTGGTCAGCACCGTGATCGCGTAGACGCCGACGAGGAAGAGCAGCGTTTGCCAGGCACGCGCGTCGGGAGCGCGCAAAGGTCGCGCGATCGGCAGCAGGGTCAGAGCCAGGACCAGGCCGGGAATCAGGTAGCGGGTGTTGGTGAAGAAGCCGGTCGGAGCGGCCTCCTGACCGGCAGCGGTGAGCGGCGTGAAGATGTAGACGACGGCGGTTGCCAGCGCCGCCACGGCGATCACCCGCAGGATGATGTTGCGCGAGCGCCAGGCGATGTAGACGGCCGCTGCCACGGCGACGATCAGGATCAGCGGCCAGAGCGGCCCGAGCGCGTTGTCGAGCTGCGGGAAGAACCACTTGCGGTAGATCGTCGGCTCAGTCAAATAGTGGGCGACGGCGAAACGCGGCCGCGGGTCGAGCGGCATCTGGTCGGGACGCGGCAGGTGCAACGGGCCGAAGCCGATCTGAGGGATCGGGTTGCCGCCCGTCTTGATCGCCGCCCGCACGTACCAGTAGCCACCGACCAGGAAGGTCGAGAGGCCAAGCACCCAAGCGGTGGTGAGGCGTCGCCCCCGGCCGCTGAAGACGACCACCCCGACGAAAATCGCCGCCACCGGAATCAGGAAGGTGAGCTTGACCGAGGCAGCCAGGCCGGCGGCGATCCCAGCGACGACCAGCGGCCCCTTGTCGAGCAGCGGTGCATCCTTCTCCGGGGTGTCTTCGACCGCCCCGGCATCGGGCGCACGTCGCTGGTGGCCGTTGATCAGGAAGGCGACGAAGGCGAGCAGAAAGGCGAGGCCCATGATGTCGTTGCGCCCCTCGCCCGGCTGGGTCTCGATCATCACCCCGGCGTCGAGCACGATCGCCGCCGCGACCAGCGTCGCTGGGCCGACCTTGTAGGGACGGCCGATGCAAAAGGCGGCGAGCAGCGCGATCGACAGCCAGACGAGGTTGATCAGCGGCGAGAGCCAGTCGGTCTTGAAGAGGACGATCGCGGCGGCGTGGATCAGCTCCGAGGTCTGCGGGTAGAACCAGGCGGCGAGCCGCAGCGGATCAGTGAAGTGCAGATGGACGGTCGACCCTTCCTGGGCGATCCGCCCCGCGAAAGGCATGTGGTACCAGGTCGTGTCGCCACCGAACATCCCCTGGTCGAGACTGAGCTGCGAGGGGAAGGTCCACTCGGCGACGGTGAAGGAGGCGACGGCGAGGGCGATCAGCAGGGCGACCGTCTGCACCTGCGGGGCGCTGACTTCGCGGCCCTCGGCGGGGGCCATGTACCAGCCGAGCAGCGCGGCGCCGAGCCCGATGCCGATGCAGCCGACGATCGTCCAGCCGATCGTGAGGATGCTCAGCGTGCCGAGCAGCTCCAGCGAAACGACGAGCAGGGCGACGGCGATCGTGGCGTCAGCGAGCCTCGCCAGCGCCCCGGAGAACTCGGGCACTATCCAGCGCCGCAGCCAGTAACCGCCCAAGCCGAGCGCGCTGACGATGCCGATTACGGCCAGGCAGCCGCCGATATATGAGCCGAGTGAGGGGGTCACCGGCGCGGGATGCTATTCGCCGCGCCGGGCGCGCGAGCGCTAGGAGGCCGCGGTGGGGATGCGGCAGGAGACCCCGGTGCCGGCCAGGCCGCAGTAGCCGCCCGGCACCTTGTGCAGGTACTGCTGGTGGTAGTCCTCGGCGTAGTAGAAGGGCGCGGCGGGCTCGACCTCGGTGGTGACCGGATCGTGGCCGGCGGCGCGCAGCGCCTCGTCGTAGGCGAGCCTGGCCATCTCCGCGGTCGCCTTCTGCGCGTCGTTGGTGAAGTAGATGCCGGAGCGGTACTGGGTGCCGACGTCGTTGCCCTGGCGCATGCCCTGGGTCGGGTCGTGCTCCTCGAAGAAGACCTTGAGCAGGTCGGCGTAGGCGATCTTTGCCGGGTCGAAGGCGACCAGGACCGCCTCGGCATGCCCGGTCTGACCGGAGCAGACCTCCTCGTAGGTCGGGTTCGGCGTGGTCCCGTTCATGTAGCCAACCGCCGTCGTGTAGACGCCGTCGAGTCCCCAGAAAAGGCGCTCGGCACCCCAGAAACAACCGAGCGCGAAGTAGGCGACCTCGGTGCCGTCCGGAAAGGGCGGCTGTAGCGGCGCGTCCAGTACCGCGTGCCGCTCGGGCACCTCGAAGGCCGGCTCACTGCGGCCCGGCAGCGCCTGCTCGGCGGCGGGCATCTGCGTCTTCTCCGGGTTCAGCATCGTCATCAGCCTGCCAAGTCGGTTCATCGCGTCTCCTTTGCGGTCGCAACCGACCTTACAGAGCGAACTGCATCAACTTTTCTATCTAGCAGGCGTAGAAGTTGATGCAGTTCAGGTAGCGAGCTGCCCCAGCAGGCCCGCGGCGTCCATCTCGTCCCAGGCCTGGACGATCAGCCCGTCGCGGATCCGCAGCACCGCAGTCGAGGTGAACTCGACCGGCCTGCCGGTCCCCTCAACGCCGAGGAACTCACCCTCGTGGGTGCCGCGCCAACGCTGGTGGGCGGCGACGAGGTCGTCCTCGGCGATGATCAGCTCGATCTCGTTACGCAGGTCGGGGAACGCCGCCAGGAAGTAGTCGACCGCCTGGCGCTGACCCTGGCGGCCGCGCGTCTCACCGTTGTGGACGAAGTCCTCGCTGAGCAGCCGCTCACAGGCGGCGGAATCGCGCTCGTTGATCGCCTCGCGATAGAAGCGGCGGACGAGCTCCTTGTTGTCCTCGAGCGACACTCGGCGCGACGCTACTTGAATGCAATCGGGGCCAACAAGTAGCGTGCGCGCATCGGCTGCTTCGTCGCCCTCTTCGCCCTGATCTCGCCACGGCTGGCGCTCTTCGTGCTGTGGCTCTTCTCCGACCTGCTCAGCCGCGCCTTCGACGACTGGTTCGTCCCCTTCCTCGGCTTCTTCCTGCTGCCCTGGACGACCCTCGCCTACGCGGTGATGTGGTCCTCCGGCCCAAACGGGGTCGAGGGCTTCGAGTGGTTCATTGTCATCCTCGCCTTCGTCTTCGACCTCGGCTCCTACGCCAGCGGTCGGCGGCAGCGAGACTAGGTCGCGGCGCAGGCGAAGGACCGGGGCCCGGCCCCCGAGAGCGGTCAGTCCTTATTGGACCGGGTCGGCCGGATCAACCGGGTAGGCAATCCGCACGTGGGCCTTGGAGATGACCATGAAGGGGCGTTTCTCGATGTCGCCCCCCATCAGCGACGACACTTCCGCGTTGATCAGCGGGATGAAAGTGACGTCGACACGGTTGAGCGAGTCCGAGAAACGGCTCTGATAGCCCTCCGGCGGCAGCGTCACGTCGCCGATCACCCGCTGCCGATCGGTTTCGAACTGCACGCGTTCGATCCGCCGCTCTTTCTGCCCAACCTCCATCGTCACGCGCAAATATCGGCAATTTGCGCAAATCGTCTGAGTGGACACCCGTCCAGTCGACATAACGTCGGGCAGTGACCTCGAGAACCCCGCCCACGCTGGAGACATCGCGCCTCCTCCTGCGCGGGTGGCGGGGGCGCGATTTGAAGGCTCACGCCGAAATGTCCGCCGACCCCGAGGTGATGCGCTACATCGGCGACGGCAAGGCGCTCGACCAGGGGCAGAGCTGGCGCGAGATCGCCATGCACATCGGCCACTGGGGGCTGCGCGGCTACGGCCAGTGGGCGTTGGAGCGCAAGGAGGACGGCGCTTCGATCGGGAGGGCGGGGCTGTGGAACCCGCCGGGCTGGCCCGGCCTAGAGGTCGGCTGGAAGCTCGCCCGGCCCACTTGGGGCAACGGCTACGCGACCGAGGCCGGCGCGGCCGCGATCGAGTGGACCTGGGCCACCCTCGACACCGACGAGCTGATCTCGATCATCCAGCCCGGAAATACCGCCTCGATCCGCGTCGCCGAGCGACTCGGCATGCGCAAGCTCCGCGAGTCGACCCTGAAGGACCAGGACGTTGTCATTTTCGGGCTCGAGCGGCCCTGACCGCTAGAAGGAATGCGGCTAGCTGCCGCCCTCCACTGGGAGCACCCCGAGCGCCCGCCAGAGCTCCTGTGTATCGCCGACCACCCAGGCCTCCTCGATCAAGCCTCCCGCCAGCAGGAAGAAGGCGGCGCCCGTGTACTCGACGCGAGCGCCAGTCGGCTCGATGCCTTCAAGGGGACCGCGATGCGTTCCGCTCCAGGTCATTCGCGTCACGACCCGATCGTCGACCGCAAGCATCTCGTCGACGCGGTTGTGCCAGTCCGGGAAGGCGGCCCGCACGCCCTCGACGTAGCGCTTGAAATCCTCGCGCCCCTCGCAAACCGCGCCAAGCGAGCCTCGAAAGCGAAGCGCCTCGGCCACGATCTGGTCCGCAAGCCCGAGCTGCCAGCGATTCCACAGCTCGTCATAGAAGCGCCGCACCACGGCTTCGTTGTCTGTCGCTCGGATCGTCAAAGACCGAGGACCAGAGCGAGGGCATCGTCGACCGCGCGAAGCTCATCGGCGTCGAGGCGTCCAGCCGAGCGTCCAAGGCGCCGTGGATCCACCACCGTGGTCTGCTCGACGAGAATCTGCGTCTCGTTCCCCTCCAGGGTGATCATCGGCCGGAAGGTGGCCGGACGCGCACTCGTCGAAGTGGGCGCGACCAGGGTGATGCTCAACCCCATGAACTCGTCAGCCTGGACGACGACCGCGTAGCGAGTGCCGTGCTGCTCTCGGCCACGCGCGCCTCGCGGGGACGGCAGCCGGAAGACCTCGCCGCGAACCACGTCAGTCGAGCGCTTCGGGGGCGAGGTCCGCCATCTGTTCGCGAACGACTCGCATCTCGGTTCGATCTGTCTCGTCAGCAGACAGTCGCTCGACCTCCTCAGCAATAGAAGATCGTGACCGGCGCCTTGCTGCCGCCTCCTTAAGCGCAGTGCGGACAGCCTCGGAGTCACTGCTCGCCTCGCCGCGCACAACTCTCAACGCAGCAGCCGAACTGTCGTCTAGTCGGACGTGAAGCGACCGGCCCACGAACCAAACGTAGCACAAATCGTGCTACAGATATCGGGGCGCCCGGATTCGAACCGGGGACCTCCGCCACCCAAAGGCGGCGCGCTACCAGGCTGCGCCACGCCCCGAAGCGCTCAGTTTAAGGCTGGCCCCCGAACTGGGGCGGGATCGTCACGAACAACCGCTAGGTTTGGCGACGATGGCCGACGTACTGCCGCTCAAAGCCCTTCACTACGACCTCGACGCGGTCGGGTCACTAGAGGACGTCGTCGCGCCGCCCTACGACGTGATCGACACAGCGATGCGAGCCGAGCTGCTCGAGCGCTCGCCCTACAACGCGGTCGCGATCGACCTGCCCAAACCCTACGGCGAGACCGGGCCGCAGGCGGAGGGTGGCGACGATCCCTACACCACCGCAGCAAAAGCGATCGAGGCCTGGCAGAAGGCCGGCGCCCTGGTCAAGGACAACGACGGGGCAATCTGGGCGATCGAGCAGGAATACACCGGCCCCGACGGCTCCTCGCACGTCCGTCACGGCGTCCTCGTCCGGGTTCGGGTCGAGGACTTCGACTCCGGCACGATCCTGCCACACGAGCGCACCTTGCCGGGGCCCAAGCAGGACCGCCTCGAACTGATGCGGGCGACCCGCTGCAACCTCTCGCCGATCTTCTCGCTGAGCACAATCGACCCCTGGCCGGTGGTCGAGGAAGAAATCGGTATGGACGACCCCTGGGGGGAAGCGACCGACGCCGCCGGAGCGGTGACGCGGCTCTGGCACCTGCCGGGGCTCACCGAAGTCATTCCCAAACTGCTCGCCGACGCCCAGCTGCTGATCGCCGACGGCCACCACCGTTACGAGACCGCGATCGCCTACCGCGACGAGATCGGCGGTGAGGGGCCCCACAACTACACGCTGATGGCGCTGACCGGCCTCGACGACCCGGGCCTCTCGGTCTACCCCACCCACCGGCTGCTCTCCGGCTTCGCCGGCGACCCCGAGCGCCAGCGCCGCCTCGGCGAGGGCCTGCGCGAGCTCTTCGACGTAACCGAGGTCGAGACCGAGCGGATCGACCCGCTCGGCGAGGACGGCGTCGGCGTCTTCGGGCTTTACGACTCCCATCACAGGCGCGCCTTCCGTCTGCGCCTTAAGGACACGGCCGAGCTCGACCGGCTGCTCGAGGGCATGCCGGAGGCCTACCGCCGCCTCGACGCGGCGATCCTCGAGACCCTGGTCCTGAAGAAGATCGCCGGCCTCAGCGAAGACGACATCCTCGCCAAGCGCGGCCTCGGCTACGCGAAGAGCGTCGAGGACTCGCTGCGCCTGCTCGACGAGGGCGCCTACGACGTCGCCTTCATCCTCCGCCCGATCCCGGTCCAGCAGACCAAGGAAATCTGCGAAAGCGACGCCAACATGCCGCCGAAGTCGACCTACTTCTACCCCAAGGTCCTGACCGGCCTCGTCTTCAACCCGCTCGCCTGAGGCAGGTTGGCAGGGGCCGGGCGGCGTAGGATCACGCCGTGGTCAAGATCTATACGAAGAAGGGCGACGACGGCTCGACGTCGCTCTGGTACGGCGGCCGCGTCCCCAAGCACCACGGCCGCACCGAGGCCTACGGAACGCTCGACGAGGCCTGTTCCCAGCTCGGCGTCGCCCGTGCCCTCTGCGGTCCCGATCAGACCGAGCTTGCCGCCGATCTGCTGCGTCTCCAGGACGACCTCTTCGTCGCCGGCGCCGAGCTGGCGACCGCGCCGGAGGCCGCCGAGCGGCTTGAAGACGGCGTCAGCCGCACCACCGAGGCGATGGTCGCCGAGCTCGAGCAGCGCATCGACCGCTACATGAGCGAGGTCGAGCTGCCACCGCAGTTCGTCATCCCCGGCGGCAACCAGCTCTCTGCCCAGCTCGACGTCGCCCGCACCGTGATCCGCCGCGCCGAGCGCTGCATCTCCGCCCTCGACGAAGCGGGCGAGCTGGCCAGCCAGACCGTGATCCACTTCGTCAACCGCGCCTCCGACTTCGCCTACGCGGTGGCCCGCTTCGCCGACGTCGACGACCCGGCGCTCTTCGAGGGCCGCCGCAAGGCCTGACTCTGTGAAGGTCGTCGCCCGCCGCCGCTCTGGATTCGCCCACGAGGTCGAGATCGAAGGCGGTCACACGATCGTCGTCGACGAGCCGGTCAAGGACGGTGGTACCGACACCGGTCCCTCCCCCACTCGTCTGGTCGCCGCTGGCCTGGCCAGCTGCACCGCGGTGACAATCGAGATGTACGCCGAGCGCAAGGGCTGGGACGTCGGCCCGGTCGAGGTGGACGTTGACGTCGAGTACGAGGACTTCGCGCCGCGCTCCTTCGCCGTCACCCTGCGCCTGCCGACGGAGCTGAACGACGAGCAGCGCGAGCGCCTCCTGGCCATCGCCGGCAAATGCCCTGTCCACAAGCTGCTGGCCGGCGAGACACCGGTCGCCATCTCCGACCAGGTCGAGTGGCTCTGATGGACCTCGGCCTGAAGGGACGCGCCTGCGCCGTGACCGGCGCCAGTCGGGGAATCGGGCTCGAGACCGCGCGCCTGCTCTGCGCCGAGGGCGCCAACGTGCTGCTGGTCGCCCGCGACGAGGAGCGGCTGCACGCGGCCGCCGAAGAGGTTGCCGCCGCGGGGACAGACGCCGGCGGACAGGCCGAGACCGTCAGCCTCGACGTCACCGCCGAGCAGGCGGGCGAGCACATGGTGGCTGCCGCCCATGATCACTTCGGCGGCCTCGACGTACTGGTCAACAACGCCGGCTCCGCCCAGTGGCGCGACCTCGACGACGTTCCCGACGAGGACTGGCGCGCCCAGTATGAGCTCAACGTGATGGCGCCGCTGCGGGCGATGCGCATCGCCGCCCCGGAGATGGCCGAGCGCGGCTGGGGACGCATCGTCAACGTCTGCTCGACCGCCGGCAAGCGCCCCTCGGCAGCGATGCCCGAGT
>Ga0164241_10001241_pt1 | contig 33110 bp, 28 predicted proteins | sample OricomyardsoilBY_FD_108780 | JGI IMG/M metagenome (GOLD analysis project Ga0164241, IMG submission 108780) | Backyard soil microbial communities from Emeryville, California, USA - Original compost - Back yard soil (BY) | ecosystem: Environmental > Terrestrial > Soil > Unclassified | place: USA... | reverse complement strand
TGAACGTCGCGTCGAAGCCGCCGAGCGTCTCGAGCAGCGCGCGCGGATAGAGGATGTTCGCGGTCTCGCCCCAGGCGTTGGGCGGGTCGATCGTGAGGCTGCGGGCCAGCGGCGCGCGCAGCGCCAGCTCGAGCTCGTCGGGGTCGGGCCGCGTGGAGCCCTGGACGATCGCGCCCGGGTTCGCGTGCGCGGCGGCGAGCAGGTTCGCGAGCCACGGCTCGGGCGGCCGGCAGTCGTCGTCGGTGAACGCGATCAGCGGCGCGCGCGCCTCGCGCCAGCCGGTGTTGCGCTTCTGGGCCGGCCCCGGGCCGGGCGCGTAGGAGCGGTGGCGCAGCACGCCCGCGGCGGCGAGCGGGTGCGTGCGCAGCAGCTCCTCGGTCTCCGTGCCCTGCGAGTCGTGGACCACGATCACCTCGAAGCGCTCGCGCTCCAGCGTCTGCTCCTCCAGCGCGTTGAGCAGCCAGCGCAGGCGCAGCGGCCGATCGTGCGAGGCGACGACGACCGCGACCTCGGGCGTCATCCCGCCAGCGCCTCCGGATGCGCGCGGTACCAGTCGACCGTCCGCCGCAGGCCCTCCTCCAGGCCGACCGCGGGCGCCCAGCCGGTGAGCTCGCGCAGGCGCGAGGAGTCCATCCACTCGTCGGCGAACTCGCCGTGCGGCGTGCCGTCGCCGCGGATGTCTGGGGCGAACGGGACGCCGGCGATCCGGCAGATCGCCTCGACCACGTCGAGCACGCTGTGCGGCTCGTGGCCGCCGTTGAACGCCTCGCCGCGGGCCGTCCCACCTTCGTCGGCGAGCGCGTCGGCGACGTGCAGCGTCGCGGCGACCGCGTCCTCGACGTAGATGAAGTCGCGCTTCGGCGAGCCGTCGGAGCGCAGCACCGGCGCGCGGCCCGAGAGCACGGCGGCGACCGCCTCGGGCACGAGCCGCGACGTGTTCAGGTCCCCGCCGCCGTAGGTGTTCGCCAGGCGCGTGACGGCGACCGGCAGCCCGTAGGTGTGCCAGTACGAGCGCGCGATCAGGTCGGTGCACGCCTTCGAGACGTCGTACGGGTAGCGCGCGGCGAGCGCGTTGCCCTCGGTGTACGGGAGGACGTCGGTGCCGCCGTAGACCTTGTCGCTCGACGCCACGACGGTGCGCGCGACGCCGGCCACGCGGCACGCCTCGAGCACGGTCCACGCGCCGCGGACGTTCGTCTCGAACGTCGGCACCGGCGAGACGTGCGCGATGCCGACGATCGACTGCGCGGCGAGGTGGAAGACCGAGCCGACGCGGTGCTCGCGCAGCGCGCCCTCGACCAGGCCGGGCTCGAGGACGTCACCGTCGACGACCGCGCACTCCCGTTCCAGGCCCTCGAGCACGAGCGCCGAGGGCTTGGCGGGCGAGCGCCGCACGACGACGACCTCGTCGCCGCGCTCGAGCAGCGCGCGCACGAGCCAGAAGCCGAGCAGGCCGTAGGCGCCGGTGACCAGGGCGCGGTCGCTCATGCGGCGGGCCTCGCCAGCACCGCGCCGGTGAGGACGCCGACGCCGCGGCCGGCCACGTAGGTGCGGGCGGCGCGCGCCAAGACCGGCAGCGTGCGCGGCGGCGCCGGGTGCGCGGGGCCGAGCGGGATGCAGAACGGGCGCGGCGCCTCGACGACGTCGAAGCCCGCGGCCTCGACCATCCGCCGGTGCCCGGCGCGGTTGGGCGTCCACCACTGGCAGAGGTCGCTGACGCCGTCGAGCTCGGCGACCGGACGCCGGCGCAGCGGGCCGGCCTCGAGCTGCGGGCGCAGCGTCTCGGCGGCGAGGAAGCGGCCGGTGCAGACGGAGCGGATCGCCTCGAGCGCGCGCAGCGGGTCGCGCAGGTGCAGGGTGAGGCTGCCGCAGACGACGACGTCGAACGTGCCCACGCGCTCGGGCGTGAGGTCGTAGACGGAGATCTCCTCGCGCGTGGCCTGCGAGCCGAGCAGCTGCGCGGCGGTGCGGAACCCGGCGCCCTTCTCCCCCGCGATCACCGGCAGCGCGGCGACCCCGCGGGCGCGGATCCGCGACGGCCAGTCCCACTGCGCGTGGTGGGAGATGTCGGTGGCGACCACCTCGGACGCGCCGCGGCGCTCGAGCTCGAACGCGAGGTGCCCGTCGTAGGTGCCGACGTCGAGGCAGCGCTTGCCGTGCACGTCCGGCCACGGCAGGTCGTCGAGGATCGGCCGCAGGTCGAACCAGCCGGGCGTCGTCACGCCCGGAGCGACGTCCAGGGTGTGGTACCAGAGCGGATTGGCCGCGACCGCTGCCCGGGCGTCAGTCGTCACGGGGCGGAGCCTATTCGTGCCCGGGCGCGCCGGAGCCACCCTGCCGGAGGACCGCCGCGGCCGCCCGCCCGCGCACGCCGGAGCCGCCCGCGGGGTCGGCGGCTACGCTCACGCGCCGTGAGGCCGTTTCGCCGCCATGCGCCGCCGCCGGCTCCGCCCGCGCCCGACCCGCTGCTCGCGCACGCCGACCCGGCCGACCGCGCGATCGTCGAGCGCGCGATGCCGTACTCGATGACCGGCGCCGCGCGGCTGCTCGCGCTCGTCGACGCCGTGCGCCACCTGGTCGACCGCGGCGTCCCGGGCGCGTTCGCCGAGTGCGGCGTCTGGCGCGGCGGCTCGGTGCTGGCGATGCTGCTCACGCTCCGGGAGCTCGGCGCCGACGACCGCGACGTCTTCCTCTACGACACGTTCACGGGGATGACGAAGCCGACCGCGGCCGACACCTCGCCGCTGCACGCGCCCGCGCTGCAGGACTGGGAGGCGTCGGGCGGGCGGCCGTACCCGGAGCTGTTCGCCTCCGGCGGCTCCGGCGAGGCCGAGGTCCGCGCGCTGCTGGAGGCGACCGGCTACCCGGCGGCGCGCCTGCACCTCGTCGCCGGCCCGGTCGAGGAGACGCTGCCGGCCCGCTCCCCCGGCCCGCTCGCGCTGCTGCGCCTGGACACCGACTGGCACGAGTCGACGAAGCACGAGCTCACGCACCTCTACCCGCTGCTGGCGCCCGGCGGCGTCCTCGTCGTCGACGACTACGGGCACTGGGAGGGCGCGCGGCGCGCGGTCGACGAGCACTTCGCCGCGCACCCGCCGCGCCCGCTGCTGACGCGCGTCGACTACACCTGCCGGATCGGCGTCAGGCCCTAGACCACCACCCGGACCGTGGTGGTCGCCCGGCCGGTCCGGATCGTCAGCGTGTAGCGGCCGCGCGGGAGCTTGCGCGCGGCATGCAGCGTCGTCGCGGTGCCGGTCGCGTAGGTGCGCCCGTCGCGGACGAGCCGTGCGGTCGCCCGCTTCGACGCCTTCTTGGCGGCCGGGTAGGTCACCCGGCACGTCGTCTTCGGTTTGCCCTTGGTCGTCTTGGTGGTGCAGGTCACCTTCGCGTCGCGGCCCGGCTTGCCCGCGGGACCGGCGGGACCGGTGGCCCCGGGGGTGCCCGCGGGGCCGGTATCTCCCTTCCCGCCGGAGTCTCCCTTCGCACCGGCCGTGCCGGCGTCGCCCTTTGCGCCGGCTGCCCCGGCGTCTCCCGGTGAGCCCGCGGCGCCCTGGGAGCCGGCCGCACCGGGCTCCCCCTGCGGACCCTGCGTGCCGGCGGTGCCCTGCGGCCCCTGGGTCCCCGCGGTGCCCTGGGGCCCCTGGGTGCCGGCGGTGCCCGGCTGGCCCTGCGGCCCGGGCTCGCCCTGCGGGCCCTCCGGCAGCGCGCCACCGGTGCCGCTGAGCGCGACGTCCGTCCGCGCGGGCGCCTGGTCGCCGGCGATCCTCAGGACCCCGGCACGCGCGCCGGTCGCCGACGGCGCGAACCGCACGCGCACCGTGCACGTGCCGCCGTGGCCGCGCACCGCCACGCCGGTGCAGCCGTCGCCGCTGACGACGAAGTCGTCGGGGTCGGCGCCGACCACCGCGACGCCCGTCACGCGCAGCCGCGCGTTGCCGGGATTGGTCACCGTGACCGCGCTCGCCGCCGACAGCTCGCCCTGCGGCGTCGTCGCGAAGTCGGCGAGGCTCGGCCCCACCGACATCGCCCCGGCGCTCGCGTTGCGCGCGACGGTGATCGTGCCGTCACCGGCGTTCGTCGCCGCGACGTCGACGCGGCCGTCGCCGTCGAAGTCGGCGGCCACCGCCGCCGACGGCTGAGCGGCGACGGGGATCGCGACGTTCTGGCCGGGCATCACGCCGTAGTAGGCCCCGACCGTGTTCGAGCCGGCGTTGGCGGCGGCCACGTCGCCGAGGCCGTCGTCGTCGAGGTCGGCGATCGCCGGCGCCGACGGCCCGACGCCGTCGGCGTCGACCCCGGCCGGCTCCTCGAACGTGCCGTCGCCGTGGCCCTCGAAGTAATGAAGCGCGTCGTGGTCGGTGTCGACCGCCACGACGTCGAGGTCGTCGTCACCCATCACGTCGCCGATCGCCACCCCCGTGAAGCCGCTGCCGCCGAGGAGGAGCACGCTGCCGCCGAGGAGGGAGCCGTCGCCCAGGTTGAGGTACGGGGCCACGCTCCTGACGGTCCGGGTGACGACCACGACGTCGAGGTCGCCGTCGTCGTCGAGGTCGGCGACGTCCACGGAGGCCGCCCCCGGGAACTGGACCAGGTACGGCGTGGGGGCCGCGAGGGTCCCGTCGGGCTGCTGCAGCACCACCCACAGGCCGCTCCCGCTGGTGGAGTCCGTCGCGATCAGGTCGTCGCGGCCATCGCCGTTCATGTCGCCGGTCACGAGGGCGGAGGGAGTCCCGCCGAGCGTCACGTACGACGGCGCCCCGAAGCTCCCGTCGAGGCGTCCGGGCACGACGGCCAGGGTGGCGTCCCCGCTGTCGGCCGCGACGATGTCGGAGAGCCCGTCGCCGTTCACGTCGCCGATGGCGGTCGCGACGGGATGCACTCCGCCTCCGAGCGGCACCGAGACGCGCGGCGCGAACCGCCCGTGCCCGTTGCCGGCGAGGAACGAGACCGTGTCGCCGTCGGGGTCCGCGGACACGAGGTCGACGGTGCCGTCGTCGTCGGCGTCCCCCGCGGTGAGGCCGGTGGGTGCGGTGCCGGCGGCGATCGTCGCGCCGGTGGCGAACGTGGGCACCGCGAACACGGGCGAAGCGGGCAGCGCGAACGTGATGGCCGCGGCGAGCGGAGCCACGAGCAGCGAGGGGCGGAACATGGTGACTCCAGACGGCCGAGGGTGCGGGGCGCGCCGACCGTACGGGCATTGCTCACCGGCCACAAGCCGGTGGACGACCTTCGTGGTGCTCAGGAACGCGCGAAGCGCGGGAACGCGGACGCGCGCCGGTGCGCTCGCCAGGCCGCCGCGTGCGGCGTGCGGCTCCCCCGCGCCCACGGCTTGTTCGCGCCCGGCCCCTCGAAGTGGCGGATCGCCGGCGCGGCGCGCGCCTCGTCGAAGTCGGCGCCCACGGTCAGGTCCGGGAACGCCCACAGCGCGTTCATCGCGTTCCAGCGGGGGTGCAGTGCGGTGCGGTGCGGGCCGAGCACCAGGTTCAGCGCGTCCTGGTCGGGCCAGCCGCGCGCGCCGGCCCGCGACCGCGCGACGGCGCGGACGTCGTCCATCGCGCCGGATCCCCGGAGCGCGGCGAGGTCGAGCAGCAGCACGCCGCTGTTGAAGTACGCGGCGGGATCGAGGCCGAGCGAGCGCACGTGCCCGACGTGGTCGGGCTGCAGGACGTTGTCGACCGCGCCGACCCAGCCGCCCGCGAGGTCGAGCGCGGCGAGCGGCGCCGGGTCGCCGAGCGGGAGCGTGTCGGCGTCGAGGTGCAGGACGCGGTCGGCGTCCACCAGCTCCGGCAGCTGGAGCCGGAACCACATCGCCTGCGTGAACGCGCCCAGCACGGGAAGACCCTCGTCGCGTGCGGCGTGGAACGCCACCTTGCCGGGCGCCGTCGCGGCCAGCCGCCGCCGCGACCGCGCGCTCAGGCCGTCGCCGTGCAGGTAGTGGATCTCGACGTCGTACGGCGCGAGCGCGTGCAGCAGCGCACCGGCGTGGACGACGTAGCGCCCGACCGCCGCGCACGCGACGTGCAGCGTCACCGGCGCTCGTACAGGCGCATGACGTCGTCGATGCCGGTGATCTCGCGGGCCTCGGGGTCGTCGACGACCGGCGCCTCGGCGGTCAGCACGTAGCCGGCCGCGACCAGCAGGTCCTCGCAGTCGCGGCGCGAGCCGTCGGGCTCCAGCGACAGCAGCGGCCCGGGCTCGTTGGGCACGAGCAGCAGCCGCGGGATCTCCAGCCGCGCGAGGGTCGCCAGCCACCACGCGACCGCGGCGTGCGGCATCTCCGAGAACGAGTGCACGTTGACGGCGAGCCCGAACGTCCCGGGCTCCTCGTCGGAGAGCTCGTCGAGCCGCGCGACCCGCGCCGGCGGCGCGACCCGGCGCAGGCGCAGGTGGTACTCGCACACGAACGCCGACTCCGGCACCGCGTCGATGCACGCGTAGTCGGCGAGCGTCTCCGGATACGCCTCGGCCATCCGGTGCGCGAGCCGCCCGTAGCCGGCGCCGACGTCGAGCACGCGGATCGCCGGCCAGTCGGCGATCCCCAGCTCGCGGTCGAGGAACGTCAGCTCGACCACCGACTCGAGCAGGTCGCGGCTGACGCGGCGGCGGTCGATCACGTGCGTCCAGCAGCCGTGCAGCCCGTCCTCCTTGAGACGGCCGAGCAGCCCGGTGACGTCCTGGCGGACGACGTCGTCGTACCAGGCGCGGTAGCGGCGCGCGGTCGTCTCCGGGTCGTCGCGGTAGTGCCAGGTGATCAGCGTCTCGCCGCGGTTCCAGCGCAGGTCCAGGAACGCGCCGACGCGGTCGGCGCTCCAGCGCGAGGCCCGGGTCACCGGCAGGTCGAGCGCCCCGTAGGCCTCGCGCAGCTCCGCGAGGTACGGGCTGTCCGCGCGCAGCGCCTCGTTGGCGCCGACCGGCAGCGGGATCGACTCGTCGTGCAGCGGCAGCGCGCCGGTCTCCTCGTGCTTGCTCACGCCGGGCACGGCGGGCTTGACCCGCGCCCACGTCCGGGCGAGCTCGTCGTCGAAGCCGGGCCGCAGGCAGAACGTGTCGAAGCCCTCCTCGATCGTCGCGTAGCCGTTGCGCTCCATGTGGGCGCGGGCGGCGGCGCGCGCCCCCGGGCTGAGGTGGAAGTGCTCGTAGATCACGAGCCGCGGGCGGCGCGTCGCGAGCTCGATGGTCCGCAGGATCTCCCAGTCGTGGCCCTCGGTGTCGATCACGATCAGGTCGACGGTGTCGAGCTCGTGTCGCGTGCAGAGGCCCTCGAACGTCTCGACCTGGCGCTCGCGGCTCTCGATCCGGTCGGCGATGTCGGGGATCTGCGGCGCGTGCGAGAGGATCGTCTCGAGGTCGAACGAGCCGATCCCGTCGTACCAGTCCGGCAGCGTCTTGCGCTCCTCGGCGTCGGCGTCGCGCAGGTAGTAGAAGAGCTCGCGGCCGCGGCGCGCGCCGATCGCGATGTCGTCGAGGTGCACGCGCTCGTAGTCGACGTAGTTGTCCAGCAGCCGCCGGAACACGTACGGGACCGGCTCGACGAGCACGCCGCTCCAGCGCCCGCTGACGATGTGCTCGCGGATGTGGTCGTGCTGCTCGCCGTCGTTGGCGCCGATCTCGACGAACACGGCGTCCGGGTAGGTCGCCGCGAACGCGCGCAGGAGCTTCGGACCGGCGAGCCGCTTCTGCAGCCGCGCCAGGCGCCACGTGGCGACCGTCCTCCTCAGGGCGCTCATGCCGCGCGCGCCACCAGCGCGAAGACCATGGCGTTGCAGTCCTTGCTGGCCCGCGGCTCGAGGCGGTCGGCCAGCGCGATCAGGCTCTGCAGCGCGAGCGCGAGCGCCGGCCGCAGCATCCGCGGCAGCCGCCAGTACCAGGCGTCCTGCACGAGCTGCAGGCCGGTGGCGGTGAGCCCCATGATCCCCTCGAAGCGCTCGACCGCGAAGCCCGCGGCCTCGACCTCGCGACGCAGGCCGTCGCACGTCCAGCGGTGCAGGTCGATCGGGTCGGGGTGCCAGACCATCAGGCCGTGGGTGGACACGAGCAGCCGCCCGTCGCGCTTGAGCACCCGCCGCGCCTCGCGCAGGTGCAGCGCGGGGTCGGCGACGTGCTCGAGGACCTGGGTCGAGAGGACCGCGTCGACGCTCGCGTCGTCGAGCGGGACCGAGCCGTCGGGTCGCAGCAGCAGCGTCGCGTGCGGGTTGCCCGGCAGGTCGGCGGCGACGTAGTCGACCCCGGCGGCGAAGAACCGCCGGTACGGGACGTCGGCGCAGCCGTAGTCGAGCACGCGCGCGCCGGGGCCGACGCGGAGATCGGCGCTGAGCGCCTCGAGGCGCCGGGGCAGCAGCCGCACGATGTGCGCCAGCCGGTGCCAGGGCCGAAAGGTGCGCAGGTCGCCCGGGCGCTCGGCCAGGAAGCGGGGAGGATCGCTCACATTCTGAAGACTAAACGTCCCGCGGACGTCGTACCGTCAGGCCCCCATCTAGGATGCCGACGCGATGAGCATCGATCCGAGCATCTTCAAGGCGTACGACATCCGCGGGCTCTACGGCGACCAGATCGACGGAGACGCCGCGGAGCAGATCGGGCGCGGCTTCGCGCGGGTCATCGGCACGCTCGCCGGGAAGCCGACGGCGGAGCTGAAGCTCGGCCTCGGACGCGACATGCGGCTGACCGCGCCGGAGCTCGCCGGGCGCTACCGCGACGGCATGACGAGCGAGGGCGCGCACGTCGTCGACGTCGGCCAGGTCGGCACCGAGATGCTCTACTACACCGTCGGCTCGCGCGGGCTCGACGGCGGCCTGATGTGCACCGCGTCGCACAACCCGAAGGCCTACACGGGCGCGAAGCTCGTCAAGGCGGGCGCGATCGCGTTGTCGGGCGACGAGGGCATCCTCGACATCCGCACGCTGATCGAGGACGGGCTCCCCGAAGCCCCGGGCGGGGGCACGGTCGAGGAGATCGACGTCTACGAGGAGTCGCAGGCCGCGGCCCTGAAGTTCATCGAGCCGGGCAACGTCGCGGCGCTGAAGGTCGCCGTGGACGGCGGCAACGGCATGGCCGGCCCGATGGTCGGCCCGCTGCTCGAGCGGCTCGGGCTCGACCTGATCACCACCTACTGGACGCCGGACGGGAACTTCCCCGACCACGAGCCCAACCCGCTGCTCCCCGAGAACCGCCAGTTCATCATCGACAAGGTCCTCGAGACCGGCGCCGACCTCGGGATCGCGTGGGACGGCGACGCCGACCGCTGCTTCTTCATCGACGACACCGGGCAGTTCGTCGACGGCGACTTCCTCACCGCGATCCTCGCCGAGCACCTGCTCGAGAAGAAGCCCGGCGCCGACATCCTCTACGACGCGCGCGCCTCGCGGGCGGTCGCCGACACCGTGACGCGCGCGGGCGGCAAGGCGCACATCAACCGCGTCGGCCACGCGTTCTTCAAGACCCGGATGCGCGACGAGGGCGCGATCTTCGGCGGCGAGGTCTCCGGCCACTACTACTTCCACGACTTCTACAACGCCGACTCGGGGACGATCCCGGCGCTGCTGATGCTCGAGAAGCTGTCGGTCGAGGGCAAGAAGCTCAGCGAGCTGCTCGAGCCCTACCGCTCGACCTACTTCATCTCCGGCGAGATCAACTCGGAGGTCGCCGACGGCCCGGCGAAGATGCGCGAGATCGAGGAGCGGTTCTCCGACGCGGAGATCACGCACGTCGACGGCGTCTCGGTCGACTACGACGACTGGCACTTCAACGTGCGGCCGTCGAACACCGAGCCGCTGCTGCGCCTGACGCTCGAGTCGCTCGTGTCCCTTCAGGACATGGAGCGCCGCCGCGACGAGCTGCTGGAGCTGATCCGCTCCTAGTGGCCTCCTCCGACGAGGGCGTCCGGCAGATCAAGTTCGTCGCCCCACCGGGTGCCGCGCGGCTGATCCTCGTCCGCCACGGCGAGACGACGCCGGTCCGCGAGGGCGTGCCGGTGCCGATGTTCGAGGGCCAGAGCAACCCGGACCTCGACCCGGTCGGCGTCGAGGAGGCGCGGCTCGTGGGCGCCCGGCTGGCCGCCGAGGAGCCCGGCATCGCGGCGCTCTACGTGACGCCGCTGGTCCGCACGCACCAGACCGCGGAGCCGCTGGTCGCGCTCACGGGGCTGGAGCCGCGGGTCGAGCCCGGGCTGATCGAGATCAACCTCGGCGAGTGGGAGGGCGGCGAGTTCCGCCGCCGCGTCGGCGTTCGCGACCCGATCGTGCTGCGGATGTTCGCCGAGCAGCGCTGGGACGTCGTGCCGGGCGCCGAGCGCGACGAGGACTTCCGGGCACGCGTCGCCGGCGGGATCGAGCGGATCGCCGCCGCGCACCCGGACGAGACGGTCGTGGTCGTCGCCCACGGCGGCACGATCGGCGAGGTCATGGCGACGGCCAGCGGCGCGCGGCCGCTCGCGTTCGCGCCCGACAACGGCTCGATCTCGGAGATCGTCGTGATCCCCGATCGCGGCTGGGTCGTACGGCGCTTCAACGACACGGCGCACCTGCGATGAGCGGGATCCACGCGCTCTCGATCCCCACCCCGTTCGCCGTCGGGCGCGTCAACTGCTACCTGATCGAGGACGACCCGCTGACGCTCGTCGACAGCGGGCCGAACTCCGGCTCCTCGCTCGACACGCTGGAGCGCGCGCTCGCCGAGCACGGCCACCGGATCGAGGACGTCCGGCGGCTGGTCGTCACCCACCAGCACATCGACCACGTCGGGCTCGCCCAGATCGTGGCCGACCGCTCCGGCGCCGAGGTCTGCGCGCTCGACCTGCTCGCGCCGTGGCTGGCGCGCTACGGCGACGGCATGGAGGACGACGACGCGTTCGCGATCGCGGTGATGACGCGCCACGGGATCCCGCCCGACGTCGTCCAGGCGCTGCGCGCCGTCTCGGCGTCGTTCCGAGGCTGGGGCGCGAGCGTCACCGTCACGCGCGAGCTGACCGACGGCGGCGTGCTCGAGTTCGCCGACCGGACGTGGCGCGTCCTGCACCGCCCCGGCCACTCGCCGTCGGACACCGTGTTCTGCGACGAGGCGCGCGGCGAGCTGATCGCCGGTGACCACCTGATCAAGCACATCTCGTCGAACCCGCTGATCTCGCGGCCGCTGGACGGGCTGTCGGACGAGCGGCCGCAGGCGCTGCGGATCTACCTCGAGTCGCTGGCCAAGACGCGCGACATGGAGCTGAACGTGGTCTGGCCGGGCCACGGCGAGCCGATCTTCGACCACGCGCCGCTGATCGACGAGCGCGTGCGGCTGCACGTGCGGCGCGCGGAGAAGCTCGGGAAGCTGATCGCCGAGCAGCCGCGGACCGCGTACGAGCTGGCCCAGGCACTGTGGGGCAACGTCGCGTTGACGCAGGCGTACCTGACGCTGTCGGAGGTGCTCGGCCACACCGACCTCCTGATCAACGACGGCCGCGTGCGCGAGGTCGAGGAGGACGGCGTCGTGCACTTCGCGCCGACGTGATCGCCCTCAACGCGCGGGCGGCGGCGCGGCCGGAGCTCGGCGGCGTCGAGCGCTGGGCGCGGGAGCTCGAGGCGCGGCTCGGCGCGGACGCGCTGCGGCCACCGCCGGCGCTCACGCACCGCGCCGGCCACGCGTGGGAGCAGGGCGTCCTGCCGCTGCGCGCGCGGCCCTACTCGGTGCTGGTCAACCCGGCGAACCTCGCGCCGCTCGCGTTCGGGCGCAACGTCGTCGTGATCCACGACGCCGCGGCGCTGCGCGAGCCCTCGTGGTACTCCCCGCTCTACGTGCGCTGGCAGCGCTTCGTCCTCCCGGCGATCGCCAAGCGCGCGCTGAAGGTCGTGACCGTCAGCGAGTTCTCGCGGCACGAGCTCGCCGAGCTGCTCGGGGTCGACGCGGCGGTCGTGCCGGGCGGCGTCGACGAGCGCTTCGCCCCGGGCGCGCGGCGGGCCGACCGCCCGTACGTCCTGACCGTGGCGAGCCGGACCGCGCGCAAGAACCTCGGCGCGCTCGAGGAGACCGCGCGGCGGCTGGCCGAGCGCGGCGTCGAGCTCGTCGCCGCGGGCGGCGACCGGCCGCAGTTCCGCGACGACGCCGCGGACGCCGCGAGCGCGATCCGCTTCCTCGGCCACGTCGACGACGCCGAGCTGCCGGCGCTCTACGCGGGGGCGCTCGCGTTCGTCCTGCCGTCGCTCTACGAGGGCTTCGGGCTGCCGTGCCTGGAGGCGATGGCCTCCGGGACGCCGGTGGTCGCCGCCGACCGCGGCGCGCTCCCGGAGGTCTGCGGCGACGCGGCGGTCTACGCCGACCCCGAGGACCCCGGCGCGATCGCCGAGGCGGTGCTCGGCGTGCTCGGCGACGACCGCCTGCTCCAGCGCGGGCTCGCGCGGGCCGGGGCGTTCACCTGGCGGCGCACGGTCGAGGAGCTGCGCGCCGTCGTCGCCTCGGTGGCGTAGGGCACCCGGCGGCGCCGGTACGCTCGCGGCGATGGACGACGGCCGCGACCTGGCGCTCGGAGAGCGCTCCCTGCGGGCCCACACCGCCCGCGGGACGATCGTCAACGGGGCGTTCCTCGTGGGGGTCAACAGCCTCGGGCTGATCCGCGGCTTCCTCGTCGCCGGCTTCCTGACCGCCGCCGACTACGGCGTCTGGGGCATCGTCGTGATCGCCTTCGGGACGCTGAGCTGGCTGAAGGAGGTCGGGGTCAGCGAGAAGTACGTCCAGCAGGACGAGGACGACCAGGAGCTGGCGTTCCAGCGGGCGTTCACGGTCGAGCTCGTGGCCAACGCGCTGTTCGTCGTCGCGATCCTCGTGGCCGTGCCGATCGCGGTCGCGGTCTACGGGCAGCACGAGATCGTGTGGCCGGCGCTGGCGCTGTGCCTCGTCGTGCCGGCCTACGTCCTGCAGACGCCGGTGTGGATCTTCTACCGGCGGATGGACTTCTACCGGCAGCGGATGCTGCAGGCGGTCGACCCGATCGTGTCGTTCGTCGTGACCGTCGCGCTCGCCGCGGCGGGCGCCGGCTACTGGGCGTTCCTCGCCGGGATGCTCGCCGGCGGCTGGTGCAACGCGCTGATCGTGTGGCGGGCGTCGCCCTACAAGCTGCGCTGGCGCTGGCACGCCCCGACCGTGCGCTCCTACGGGTCGTTCTCGTGGCCGCTGTTCGTGATGGGCGCGAGCGCGATCGTCGTCGCGCAGGGCACGATCATCACCGCGAGCCACGAGCTCGACCTCGCGGGCGTCGGGGCGATCACGCTGGCGACCACGATCGCGCTGTACGTCGACCGCGTCGACGAGGTCGTGACGCAGACCCTCTACCCCGCGATCTGCGCCGTCGCCGATCGCGCCGACCTGCTGTTCGAGACGTTCGTGAAGTCCAACCGGCTGGCGCTGATGTGGGGCGTGCCGTTCGGGGTCGGGGTCGCGCTGTTCGCGCGTGACCTCGTGCACTTCGGGATCGGCGAGCGCTGGGCGTTCGCGATCGACCTGATCGAGTGGTCGGCGCTCGCGGCGACGCTGCACCACATCGGCTTCAACTGGCACGCGTTCTTCCGCGCGCGCGGCGAGACGCGGCCGCTGGCGGTTGCCGCGCTGGTGACCGTGGCCGCGTTCGCGGTGGCGCCGATCCCGCTGCTCGTCAGCCACGGGCTCGACGGCTACGGGCTCGGGCTGGTGATCGTGGCGGCGGTGCAGCTCGTGGTCCGCAGCGTCTACCTGACGCGCCTGTTCGGCGCGTTCGACATGGCTCGTCACATCGGCCGAGCACTCGCCCCGAGCGTGCTCCCGACGGCGGCGGTGCTGGGCTGGCGCGCGCTCGCGGCGCCGCACCGGACGGCGTGGCTGGCGCTGGCCGAGGCGGGCGCCTACCTGGCGCTGACCGCGGTCTTCACGCTGCTCTTCGAGCGCGACCTGCTGCGCGAGGTCCGCGGGTACCTGCGGCGCGCCTCGGAGGCCGGGCCTCCCCCGCCTGCCGCGCCCGCGCCGGTCGCCTAGGTACGGTCCCGCCGTGGCCGAACGAGACGAGCTCCTCCAGCGAGCGCGGGAGCGCGGCTGGTACCACACGCTCGAGCTCGGGGCCGGGGTCACGACCGACGGCTGGTTCGACCTACGCTCCCAGGTCAAGGAGTACAAGCTGCCGGACCGGCTCGACGGGCTGCGGTGCCTGGAGGTCGGCACGTGGGACGGGTTCTGGGCGTTCGAGCTCGAGGATCGCGGGGCGGCCGAGGTCGTCGCGCTCGACCTCGACGAGGAGCGCGAGCTGGACTGGCCGCCGCGGCGGCGGCCGGAGACGTTCCCGGCCGAGCCGCGGGGCGACGGCTTCCGGCTCGCGGCGCAGCTGCGCGGGTCGCGGGCGCGGCGGGTGGTGTGCTCGATCTACGACGCGCTGCCCGCCGAGCACGGGCAGTTCGACCTCGTGTTCTGCAGCGCGGTCCTGATCCACCTGCGCGACCAGCTGCTCGCGCTGGAGCGGATGGCCGACCTGCTGAAGCCCGGCGGGCGTCTCGTGCTCGCCGAGGAGCACGACAAGCGCGCGGGGCTCGTGCCGTGGCCGGTGTCGCGGCTGCGGATCGACGAGGGCCCCGCGGTGGTCTTCTGGTCGCCGTCGGCGCGGACGTGGCGGCGGATGGTGAGCGCCGCCGGCTTCGACGACGTCCGCGAGGCGGGGCGGTTCACGATGCGCGGCAAGGGCGTCGCCTCCCCGCACGTCGTCATCCACGCGACGAAGCGCTGAGGGCCGCGGCCAGCTCCTGCTCGACCCGCGCGTGGAACGCGTCGTCCGTGTAGCGCGGCGCCGTTCTCAGCCCTCCCGCCACGATCCGCGCGCGCAGCTCCTCGTCCCCGGCGAGGCGGCGGACCGCGCCGGCGAGCGCCTCGGGGTCGCCGGGCGCGACGACGAGGCAGTTCTCCTCGTGCTCGAGGTACTCCGCCGAGCCGCCGCGACCGGTGGCGATCACCGGGCGGCCGAGCGCCATCGCCTCGAGTGGCACGAGGCCCCACGGCTCGTCCCACAGCACCGGGAAGAGCACGACGTCGGCCTCGGCGTAGACGCCCGGGAGGTGCGCGCGGTCGACGGCGCCGATGATGTCGAGGCGCTTCTGGTTCGGGAGCTCGATCGTCGAGCCGGGGCCGGCGAGCCGCAGCCGCGCTTCGCGCGGGAGGTGGTCGAGCGCGGCGGCGGCGATCTGCGGGCCCTTGCGCGGCTCGATCCGGCCCGCGTCGAGCATCCGCCAGCGCCACGGCGGCGCCGGCGTCGCCGTCCCGATCCAGCGGTGGTCGATGCCCGAGTGGGCGACCGCGGTGCGCGGGAGCTTCAGGTCGGCCTCGTCCAACGCGCGGCGGCGGGTGGTCTCGGAGACGAAGACCCAGGTGGCGGCGGGGCCGGGCTCGAACGCGGTCGGGATCCCGTGGCTCGGCGTGAGCATCCCCCGGACGCCGCTCGCGCGCTGCAGCCAGGCGTCGACGCGCGGGCCGTAGATCAGCCAGTCGTCGTGGACGAAGCCGACGGCGGGCAGGCCGGCGCGGCGGACGCGCTCGACGAGCGAGAGCGTCATCCCGCCCATCGCCCACCAGGCGACGACGTCGGGCTGCAGGTCCTCCAGGTGCCATTCGAGGATCGCCGCGTTGTGGCGCTCGACCTCCAGGCACTCGGCTCGCGAGCGCTCGGGCCAGGCGTCGTCGTGCCACCACCAGCGCAGGTCGCGGTGGACGTCGGAGTCCTCCTGCGGCGAGACGCCGGGCTCGCGGTGGTCGGTCGCGAGGACGCGGACGTCGTGGCCGGCGTCGCGGAGGTGCCGGGTGGCGCCCTGCCACACCAGCTCGTAGCCCCCGCGGTGGTGGGGCGGGTACATGCTCCCCACCGACAGGACGCGCATCCGGGCAAGGCTATCCGCGTGGCGCGCCGATCAGGTCGCCCCGCCGATACGCTGCTGCGTCGATGCCGCCGGCCGGGACACCACCCGGCGCCGTCACGCCCAGAGGGATCCGTGACGGCGACCCGCAGGTCCTCGCCGCGCTGTCCGCGCGGCGCGGCCCCGCCGTGCTGGCGCTGACCGAGCGCGTCTGCGACCTCGACTCCTCCGTCCGTGCCGCCGCCGACGCCATGGCCCGCTTCCGCGCCGCGATCGTCAACGCGACCGGGCCGGTCACGATGCACCCGGACGCGATCCTCCTCGCGATCGCCCGCCGGGCGGCCCTCGAGCTTGCCCCCCGCGGCCCCGATCCCGGCTGCGCGAAGGTCCCCGGGATGCTCGTCGCCCAGGCCGAGGGCACGCTCGACGCACTCGCCGAGGGGCGGCTCGGCCGCCACCTCGACTCCTGCAGCACCTGCTACGCCCTCGCCGTCCGCGTGCGGTCGGGCGAGAAGGCCTACCGCGAGGCCCCGGACTTCCCGCTCGAGCCGATCGTCCACTCCACGATCGTCGCCGCGATGGCCGCGGCCGCACCGGTCAAGGCGCCGCCGCCGGAGCCCGTCGTCGTCGCTGCCGAGCCGGAGCCGCCCGCCGCCGAGCCCTACATCGACCCCGGCCAGCTCGCGATCGACGGCATCGCCGACGTCGAGCTGGTGGAGGAGGACGAGCCGGCGGCGGTCGCGGAGCCCGAGCTCGAAGCCGAGCCGGAGGACATCGCGGAGCCCGGACCGGAGCCGGTCGCGGAGCCCGAGCTCGACGCAGAGCCGGAGGACATCGCGGAGCCCGAACCGGAGCCGGTCGCGGAGCCCGAGCTCGTCGCGGAGCCTGAACCGGAGCCCGAGCCTGAACCGGAACCCGAGCCGCAGCCGCCGAGCCTCGGCGCCACAGCCGCGGCCGCCGCGTCGCTGGCCGCCGCCGCGGAGGCCGCCGCTCCGCCGGAGGGGGTCGTCGAGCCCGCGCCCGTCCCGGAGCCGAAGCTCGTCGTGGAGCCGGACGACGAGCTCGAGGACGACGCGGAGTCGGAGCTCGACGATGAGGACGACGAGCCCGAGGACGACGACGAGCTCCTCGAGCCCGACGCGGTGTACGAGGACGACGTCGACGGCGCGCGGCGGACGGTCTGGTCGTTCCCGCGGCCGCTCGGCACCGTCGATCGGCCGGCGATCCCGCCGGTGCGGGTCGTGCGGCGGCGCTCGGGCGGGCTCGCGGCGCAGGTCCGGCGGCTCGTCGGCCGCGCGGTCCGCGAGCTGCTCAGCTCGTCGAGCCGGAGCGCGCCGAAGCCCCAGCCGCCCCTGCGCCCCGACGCCTTCGCGACGACGCCACCGCCACCGCGTGCCCCCGAGCCGCTCGTCGACAAGCCCGCGAGCGAGACGGACCTCGCCGACGTCCTCGCGCAGGTCCCGGACACGCCGCCGGCCGACGACGGCCGGCCGGGCAGGAACACGTGGGACTGGGACGTCGACGAGATCCGCTTCCCCGACGGCGCGCCCACGCCCGGCGCCGCCGCGCCGGCCGGCGCGCGCCGCCGCTTCTCCCGGCGCCCCGCCACCGACCCGATCGAGCCGCCGCGCCTCCCGCGCCCCGAGCGCGAGCGCCACCACACGCCGCTCACCGCCCACGGGCGCCGCGCGCTCGTGGTCCCCGCGGCGATGGTCGTGGCCGCCGCGATCGTGATCATGGCCGTCGCCGGCGTCTTCGGCGGCCAGAAGGCCGCGCAGCCGTCGGGCACCGACGCCGCCGTCGCCCGCCCGGTCCTCGAGGCCCCGCTGTCGGCGACCTCGATCTCGCTCGACCGCGCCGAGCAGCTGCGCCCGGTCCGCCGCGCCGCCGAGGGCGCGACGACGCCGACGACCACCGCGCCCTAGCCCGCAAGTTTTCGCCACCGCCCACGTTCCCGGTGCGAGAGGGACGGCCCGGGGAGCCGCCTCTCGACCACCAAGGAGAGGGCGATCATGGCCGCAGACCCCGCCACCACCCCGGCGGACCAAGGCAATCCACTGGCGAACGTCACCGCGGCGATCGATCGCCGGGCCGCCTTCGCGCTCACCGATGCGACCGCCCCCGCGGTCAGCGCCGCCCCGCAGCCGATCCGTGCCTACCAGCGCGACACGATCTTCCGCCGCGCCCTTGTCGCCGCCGACCTCGTCGCGGTCTCGCTCTCCTTCGCGCTCGCCCTCGGCCTCGGCGGCCTCAGGCCCGCCGTCCTCCTGCTCCCCGTCCTCACGGTCCTCGCCGCCAAGACGATGGGCCTCTACGACCGCGACCAGCTCGTCGTCCGCAAGCGCACCCTCGACGAGGCGCCCGCGCTCTTCCAGCTCGCCACGCTCCTCTCACTCGTCGCCTGGCTCGGCCACGACCTCGTCAGCACCGCTCCGGTCGGCCGCGTGGCGATCGTCGCGCTCTGGGCGCTGACGTTCGTCAACCACCTCCTGTGGAGGACGACCGCGCGCCGGCTCGCGCAGGTCGCCGCGCCCACCGAGCGCTGCCTGCTCGTCGGCGACGCCGCCGAGCAGCGGCGCCTCCGCGACAAGCTGGCCGGCGACGCGCGCCTGAAGGCCGAGGTCGTGGCCTCGCTCCCGCTGCTCGAGCGCCGCGCCGGCCACACCGGCGGCGCGCCGCACGGCTCGCTCGAGCAGCTCGTCCGCGACCTGCGCGTGCACCGCGTGATCGTCGCCCCGGACGGCGCCGACTACGACACCACGCAGGCCGTGGTCACCCGCGCCAAGCGGCTCGGCGTCAACGTCAGCGTGCTGCCGCGGATCCACGAGATCGTAGGCTCCTCGGTCGAGTTCGACGAGCTCGGCGGGATGACGCTCCTCGGCATCCGCCCGTTCGGCCTGCAGCGTTCCTCGCGCCTCCTCAAGCGCACGGTCGACACCGCCGGCGCGATCTTCGGCCTCCTCGTCGCCGCGCCCGCGATGGCGGTGATCGCCGTCGCGATCCGGCTCGACTCGCGCGGCCCGATCCTCTTCCGCCAGACCCGCGTCGGCCAGGGCGGCGAGCACTTCGAGATCCTCAAGTTCCGGACGATGCACGCCGGCGCCGACCGCGAGCGGGCCGAGCTCGCCGCGCGCTCGAACGGCGACGGGCTCTTCAAGGTCCCGGACGACCCGCGGATCACGCGCGTCGGCCGATTCCTGCGCCGCACGTCGCTCGACGAGCTGCCCCAGGCCTGGAACGTCCTGCGCGGCGACATGAGCCTCGTCGGCCCGCGCCCGCTGATCCTCGAGGAGGACGAGCGCGTCGTCGGCTTCCACCGCCGCCGCCTCGACCTCAAGCCGGGCCTCACCGGCCCGTGGCAGGTCCTCGGCTCCGCGAAGACGCGCGTCGGACTCAACGAGATGGTCACGATCGACTACCTCTACGCCGCGAACTGGACGCTGTGGGCCGACGTGCAGGTGATCATCCGGACGATCGCCCACGTGCTCGGCGGCCGCGGGGTCTGAACTACGATCCCGGGCCGTGCCCGAGGTCAGCGTCATCGTCCCGGCCCGGAACGCCTCGGCCACCCTCGGCGCGACGCTCGCCGCCCTCGCCGCCCAGGACTTCGCCGGCGAGTACGAGGTCGTCGTCGTCGACAACGCCTCGCACGACCCGACTCCGGAGATCGCCGAGCGCGCGCCCGGCGTCCGCCTGCTGCGCAACGCGCGCGACCTCGGCGCCGCCGGCTCGCGCGACCGCGGCGCCCGCGAGAGCGCCTCAGCCGTTCTCGCGTTCACCGACGCCGACTGCGAGCCCGCGCCGGACTGGCTCACGCGCGGCGTCGCGGCGCTCGCGCACGCCGACCTCGTCCAGGGCGCGGTCCGCCCCACGCCCGGCGTCGTGGTCGGCCCGTGGGACCGCACCGTGACGGTCGCGGACGAGACCGGCCTGTTCGAGACCGCCAACCTCCTCATCCGCCGCGAGGCCTACGAGCGCGCCGGCGGCTTCCCGTCGTTCCTCGACGGCACCGGCCCGGGGCTGCGCCCGAAGGTCGGCGAGGCGCCGTTCGGCGAGGACACGCTCTTCGGCTGGCGCGCCCGCGCCGCCGGCGCCCGGATCGCGTTCGCCCCCGACGCGCTCGTCCACCACGCCGTCTTCCCGCGCGACGCCGCCGGCCACCTGCGCGAGCGCACGCGGATGCGGTTCTTCCCCGCGCTGATCCGCGCCGCCCCCGGCCTCGACGCCCGGCTCACCCACCGGATCTTCCTCAGCCGCCGCACCGCCGCCTTCGACGCCGCGCTCGCCGGCGTGGCCACCGCGCTGGCCACGCGGCGGCTCCTCCCGCTCCTCGCCGCGCTCCCCTACGCGCGCCTGCTGAACCGCAGCCGCCGCACCGCCGCGGTCGACCTCGCCGCCGACGCGATCACGTGCGCGGCCCTCGCCCGCGGCAGCGTCGCCGCGCGCAAGCCGGTGCTCTAAGGAGCAAGTTCTCGCCGTCGCGCTCGTTGTGTTCGGAAGAGCCCACCCGCTCTCCCGGCACCATGAGCACCCTCCTGATCGCATCCACCGGCGGACACCTGGCGCAGCTGCACCAGCTGCGCCCGCGCCTGCGCGGCATCGACCCCGACGTCACGTGGGTCACGTTCGACACGCCGCAGAGCCGCGCGCTGCTCGCCGGCGAGGACGTCGTCTTCGTCGAGCACACGCTGACCCGCGACTACCGGCACGTGATCACCAACACCGTGCCGGCCGCCAAGCTGCTGCGCGACCGCGACGTCACCGGCGTCGTGAGCACCGGCGCGGCGATCGCGCTCTCGTTCCTGCCACTCGCCCGCGCCCGGCGGCTGCCGACGCACTACATCGAGAGCGCGACCCGCAGCAGCGGCCCGTCGACCACCGGCCGCCTCCTGCAGCACGTCCCGGGCATCAACCTCTACGCCCAGCACGAGGCGTGGGCCGACGACCGCTGGAGCCACGCCGGCTCGGTCTTCGACGGCTATCAGGCGCGCACTCGCCGGTTCGCGCGTGTGCGGCGCGTCGTCGTGACGCTGGGCGCGCATCGCGGCTACGGGTTCCGGCGGCTGCTGGAGCGGCTCGTTGCGATCCTGCCGCCCGAGGCCGAGGTGCTCTGGCAGACCGGCTCGACCGACGTGTCCGGGCTCCCGATCGACGCCACGCCGTTCCTGCCGGGCGACGAGCTCGAGGCCGCGATGCGCGACGCCGACCTCGTGATCGGCCACGCCGGCATCGGCTCCGCGCTCGCGGCGCTGCAGGCCGGGCGCTGCCCGCTGCTCGTCCCCCGCGACCCCGCGCACGGCGAGCACGTCGACGGCCACCAGCTGGAGATCGCCGCCGCGCTGCGCGACCGCGACCTCGCGGTCGTGCGCACGGTCGAGGAGCTCGACCTCGACGACCTCGTCCTCGCCGCGTCGACGAAGATGGCCCGCACCGAGCTGCCGCCGGCGTTCGCGCTCGGCGACGGTCAGGGCACGCGGCCGGCGCCCACGAAGGTCGCCAGCTTGGCCGCCTCGCGGTGAACGTCGAAGCGCTCGAGCACGAACGCGCGGCCGTGCCGGCCCGCCTCGGCGCGCGCGTCCACCGGTAGCGCCAGCAGCGCCTCGATCGCCGCCGCCAGCGCCGCGTCGTCCCCGGGCGGGACGAGCCGGCCCCACGGCTCGCGCACGACCTCGGGCAGCCCGACCTCGTCGCTGGCCACGACGCAGACCTCCATCGCCAGCGCCTCCTTGACGACGACCGGCATCGCGTCGCGGTCGCCGTCGGCGGCGACGACGCACGGCATCGCCAGGAGGTCGGCGGCCTCGAGCGTCGCGCGCACCTCGTCCGGCTGCTTCGCGCCCGCGAGCGTCACGCGCTCGCCGACGCCGAGTCGCGCGACCTCGGCCTCGAGCTCCGCGCGCAGCGGGCCCTCGCCGACGATCGTCACGCGCACGTCCGGAAGCCGCGCCGCGGCGCGGATCAGGTGCACGAAGCCCTTCTTCTCCACGAGCCGCCCGACCGCCACCACGTGCCGGCCGCCGGGGTGCGGCGTGCGGCGCCGGAACGCCTCGCCGTCGACGCCCATCACGACCTTCACGATCCGGCCCGCGTGCGCCTCGCCGACGACGCTGCGCAGGTGCGCGACCGTGTGGTCGCTCGGCCCGGCCGCGAACGCGCCGGCCAGCAGCTTCTCGCGCAGGTTCGCCGGGTGCAGGAAGACGTCGTAGCCGTGGCCCGCGACGCTCACCGGCCGGCCGATCAGGCGGCCGACGCGCAGCGCGTCGAGCGCGGCGCCGGCGGCGAAGTGGGCGTGCAGGTGCACGCGGCGGCGGCGCGCGAGCCGGCGCGCGCGGACCGCGAGGTAGCCGAGCCCGGGGACGTCCTCCTCGGCCGCCCAGCGCGGACGGTCGCGGCGGTCGGCACGGACGGCGCGCGGGTGGCGCAGGGCGAGCCAGAGCAGGGCGAGGCGGCGCTCGCGACGGGTCTCGTCGGCGACATAGCGCACGTCGATGCCCGCTCGGACGCCCTCCCCCGGCCGCGGCGCGTGCTCGCGCGCGTCGATCGTCACGCGGTGCCCGGCCGCGGCGAGCGCGCTCGCCTCGGCCGCGATGAACGTCTCCGACAGCTCCGGGAACCGGTCGGCGAAGACCGCGACGTCGCGCGTGCGGCGGCGCTGCGGCCGGCGTCCGACGTACTCGCCGAGGATCCGCGTCGCGCGCTTCGGCGAGAGCCGCGCGCGGCGCATCGTCGGCCAGTAGCTCTGCCACGTCCACCAGCGGTGGACCAGCTCGCGCGGCGTCATCGGCGCGACGTCGAGGTACATCGCGAAGCCGTACCACTCGCGGCGGTAACGCTCGTAGTTCTGGCGCAGGGTCTCGTCGGCGTGGCTGTGGCGCGTGTGCAGCGCGGGGTCGACGACGACCGCGTAGCCGCGCTCGGCCCAGTGGTGCGCCCACTCCTTGTCCTCGGTGCCGGGCATGTCCCAGCGCCACGGGTAGGCGCGCCACAGCTCGGAGCGGTAGGCGCCCTCGCCGTTGGAGTAGCCCCAGCGCGGGAACTGCTCCAGCAGCGCGAGGTCGCCGCGCATCGCCTCGGTCAGCGGCCGCTCGTCCGGCGTGAGCATCCCGGTGCTGACGCACGAGACGGTGGGGTCGTCGAAGTAGGCGACCATGTCGGCGATCCAGCGGTCGTGCGGCGGGAACGCGTGGGCGCTCAGCGCGACGTGGATCTCGCCGCGGGCCGCCGCGCCGCCGATGTTCAGCGCGTTGCCGAACGTGAAGCGCTCGGGCGCGATCTCGACGATCCGCGCGCCGTGCTCGCGCGCGATCGCGACGGTGCGGTCGGTCGAGCCGGAGTCGACGACGATCACCTCGACGGACTGGCCGGGATCGAGCCGCTGCCCGTTCACGAGCGCGAGGACCTCGCCGATGTCGTCCTCCTCGTCCTTTGCGCGGACGATGACGCTGATCAGCCCGGTCATCGCAGCCACCGGTCCAGGCGGCTCCACGAGCCCCCGCGGGGCGGGTCGTTGGACAGGCGGCGGCCGAGCTCGAACGCCCAGTAGGCGGTCGGGAACACGAGCCGGCCCTTGGCCCGCGCGCGGTCGCCGGCGACGAGGGCGCGGGCGGCGTCGTAGAGGTGCCAGGCCGTGCGCTTGGCGAGGCGCACGCGGTCCTCGGGCGGGAACGCGCCCGGGTAGCGCGCGTCCAGCCACGCGGCGCCCGCGCCGTGGCGCGCCTGCTGGCCCGCGAGGCCGCGCAGCGTGGAGCGGTTGCGATGGAGGACCAGGGCGTCGGCACGCGGCTCGATCCCCCAGCCGGCGTCGCGCAGGCGGTAGCAGAGGTCGGCGTCGCCGCCGGAGCGAGCGCGCTCGTCGAAGCCGTCGACGGCCGCGAACGCCTCGCGCCGGACTGCGCAGTTCGCGGTCTGCGCGTAGGACCAGGCGCCGCGGTCCAGCGTGTGGCCCTGGTCGAGCGAGGTGTGCAGCTCCATCCACGTCGCGACGGCGCCGCCGCCCGCGGCCTCGTCGCGGACGCCGCCGGCGAGGACGCCGGTCTTCGCCGCGGGCTCCGCGGCGAAGTACGCGGCGAGCAGGTCGCCGGTGGGGCGCACGTCGGCGTCGAGGAACACGATCCAGGCGTTCGCGCCGGCCGCGGCGCCGCGGTTGCGCGCGACGTAGGAGGACTGCGGCTCCGGCACCCGCACCAGCGTCACGCCCTCCGGGATCCGCGCCGCCTCGAACGCGGGCTCGGCCGCCGGGCGGTTGTCGGCGATCGTCAGCGTGTCGCCCGGCCGCGTGGCCAGCGGCGCGAACCGCGCGGCCACGTCGGCGAGCGCGGCGAGGTCGCCACCGAAGGGCACGACGAGGTCGACGGGTGGCCGGTGCATCGCGCCGGAAGCCTGCCATGTGAAGATGCCGCGCGTGCCAGGTCCCGTCGAGCAGCTCCCGGTCTCGGTCGTGATCCCGGCCTACCGGCGCGCCGACGCGGTCCGCCGCGCGGTCGCCGGCGTGCGCGCCCAGACCGGTGCGGCGCCCGCCGAGGTCATCGTCGTCGACGACGCGTCCGGCGACGACACCGCCGACGCCGCGCGCGCGGCCGGCGCGACCGTGCTCGTCAACGCGGTCAACCGCGGCGAGGGCGGCGCGCGCAACGCCGGCATCGAGGCCGCGACCCAGCCGTGGGTCGCGCTGCTGGACTCCGACGACGAGTGGCTCCCCTGGCACCTCGCCGCGCTGTGGCCGCTGCGCGGCTCGCACGTCCTGGTCGGCGCCGCCTGCATCGGCACCGGCGCCGGGCCGTCGGCGGGCCGGATCTGGGGCCACACGGGCCGCCGGCCGCTCGTCCTGCGCTCCCCCGCCGACCTCGCCTGGCCCGAGAACGTCGTCACGCCGAGCGGCGCGCTGATCCGCCGCGACGCGATGCTCGCCGCCGGCGGCTTCCCGGAGCACGTCCGCGCGGGCGTCGACGTCGACGGCTGGTGGCGGCTCCTCGAGCACGGCACCGGGCTCGCGTCGCCGGGAGTGAGCGTCCTCTACCACCTGCACCCCGACCAGGTCTCGGCCGCCGCCGAGGGCATGCGCTCGGGCCACCTCGAGCGCCACGCGCGCTACGCCGACCGGCCGTGGTTCGACCCGCACCTGCCCGAGCGCTTCGCTGCGGTCAGCGCCTGGGACCGCCGCGCGCGCGGCGAGCTCGCCCGCACGGTGCTGTCCAACCCCCGTGCGGCCACCGGCCTCGCCCGCACGCTCGCGCGCCGCGCCCGCAAGCGCCGCGCGAGCACGCGCGCCGAGGCCGAGCTCGCCGCTCGCGGGATCGCCGTGCGCCGCTAGGCCGGGGCGTGGGCGGCGCTCGCCCGCACGGCGGCGGGCGTCCGCGCCGCGCGCGGCTCCGGCGCCGCCGGCCACAGGATCCCCGCCCACAGCCAGAGGGCGAGCGTGCCGAACGGGGCGCTGAGCGGCGAGAGCATCGACGCGAGCAGGACCCCGACGAGGACGACGACGTAGCCGCGCCGCCATATCTCGCGGTCGTCGGGCCACGGGCGCAGGAGCGGCCGGCCGAGCGCGAGGAGGGTCGCGACCAGCCACAGGCCGCCGCCGACGATCCCGAGGTCGACCATCCGCGAGAGGACGACGTTGTGCGGCTCCTGGTCGGCGCCGCGGTACGGGATGTCGACGATCGTGCGGAACTCGTCGGAGGAGTGCTCCTTGAACGTCGCCCAGCCCCAGCCCCAGACGGGACGCTCGCCGATCATCCGCAAGGCCGCGGCGTCGGTCGTGCGGCGCGACCAGACCGGCTTGGAGTCGTTCGCGCGCGTGCTGAGGTCGGCGCCGAAGCCGGGGATCAGCGTGATCGCGAGCACCACCGCGGCGGTCGCGAGCGCGGCGATCGGGATCAGCCGCCAGCGCAGCGCCGGGAAGATCGCCAGCGCGGCGAGCACGCCGAGCGCGGCGCCGATCCAGATCTGCCGGGTGTAGGTGAGCGTCACGCCGGCGGCGCACAGGCCGATCACCACCCAGCAGGCGAGCCGCGCGGCGCGGTCGCGCCAGTGGGAGAGCGCGACGCCGGCCGCGGCGCCGCAGACGATCAGCGCGAGGCCGTTGGTGACCGCCTCGAGGAACGGGCCGCGCGAGCGCCCGAGGTGGATGCCGATCGACTGGTCGAGGATGTAGCGCGGCCAGACGAGCGCGTTGGCGTGCACGCCCTCGGCGACGGCGGTGAAGCCGAGGTAGGCGCCGAGGACGACCAGGACGCGGATCAGGATCTCGCGCTGGCGCGGGGTCGCGAACGCCGTCGGCGCGACCGCGAACGCCAGGAACGGCACGACGCCAAGGCGGTCGATCAGCGCGAAGCGCGCGGTGTGGTCGTCGAGCGTCCCGACCCAGAACGCCGATGCGACGCCGTAGGCGACGACCGCGAGCAGCAGCAGGTGCGTGCCGCGCCAGCGCAGCGGCGGCAGGTCGGGCGTGCCGCCGGCGCGCGCGATCGTGAGCGCGAAGCCGGCGAAGAGCAGCAGCCGGTCGAGCGCGACCGGCACGCCGATCCGCCACCACGAGCCGGAGAACGCGGTCGCGGCCAGGCCGAGAGAGAGCAGCCAGGCCGGCTCGATCCGCCACGCCCGCACGACCGTCCGCCGGAGCATGCGGTCAGTCGGTCGTCGTCGAGGAGGCCGGGCTCGTCGTGGCCTTCGCGGCCGCGCGGCGCTGCTCGGCGGTCTCGCGGGTGGCGGCGAGCACGAGGCCGAGGAGAAGCCCGGCGAGCCCGCCGATCAGGCCGAAGCGCTCGATCGTCGTCTTGCGGTCGCTCTTCGCCTCGGCGGCGGGCGCGACGACTTGGAGCAGGTTCTGGGAGATCTCGCCGGCCGAGGAGACGCCGTAGATGCTGCCGAGCGCGTTGAGCCGCAGCTCGGCGGTGTTCAGCCGCGCGTTGATCGCGTCGGCGGTCTTGCTGCCGCCCGCCTGCTTGACCTGGCGCTTGAGCTTGGCGACCTTGAGCGCCGCGCTGCGGTACTTCGAGAGCACCTCGTCGCGGAGGGCCGAGCGGCGGTTGAGCTGCAGGACGTGATCGATCAGCGCGTTCGCGGCGCCGTTGGCGAGCTTCACCGCGACCTTCGGGTTGGCGTCGCTGACCTCGACGCGCAGCAGTGGCGTGTCGGGGATCGACGAGGCCGAGATCTCGTCGCGCGCCCGCTTGGCCGAGACGCCGGCCGCGCGGCCCGCGTCCTTGGCGATGCCGGGCGCGGTGATCACGCGGGCGTAGGCGGCGGCGAGGTTGGTCGCGGCGTTGGCGAACCCGGGCAGTCCCTGGGTCGCGGCGTTGAGCGGGCCGATCGAGATCCGGGCCTCGGCCTTGTGCTCCGGCTCACGCGCCAGCCCGTAGACGATCCCCGCTCCCGCGAGCACCACGATCGGTGCCAGGAACAGCACGAGATGTCGCCCGATCGCCGAGAACAGATCCGGACCGGCGGTCGGTCCAACAGGGCTTTCCTGCCGCATTCGCGGCACCATAACCGTTCGATTCCGCGCGCTCGCCGGTCCATTTCGTGGCGGCAACGCGCCGCCCGTCCGTTGCGGTCCCGCGCCCTGCGGGTAAAGATGCGAGCGGGAGATGCCGAATTCAGGTGTGATGAAGCGCGCACGCGCACAGTGCGCGGCCGCCCTCGCCTGCCTGGCGGGGACCGCCGCGCTCGCGGCCGGCCCCGCGCGGGCCGAGATCCCCTGCGCCACCGCGGTCTCCGGCGTCGCCGCCTCCGCGACCGTCACCGGAGCCCTCTCCGGCGCCCAGGCCCTCGCCGGCTGCGCCACGACCACCCTCACCTCCACCACCGCCTCGGCGCCAACCGAGCCGCCACCCACTGCGGCGCCGACCGAGCAGCCACCCGCCGCGGACCGCACCGCCGCCGTCCCGGTCCAGGCCTCCACCGCCACGGTTCCGGCACAGAAGCCGGCGACGAAGCAGCCATCGACCGCGGCGAAGCAGCGCACCGGCACGCGCAAGGGCGCGGCGAAGCCACCCACCGCCGCCGCGAAGAAGCGCGAAACCGCCGCCGATCGTCGCGCCGCAGCACGCCGCCGGGCCGCCGCGAAGCGCACCGCCGCGAAGCCGCCCACCGCGAAGGAGCGCGCCGCAGCCCGTCGCAAGGCCGCCACAAAGCTCCACCGTTCGTCACACCCCTCGCGCGGTTCGTCGCGGGACGGCGGCGCCGCGGCGAGGAAGCGCGCTGCAGCCCGTCGCAAGGCAGCCGCGAAGCGCCGCGCCGCCGCCCAGGCCACGGCGTCGCAGCGCGCGACCGCTGAGGCATCCGCCGCGCCGGCGCCCTGGTGGGGCGGCGAGCGGCCGTTCGCGGCGTCGAGCCCGTGGAACGCGCAGCTCTCCGGCACGGCGCCGCTCGCGGTCGACTCGGCCGCGACGGTCGCGAAGCTCGTCGCGATGGTCGGCCGCTACGGCCCGTGGATCCCGACCACCCAGTACGGCCTGCCGGTCTACCGCGTCGGCGCCGGCCAGCCGGTCGTGCCGGTCATCCAGGACACGAAGAACCGTGCGCTCACGCCCGCGTTCTCCGCGGTTCCGCTCCCACCGGACGCACAGCCGTCGCAGGGCACCGACAAGAGCCTCGTCGTGTGGCAGCCCGAGACCGACACGATGTGGGAGTTCTGGCGCCTGCGCAAGGAGGCCGACGGCCAGTGGCACGCGACGTGGGGCGGCCGGATCGACCACGTCTCGCAGAGCTCCGGCGTCCTGCCCAACCCGTACGGCACCTCGGCGAGCGGCATGGCGCTGATCGGCGGCGTCCTCACGCCCGAGGAGATCGTCGGCGGCGAGATCCACCACGCGCTCGCGATGGGCGTGCCCGAGGTCGCTCCGACGTTCGTCGCGCCCGCGACCGACACCGACGGCAAGACCGCCGGCGGGATCCCGCTCGGGACGCGCTTCCGGCTCGACCCCACGCTCGACGTCGCGTCGCTCAAGCTCCCCCGCACGGTCGCGATCATCGCGACCGCCGCCCAGCGCTACGGGATCTACGTCCGCGACACGAGCGGCGCCGTCTCCCTCTACGCGCAGGACCCCGTCACGCTCGGCGGCAACCCCTGGCCGGCGATCTTCGAGAACCAGTCGCCGAGCAAGCTGCTCGCCCGGTTCCCGTGGAACCGGCTTCAGGTCGTCAAGCCTTAGTTATCGTCCGGCCCGATGCAGGCACGGGCCGCCCTCAAGACGCTCCCCGGCGTCGCCACCGCGCAGCGGCTCGCGAGCCTCCGCTCCTGCGTTCCGGCGGCGAAGAAGCTGCGCGCCTCCGGCCTGCCCGTCGCCGCCGCCTACGCCGACGCACTGCGCGACCTGCACGTGAAGCTCGACGGCGACGACCGCACCGCCGTCGACCTGATCGAGGCGCTCCGCGCGCGCCTGCGGACCTCCGACGCGGCCGTCGCGATGACCGACTTCGGCGCCGGCAGCAACTTCGCCCCCGGCGAGGGGCCCGCGAAGCGCGACGCCTCGACCACCGTCGGCGAGATCACGCGCACCACGAGCAAGCCGCCGCGCTGGGCACGCTTCCTCTTCCACGTGGTTCGCAACGCGAAGCCGGCGCACGCGGTCGAGCTCGGCACGTCGATGGGGATCTCCGGCGCGTACCAGGGCTCCGCGCTGCGCCTCAACGGCCAGGACGGGAAGCTCGTGACGATCGAGGGCTCGCCGTCGTCGGCCAACCTCGCCGAGGGCCACCTGCGCGGGCTCGGCCTCGTCCCGGACGTGGTCTCGATCCGCACCGGCACGTTCGGCGACGTCCTTCCCGGCGTGCTCGAGGAGCTCGCGACCGTCGACTACGTGTTCGTCGACGGCCACCACGACGAGGACGCGACGAAGGAGTACTTCGCCGCCGTCAAGCCGTTCCTCACGCCGGGCGCGACCGTGGTCTTCGACGACATCCGCTGGTCGGCCGGCATGCAGCGCGCGTGGCGAGCGGTGCAGGACGACCCCGACGTGAGCGTCGTCCTCGACTGCCGCACGGTCGGGATCGTGGCCGTCGACCCGAGCGCGAAGGCGCGGGTCGCCGTCAAGGTCCGCATCGGCTAGCGCGCCGGTCGCTCCTCCGGCACGACCGCCCGCAGCGCCGCGAGGATCTGCGCGGTCGACGCCTCGACGGTCAGCTCGCGCTCGATCCGCACTCGGGCCGCCGCTCCCAGCCGCGCGCGCAACGACGGATCCCCGAGCAGCCGCGCCAGCGCGGCCCGCAGCTCGTCGGCGCGCCCCGGCCGCACGAGCAGCCCGTCCTCGCCGTCGGCGATCGCCTCGGGCACGCCGGTGATCGCGGTCGTCACGACCGGCAGGCCCGCGGCCATCGCCTCGAGCACCACGACCGGCAGGCCCTCGGCGAAGCTCGGCAGGCAGAAGACGTCGGCGCGGGCGTAGAGCGCCGCGACCCGGTCGTGGCCGAGCGCGCCGTGGAACCGCACGCGGTCGGCGATCCCCAGCGCGACCGCGCGTCGCGGCAGCTCGTCGCGCAGCGGCCCGTCGCCGACGACGTCGAGCTCCGCGTCCCCGCCCAGTGCCGCGAACGCCTCCAGCAGCACGACCTGCCCCTTCACTCCGGCCAGCCGGCCGACGGTGAGGATCCGGAGCGGCCCGTCCGCCCGAGCGACAACCGCGCGCGCCGGCGGCACCGGCACCCCGTAGCGCGCGACGTGCACCCGGTCCCACCGCTCCGGTTCGACCCACGCGAGCGTCTGCGCCCGCGCGTAGTCGCTGATGCACAGCACGCCGCTCGCCTCGCGCGCCTTCAGCGCGACCCGGTTGGCGGCGATCTCGAAGAAGTCGGTCGGCCCGTGCAGGTGGAGGCTGAAGCTCCGCGGTCCCTCCCCCGCCGCACGCCCGAACCGCGCCACGAGCAGCGCGATGTCCGACGCGTTGGTCGCGAAGTGCGCGTGCACGTGCTCCACGCGGCGCCGGCGCAGCAGGTCCCAGAGCAGGATCGCGCGCAGCCAGTAGACGCCCTGGATCGCGCGGCGCCCCGGCGGCGCGTCGGCGAACGCCCGTCGCAGCCCCGCCGCGTACGCGCCCGGATGCCTCGCCAGCGCCCGCGCGTGCGCCCGCAGCGCCGGCACCACGGGAAGCGGCGCCAGCCACAGCGTCGTCGCGGCCTCCGCGCGGTCGACGTCGGAGAGCAGGTCCACCGGCCGCCGCACCGACACCGTCAGGACCTCGACGCCCCGCGCGCGCAGGCCGAGCACCTCGCGCTGCAGGAAGACCTGGCTCGCTCTCGGGTAGTGGCTCAACAGGTAGGCCAGGCGCACGTCGGCGGGAGGCTAGACAGAATGGCGGCGTGGACGGGCCACTTCCCAGCTACGCGGTCGTCACCCCCGTCCGCGACGAGGCTGAGCACTTCGCGCGCACGGCGGAGTCGCTGATCGGCCAGGAGCACCGGCCGTTGCAGTGGGTGGTCGTCGACGACGGCTCCACCGACGGCACCCGCGAGCTCGCCGCGCGCTACGCGAGCGAGCACGCCTGGATCTCCGTGATCGACGCCGGCGCCGCCGCCCACGAGCGCGCCCGCGGCGCCCCGATCGTCCGCGCGTTCAACGCCGGCCTCGCCACGCTCACCACCGCCCCGGACGTCGTCGTCAAGCTCGACGGCGACCTCTACCTCGCGCCGCAGTACTTCGCCTGGGTCTGCCGCGTGTTCGCCGACGACCCGCGCGCCGGCATCGTCGGCGGCGTCGCCTACATCCCGGGAGAGGACGGCCGCTGGCGCCTGGACAACGTCAACCTCGACACGCTCCGCGGCGTCGCGAAGGCCTACCGCCGCGCGACCCTCGACGACATCGGCGGCCTGCCCGAGTCGATGGGCTGGGACGGCATCGACGAGTTCGCCGCCCGCGCCCGCGACTGGAACGTCCACGTCCTCACCGAGCTGCCGATCCTCCACTACCGCCCGCGCGGCGCCCGCCAGTCGTGGCCGAAGGCGCGCTTCGAGGAGGGCCGTGCGAATCACTTCATGGGCTACCGCCCGTCGTTCCTGGCGGTGCGGGTCGGGTACCGGATGCTCGTCGAGCGCCCGCCGCTCCTCGCCGGCCTCGCGCTCGCCGCCGGCTACGTCCACGCCGCGGTCACGCGGCGGCCGCAGATGCCCGACGAGCGCGCCCGCGCCCTCCTGCGCGAGGACCAGGCCCGCCGCCTGCGCCTCCTGCGCCGCGGCCGCACGACGACCGCCGCGCGTCCGCTCCCGGGCGGCGGCCCCGCCTACACGGCCACCGGCCGCCCCGGCCATGACGACTGAGCACGACGTCGTCGCCCTCGTCCGCGCGGCGGCGACCGCCGCGATCGACGCCGGCGCCGCGAGCGTGCGCCTCGACGGCCCGGGCACCGTCCTGCTGACGCCGGAGCGCGACGACGCCTGGCCGCTGTGGGTCGAGATCCAGGCCGCCGACGACTGGGCCTTCGGGTTCGGCGAGGCGCCGGGCCTGCGGCTCGGCCGCGACGTCGACGAGGCCGAGCGCCACGCGACGGTCGCCGCCGCCGTCGAGGCGACGGTCGCGGGCCGCGTCGAGCACACGATCGCCGAGCACCACAAGCGCACCGTCTTCGGCAACCGCCGCCCGATGACCCACTACGAGATCGCCTCGTACTGCCCGGTCGACGCCGACCCGTTCTCGGTCCAGCACTTCCGCGCGTACGGGAGCCTCGCGGCGCTGCCGCCCGGCCGCCACCGCCCCGCGCCGTACCTCCCGCGCGACCGCACGGCGAGCTGGGAGCCGACCGGCAGCGACGAAGCGCTCCGGGTCTCGCTCACGGCCGGCACCGCCGAGCTGAACGCCCGCGACACCACCGAGCCGAGCGCGCTGCGCACCGCCCTCCTCGACCTCGGTGCCACCCCACTCGAGGCCACCGACCTCACCTGGGAGATCTGGCCGACCCTCCCACGCGCCGAGAAGGCCCGCGGGCGCTGGAGCTAGCTACGGCTTGACGACCTTGAACTTCGCCGTGATCGCCTTGCCCGCACCGCTCGCGTTGCGCCCCTGCACGCTCAGCACGTAGCTCCCGGTCGCCAGCGCCTTCGTCTTCTTGCCGGACGCGACGCGCCCGGTGAACTTCAGCTTGACGCTGCCCGCCGCGTCGAGCCGGGCGAACGCGCCCACGGCGACGAGCCGGGTGCACGGCTTGCCCTTCAGGCCCTTGGCCGGCTTGACACAGCGCTTGCCCTTGCGGACGCCCTTCGTGCTGCGCTGCACGGTGAACGTCGTCGACGAGGCGATGGCGGTCTTGTACGTGATCGTCGTGCCGACCGCCGGCTTCTTCCGCTTGG
>Ga0164241_10001240_pt1 | contig 33130 bp, 32 predicted proteins | sample OricomyardsoilBY_FD_108780 | JGI IMG/M metagenome (GOLD analysis project Ga0164241, IMG submission 108780) | Backyard soil microbial communities from Emeryville, California, USA - Original compost - Back yard soil (BY) | ecosystem: Environmental > Terrestrial > Soil > Unclassified | place: USA... | reverse complement strand
TCCCCGCCTTCCTGGAGGTGATGTCGATCGCCTTCGGCGTGGCCAACCGGCGGCCCAGCGTCCACACGTGGGCGTTCGAGCAGCCCGACGGGCACCTGCTGGTCGCCGAGCGCGAGGGCCGCGTGGTCGCCACCGGCGCCGAGGAGCGCGAGTGGACCGGCTCGCCCGACCACCTGGGCGCGGCGGCGCTCGTGCGGCGGATCCGGCGCCTCGGCCGCGCCGGCGATCTCCGCTACGCGGTCTCGCTCGACATGCTCGGCGGACAGGGGCGCTTCTGGCTGCGCTCGCCGCGGCCGTCGCCGGGCGCGTCGGACCGCGCGGTGCTGAGCGCCGCGACGGCCGAGAAGGTGCGCGTGCGGTGGGTCCGCGACAGCGCGACCGGGAACTCCGACCACCGCGAGCTGGCGATGGCCGGCTTCTCCGCGTCGGTGCTCGAGGTGTGGCGCGGCGACGAGCCCTGCCACCACCTGGCGTGCGACACGTTCAAGCGGGTCGACGCCGGAAGCCTGTCGCGGGCGCAGAGGATCTCGGAGCGAATGTTGCGCAAAGCCGCGCCTTGACGGGGAAGGGCAGGCGCGCCCGCGTATCAGTGCCACATGCTCGCCGAGCCCGCCACCATGGAACGCCGCTTCGTCGAGCGCCGCTACGCGCACGGGGAGCTGCTCCTCGCGGCCTTCATCGCGTCCCGGCGCTCGCTGACGTTCGACGACCTCGCCGGCGTCCTCGCCGACACCGGCGCCCGCGTCTCCGACCTCTCCGAGTGGCTCGCGACGTCGCAGGCCAGCGGTCTGATCCGCGACGAGGGCTACGAGCAGGGCGCCAACGGCGAGCCGGTCGGCTCGCGGCGCTTCGTGCTCAGCGGCGAGGCGCGGCTCGAGCTGCGCGCGCGCCGCACCGAGCGCCGCCGCCGCTACATGATCGGCTGAGGCCGCCGCGCTACGCCGGTGTGTCGGCGAGCGCGCGCTCGGCCGGCGGACGCCGCGCCGGCATCCGGATCGCGAAGCTCAGGAGCGCGAGGCCGGCCAGGACCACGACCGTCCCGATCAGCTCGATCGCCGACGGCCGCTCGCCCTGGGCGACCCAGGCCGTGACGATCCCGACGGGCGGCACGAGCAGCGCGAACGGCGAGACCCGCGACGCGGGATGGCGCTTGAGCAGGAACGTCCACGAGCCGTAGCCGAAGCCGGTGGCGACGACGACCACGTAGAGCAGCGCGAGGATGCTCGACCCGCTGGCCGAGGTCATGGCGTCGCCGATCCGCGAGCCGCCCTCGAGCGCGAACGACAGCGCGAGCAGCGGCAACGGCGCGACGAGGCTCGACCAGACGACGAGCCCAAGCCCGCCCGGCGCCTGGGCCTTGCGCGTGAGGACGTTGCCGACGCCCCACGACGCCGCGGCGCCGACGCACAGGACGAACGCGCCGACCGGCACGCCGTGGCCCGCGCGGCCGGCGGCGATCAGCGCCATCCCGCCGAGCGCGATCGCGGCGCCGGTGACCTGGCGCCGGTTCGGCCGCTCGCCGAGGAGGCCGACCGCGAGCACCATCGTGAACAGCGCCTGCAGCTGGACGACCACGGACGCGAGCCCGGCGGGCATCCCGGCGTGCATGCCCGAGAACAGCAGCGCGAACTGGCCGCCGCTGAGGAACAGGCCGACGCCGACGACGTAGCGCCACGGGATCCGCGGCCGCGGCACGAAGAAGACGGCGGGGACGGCGACGAACGCGAAGCGCAGCGCCGCGAAGAGCAGCGGCGGGAAGCTCTCGAGCCCGACGTCGATGATCACGAAGTTGACGCCCCAGAAGACCGCGACCGCGACGGCGAGCAGGAGGTGGCGGCGGGGCATCCCCTGAAGTGTCGCCGACCTGACCCTGAAGAACCAGTTGCCTTTCTCAGCGGTACCCGTAAGCTCCGCTCGTGCTTCATCTCGGAAGGCTCCGCGCGCTCTGCGAGGTCGCCGACCGCGGGACGATCGCCGCGGCCGCCGACGCGCTCCACCTGACGCCCTCGGCGGTGTCCCAGCAGCTGGCCGCGCTCGAGCGCGACGTCGGCGAGCGGCTCGTCGAGCCCGACGGCCGCAGCATCCGGCTGACGCCCGTCGCGCACGTCCTGATCCGCCGCGCGCAGACGATCTTCGCGGAGGTCGAGTCGATGCACGCCGAGGTCGCCGAGCACGCCGCCGGCGAGCGCGCCGACCTGCGGATCGGCGCGTTCGCGACCGCGATCGCGCGGATCGTCGCGCCCGCCGCGGGCGCGCTGCGGAAGGCCGCGCCCGGCATCCGGCTGGCGATCGTCGAGGCCGAGGCGCCGGACGCGTTCGCGCGCCTGGGCCGCCAGGAGCTCGACGTCGTGGTCTCGATGGAGGCGCCGAGCGTGCCCGGGCTCGACGACCCGCGGATCACGCGGATCGCGCTGGCGGCCGACCCGCTCGACGCCGTCGTCCCGGTCTCGCACCCGCTCGCGGCCCGCGACGCGATCGACCTCGCCGCGCTGCGGGGCGAGCCGTGGGTCGGCCCGCCGGGCGGCTGGACGTGCGAGCAGGTGATCGTCGGCGCCTGCCAGGCCGCCGGCTTCACGCCGGACATCGTCCACCGCGCCGGCGAATGGCGCGCGCTCGCGGCGATCGCCGGCGCCGAGCTGGGGGTGGGCCTCCTGCCGCGCCTCGCCGGGGTCACGTCGGGCGCGGGCGCCGTGATCCGCCCGCTGACCGGCCCGCCGCCGTGCCGGCACCTGTTCGTCGCGTGCCGCCGCGGGGCCGAGGGCGCGCCGGCGATGCGCGCGGTGCTCGACGCCCTGGTCGAGAGCGCCGGAGCGACCGGCCCGGCAGAGTTCCGAACTCTGCTACCGTCGGCTGCGTGAGTCTTCGGAAGTCTCTGGTCGGCGAGCAGGTCTTCGCGCAGCTCCTGGAGGCGGTGCTCTCCGGGCGCTACGCCCCGGGCGAGGAGCTGCCGCCGCAGCGGGTCCTCGCCGCCGACCTCGGGGTGACGATGACGTCGCTGCGCGAGGCGCTCAAGCGGCTCGAGCAGATGGGCCTCGTCGACGTCCGCCACGGCGACGCGACCCGCGTCCGCGACTGGCGCGAGCACGGCGGCCTCGACGTCCTCGCCCACGCGATCCTGCGCGGGGGAGCGCTCGACGTCGGCCTGCTCGGCGACGTCTTCGAGGCCCGCGCGCTGATGCTGCGCGAGATCGCCGGCCTCGCCGCCGGCCGGCGCAGCGCGGAGCAGGCCGCCGAGATCGCGCGCCTCGCCGCCGCGCTCGGCGACGCCGAGGACACGCGCGCCGCGGCCGCGATCGACTTCGCGCTCGTCACCGAGATCGCGCAGGCCGCCGGCAACCTCGTCTTCGTCCTGATCCTCAACGCGATCCGCGACCTCTACCTGACCCACGCCGACACGCTCCCGATCCTCACCGGCCACGACGAGCTCGCGCCCCGCTACGAGCGCCTCGCCGCCGCGATCGCCGGCCGTGACGCCGAGGCGGCCAGGCACGAGGCCTGGACGCTCGCCGCCGCCCACGCCTCGCGGGTGGGGCTGTGAGGCGGCCGCGCCGCACGACGACGCCGGCCCCTTTCGGCGAGCGCGGCCGCGGCGCCATCTCCGCCCCAGCCGCGCGGGAGGAGCCGTGAGCACCACGCTCCGCGCCCCCGAGGCCGCGGCCTTCGCGGCGATCGCCGACGCCGTCGTCGCCCCCGAGCCGCCGCTGCCGCCCGTCGCCGGCACCGACGCGGTGCGGGCGTTCGCGAGCATCCTCGCGGTCTCGCCCGCGGCCAACCGGCTCGGCCTCCGCGCGCTGCTGCGGACGCTCGACCTCGCGCCGCTCGCGCTCCCCGGCGAGGGCGCCGGCCGCCACCGCCTGCACGCCCTGAACCGCGCGGAACGCACGCGGGCCCTCGCGCGGCTCGAGCGCAACCCCGCGCTCGCCGGCGCCGTGAAGGCGCTCCGCGGCGTCGCGCACCTCTGCTACTACGGCGACGCCGGCGTCCTCCGGGGCCTCGGCTACGACCCCGCCGCGGTCGTCGAGCGCGCCCGCGTCGCCCGCGAGGCGGGGAACCGGTGGTGAGGCAGCCGCCCGCCGAGGCGATCCTGGCCGGGGCGGAGATCCGCGCCGGCCGCACGCTCGAGGTCGACGTCTGCGTGATCGGCTCGGGCGCCGGCGGCGCGCCCGCCGCGAAGGAGCTCGCCGAGGGCGGCCTGCGCGTCGCGGTCCTCGAGGAGGGCGTCTGGGAGTCCAGCGCGACGTTCACCGCTCGACCGCGGGAGATGACCTCGCGCCTGTACCGCGACGCCGGCCAGACGGTCACCGTCGGGGACCCGCCGATCGTCCTGCCGCTGGGCCGCGCAATCGGCGGCACCACGCTCGTCAACTCCGGCACCTGCTTCCGGACGCCGCCGAAGGTGCTCGCGAAGTGGCGCGACGAGCTCGGCTTCGCGCCCGACCTCGAGGCCGCGTTCGCGCGCGTCGAGGAGATCGTCGGGGTCGCCGAGGTCCCCGCCGAGCTGGCGGGCGACAACGCCGCGTTCGTCCGCGCCGGCGCCGAGCGGCTCGGCCTCTCCGGCGGCTTCCTGCGCCGCAACGCGCGCGGCTGCGTCGGCTCCGGGGTGTGCGCGTTCGGCTGCCCGTCGGGCGCCAAGCAGCACGTCGGCGTGACCTACATGCCGCTCGCCTGGGAGGCGGGCGCGCTCACCGTCACCGGGGCGCGCGCGGAGCGGATCGTCACCAGGGGCGGCCGGATCGAGGCCGTCACGGCGCGCACGGCCGGCGGCGGCGCGCTCACCGTCCGCTGCGCCCACGCGATCGTCGCCTGCGGCACGCTCCTCACGCCGCTGCTGCTGCGCCGCAGCGGCCTCGGCACCGCGTCCGGCCAGCTCGGCCGCAACCTCTCGATCCATCCGGCGAGCGCCGCCCGCGCGGTGCTCGACCACGAGATCGATCCCTGGCGCGGCGTCCCGCAGAGCTACTACGTCGACCAGCTCTCCGACGACGGGATCATGCTCGAGGGGATCTCCGGCCCGCCGGACCAGAGCGCGATGAGCACGCCCCGCGCCGGCGACGAGCACCGCGAGCTGATGCTCGCCGCCAAGCGCACCGCGACGTTCGGCGTGATGGTCTCCGACACCGCCCGCGGCACCGTCCGCTCGCTCGCGGGGCGCCCGTTGGTCCGCTACGACCTCCACGCCGACGACGCACGTCGCTTCCAGCGCGGGTTCACGGCGCTCGCCGAGATCTTCTTCGCCGCCGGCGCGCGGCAGGTGATCGTCCCGATCGCGGGCGTGCCGACCCTGACGGACGGCGACGTAACGCCGCTGGTGAACGCCATCGTGAAGCCCCGGCACCTCAGCCTGATGGCCTTCCACCCGCTGGGCACCGCCCGCGCCGGCGGCGACCCGCGACGCTCGGTCGTCGACCCGGACCTGCGGCTCCACGGGGTCGAGGGCGTGCACGTCGCCGACGGCTCGGTCGTCCCGACCTCGCTCGGCGTGAACCCCCAGATCACGATCATGGCGCTGGCCACGCGCCTGGCGAAGCACCTGCTCGACAACGCTCGCGCATAGACTCGCTCACCGATGATCGCCCGGGCCGACGCCATCGCCGCCCTCCAGGCCGACCGCTTCGACATCGTCGTCGTCGGCGGCGGGATCACCGGGGCGGGGGTCGCCTTCGACGCCGCGACCCGCGGCTACAGCGTCGCGCTCGTCGAGAAGGCCGACTTCGCGAGCGGCACCTCGAGCCGCTCCTCGAAGCTCGTCCACGGCGGTCTGCGCTACCTGCAGAACTTCGACCTCGGGCTCGTGCGCGAGGCGCTCCTCGAGCGCCAGGTCCTGACCACGATCGCGCCGCACCTGGTCAAGCCGCTGCCGCTCGTCGTCGCCGCGTTCGACGGTGCGCGCCCCGACCGCCTCACCGGCGTCGGCCTGAACCTCTACGACGTGATGGCCGTCGAGCGCCTGCGCGGCCGCCGCGCGAACGACCACTGGAGCCCGGACCGCCACCGGATCATCAACGGCGACGAGGTCCTCGAGCTGCTGCCCGCGCTGGCGCCCCGCGACCCCACCTCCGGCTACCTCTTCTACGACTGCCAGACCGACGACGCGCGCCTCGTCCTCACCGTCCTCGGCGAGGCCGAGCGCTTCGGCGCCGTGGCCGCCAACCGGGTCGAGGTGACCGAGCTCGTCGAGGAGCGCGGCCTGGCCCGCGGCGTCCGCGCCCGCGACACCGAGACGGGGGAGGAGATCGTCGTCCACGCCGACACGGTCGTCAACGCGACCGGCGTCTGGGCCGACCGCCTGCGCCCCGAGGAGCTCCACGACGAGGCCGAGGTCCCGCGGATCCGCCCGAGCCGCGGCACCCACATCACGATCGCCCACGAGACGATCCCGCTCGTCGGCGGCGCGATCGTCCCCGCCGGCGGCGGCCGCACGATCTTCGCCCTGCCGTGGCTGGGCCGCACGCTGATCGGCACCACCGACAGCGACTACGACCCGCCGGAGGACTCAGACCTCGACCACATCGCGCCCGCGCCGGAGGACCTCGAGTACCTCCTCGACGCCACCAACGCCTACTTCGCCACCGACCTCACGACGAAGGACCTGACCGGCGCCTACGCCGGCGTGCGGCCGCTGATCTCGTCCGGTGACCCGGGCAAGTCGGTCGACATCTCGCGCAAGGCCGAGCTCTACGAGACCTCCAGCGGGATGATCACGATCACCGGCGGCAAGCTCACGACGTTCCGCCGGATGGCGAAGATGACCGTCGACCGGATCGTCGAGCGCGAGGCCCGCGACGCGCCGTGCCGGACGCACGAGATCCCGCTCGGCCAGGCCGTCGAGGCCGACGAGCTGCCGCGGATCGAGGGCGTCCCGCCCGACTCCTACGCGATGCTCGCCAACCGCTACGCGCACGTGGCCCACGACGTCCTCGCGGTCGCCGCGGAGCGCGGCGAGCTCGCCCAGCCGATCGTGCCCGGGCTCCCGGACCTGCTGGCCGAAGCCGTCTTCGCGGCCCGCCGCGAGCAGGCTCGCTCGCTCGGCGACGTGCTGCTCCGGCGCACCCGCCTCGGCCTCATCGCGGCCCGCGACCTGGAGCGCGACGAGGTCATCGAACGGGTCGCCGCGGCGGTCGCCGGAGAGCTCGGGTGGGACCGCGAGCGGACCGTCTCCGAGGTGACCGCGTTCCGCGCCGAGGCCCGATCCGAGGGGATCGCCCCGTAAGTTGTGGGGATGCCTCGCCGCTTCACGCTCACGCTGACCCTTGCCCTGACCGCCCTCGCCGCCGCCGGCGCGGGGGCTCAGATCGCCGCCGCGGCGCCCGCGAAGTTCTTCCCGGCCGACCCCGTGGACGGGCCCAGCGCCGACATCGTGAAGCTCTCCGACGTCGACGTCGCGCGCGACGGATCGGGCGCGATGGCCTACCTCAAGCGCGAGGGCGGCGTCGCCCACGTCTTCGTCTCGCGCCTGGTCAACGGCGTCTGGCAGCCGCCCGAGCGGATCGACGTCAACACGGCGGTCGACGCGGCCGACCCGGTGGTCGGCGCCTCCGACGGCGGGCGGCTCGTGATCGCCTACGTCGCCGGCGGCCAGCTGTTCACCGTCGTCCGGCCCGGGGGCACCAACGCCTGGCCCGCGCCGATCGCCGGCCCCGCGCCTGCCGCGACGCCGGACGTCGACATGTCGATCAACGGCGTCGCCTACCTGGTGTGGGCCGGCGGCGGCGACGTGCACGCCGCGCGCCTGGAGCGCAACGGCACCAGCTTCACGGCGCTGCCCGCACCGCTGGACATCGATCCCGCCGCAACCGCCGGCGACGGCAACGGCCGGCCGAAGATCGCGATCGCCGCCGACGGCATCGCCACCGTCGCCTGGGGCGAGTCCGGCCACGTCTACGCGCGCCGCCTGTTCGAGCTGCGCCTCTCGACCGCGCCGCAGCGCCTCGACGTCGACAGCTTCGAGAACGTCGCCGGCGGCACGGCCGACCTCCCGGACCTCGACAGCGAGGACGACTCGAGCTTCGGCTGGGTGGTCTTCCGCGAGTCGTTCACCGACGGCCGGGACCGCGTCCTCGCGCGCCGGCTGCGCGGCTCGCTGTTCGACGACCCGGTCGACGTCGGCCCCGCCGGCGAGGGCGCCGCGGCGCCGCGGATCGACCTCAACGGCCGCGGCCAGGGCCTCGTCGGGAGCCAGGGCTCCGCCTTCGCCCCGTTCGCCGACTCGCTGCAGCTCGACGTGTTCTCGCCCGTCGTCACGCTCGGCGGCCCGAGCGCCTTCGCCTCGCAGCCGCAGCCGGCGGTCGCCGAGGGCGGCGACGGCGTCGTCGCCTGGATGGAGGGCGCGAGCGCCGACACCGCGATCGTCAAGGCGCGCGCGTTCGACAACGGCAAGACCGGCGTCGACGCGACGCTCAGCAACCGCGACCTCGGCCCGGTCGACCCGGACGGCGGCTTCGACGCCGCCTCCAACCGCGCCGGCGACATCGTCGTCGCGTTCGTCCAGGGCAGTGGCGACCAGCGCCGGATCGTCTCCGGCACCTACGACCGCGCGCCCGGCGCGTTCGTCGGCACCTCGCACCAGAAGTGGCGCAACACGCCGCAGCCGAAGCTGAGCTGGGGCGCGTCGTTCGAGCTCTGGGGCCCGGCCAAGTACACGGTCACCGTCGACGGCGCGACCGTCGGCGAGACGACCGAGACGGGCCTCACGCCCGCGCAGCCGATCGCCGACGGCGAGCACAAGTGGCAGGTCGTCGCCACCGACCGCCGCGGTCAGGTCACGCGGGCCAAGTCCCGGATCCTCAAGATCGACGCGCAGGCGCCCGCGCTCACGCTGAGCACGTCGGGCACGCGCCGCGCGGGGGAGACCATCGCGTTCACCACCACCGCGTCGGACGCCGCGCCCGTGACGGCCTCGGGCATGAAGAGCGTCGCGCTCGACTTCGGCGACGGCACGAAGGTCGCCGCCGGCAGCGGCAAGCACGTGTTCGAGCGCGGGACGTACACGATCACCGCGACGGCGACCGACAAGGCGGGCAACGTCACCACGGTCACCAAGCGGCTGAAGATCGCCAAGGCGAAGAAGAAGTAGGTGGACCCCGCCGCGCTCGTCGCCGGGCTGCGGTGGCGCGAGCGCGCGGCGCCGGGCGCGCGGCCGCACGTGGTCGCGGCGATGATCGCGACCGCCGACGGCCGCGCCGCGATCGCCGGGAAGTCGGTCGCGCTCGGCCATCCGCAGGACCGGGCGCTGCTGCGTGGCCTGCGCGCGGAGGCCGACGGCGTGCTCGTCGGCACCCCGACGATCCGGGCCGAGCGCTACGCGAACCCGCTCGACGAGGATCAGCGCGCGGCCCGCGCCGCCGCCGGCCGGTCGCGGCTGCCGCTGATCGCGACCGTGACGCGCTCCGGCGACGTGCCGTGGGACGTGGGCCTGTTCGCCGATCCGGACGTCCACGTGGTGATCTTCACCGCCGTCCCGCTCGAGATCCCGCCGGGGTGCGCGGCGACCGTGGACGTCGAGCGCCACACGGCGGGGCTGCCGCACGTCGTCGCGCGGCTGGGGGAGGCCTACGGCGTGCGCGCGCTGTTGTCCGAGGGCGGCCCGCGGCTGCTCGGAGCGCTCGCGGCCGAGGGCCTGGTCGACGAGCTCTTCCTGACCGTCGCGCCGCTGCTCGCCGCCGGCGACGCGCCGACGCCGCTGCACGGCCCGCCGCTGGACCCGCCCGCACGGCTGGCGCTGCACGACGTCCAGCGTGCGGACGACCACCTCTTCCTGCACTATCTCGCGAGCCGATGAGCCTGCGCCTGCGCGACCGTGTCGTCGACCTCGTCCCGGGCCGCCCGCTCGTGATGGGCGTCGTCAACGCCAACCCCGACTCGTTCTCCGACGCGCGGCGGCTGGCGTCGCGCGACGAGTGCGTCGAGCACGCGCTGGCGCTCGTGGCCGCGGGCGCCGACGTGATCGACGTCGGCGGCGAGTCGGGCGTCACCTACACGGGGCTCACGCCGGAGGAGGTCGAGTGCGAGCGCGTCGTGCCGGTCGTCGAGGCGCTGGTCGCCGAGGGCGTGACGGTCTCGGTCGACACGTTCAAGCCCGCGGTCGCCGCGGCGACGCTCGCCGCGGGCGCGTCGATCGTCAACGACGTCAGCGGCCTGCGCGACGTCGAGCTCGCGCGGCTGTGCGCCGAGAGCGGCGCGGCGCTGGTGATCATGCACACGCGCGCGGCGCCCAAGCAGGTCTCGTTCCCGCCCTACGACGACGTCGTCGCCGACGTCGAGGCGTTCCTCGTCGACCGCCTCGCCGCGGCCCGCGCCGCGGGCGTCCCGGACGACCGGATCATCCTCGACCCCGGGCCCGACTTCACCAAGACGCCGGCGGAGACCGTCGACGTCCTGCGGGCCTGGGATCGCTACGCGGCGCTCGGGCTCCCGCTCCTCGCGGCGGTGTCGCGCAAGTACTTCCTGGCGGCGATCACGGGCCGCCCGCCGCAGGAGCGGCTGGCCGGCACGCTGGCCGCCGTGGTGTGGGCGGCGGACGCCGGCGCGGCGATGGTCCGGGTGCACGACGTGGCCGAGGCGGTCGACGCGCTCGCCGTCCGCGCGGTGCTCCGCGGGGAGGCGCCGGTGCCCGAGTTCGACCGCGACGACGAGTCGCTGAAGTGGATCCGCTCGGACGGGGCGGATCGCGCGTGAGCGTTCGCTAGCCTCGAAGCCATGAAGCTCTTCATCGACACGGGTGACGTCGCCGAGGTGGAGGAGCTCGCCGCCTGGGGCATCCTCTCCGGCGCCACGACCAACCCCTCGCTGCTCGCCAAGGCCGACGGCGATCCCGGCGACATCATCAAGCGCATCTGCGAGCTGGTCGACGGTCCGACGTCCGCCGAGGTCGTCTCCGACGACGCGCGCGGCATGGTCGAGGAGGGCCGCGCGCTGCGGACCCTGCACGAGCACATCGTGGTGAAGGTCCCGTTCTCGAAGGCGGGCCTCACGGCGACGAAGGAGCTGACCGCCGACGGCCACCCGGTGAACATGACGCTCGTCTTCAGCGCCAACCAGGCGCTGCTCAGCGCCGAGGCCGGCGCCACGTACATCTCGTGCTTCATGGGCCGCCTCGACGACATCTCGATCGACTCCTCCGCGGTCGTCGAGGAGATCGTCGACGCGATCGCCCCGGGCGAGTACGCGCCCGGCGCCGCGCAGATCCTCGCCGCCTCGCTGCGCAGCCCGGAGCACCTCAAGACCGCCGCCGTCCTCGGCTGCGAGGTCGCGACAGTGCCGGCGAAGGTGCTGCGCGCGGCGCTCGACCACCCGCTCACGACGAGCGGCATCGAGAAGTTCACGGCCGACTGGCAGACGCGGCCGGAGTTCGCGGAGTGGCTCCGCGAGCTAACCTCCTCTGCGAAGGTCGCCGGCCGCTGACCAACGCAACGCGGCGCGGGCGCCCACCGACCACGATCCCATAGGGAGACCCGCATGTCCGTTCTGACGCGGAGCGCGCTCGAAGACAGCCCGCTCGCCGACCTGCACACCATCGCCGGCGAGCTCGGCCTCGACGGCTACCGCCGCCTGCGCAAGGCCGATCTGATCGACCGCATCCTCGAGCGCTCCGGCGGCGACGTCTCGCGCCCCGCCGACGACGAGCCCGACGACGCCGTCGCCGAGGAGGGCACGACCGACGAGGGCGCCGGCGATACCGACGACGACCCCGACGAGAAGCCCAAGCCGCGCCGCGGCCGTCGCGGTGGCCGCGCCCGCCGCCCCGCGCGCGACTCCGACTCCGACAGCAGCGCCGACGACTCCGAGTACGAGTACGAGTCCGACCTCGTCGCCAAGGCCGACGACAAGGACTCCGACGACGCGCCGCCGGCCCGCACCCGCGGCGCGCGCGGCGGCCGTGGCCGCGGCGGCTCGTCGCGCGGCGGCGAGCGCGATCGCAACGGCGACCGCGACCGCGACGGCGAGGACCGCGAGGAGCGCCAGGCCGAGGGCGTCGTCGAGCTGCTCGCCAACGGCTCGGGCTTCCTGCGCGTGAACCCGCCGGACGCGTCCGACGACGACGTCTACATCTCCGCGGCGCAGGTGCGCCGCTGCGAGCTCGTCACCGGCGACAAGGTCGGTGGCCCCGTCCGCGCGCCGCGCCGCTCCGAGCGCTACCCGTCGCTGGTCCGGATCGACACGATCAACGAGCGCCCGGCCGACGAGGTCGCCGAGGGCACGCACTTCGACGACCTGCCCGCCGAGTTCCCGACCGAGCGCTTCTCGCTCGGCGCCGACGACGCGACGCTGAAGGCGATCGAGTGGCTGACCCCGATCGGCCGCGGCTCGCGCGTCACGATCACCGGCCCGGCCCGGGCCGGTAAGAGCGAGGCGCTGCGCCTGCTCGCCGGCGCGCTGCAGGGCCAGGAGGGCGTCGACGTCACCGTCGTCCTCGCCGGCGTGCGGCCCGAGGAGGTCTCGCTCTGGGGCGAGGTCAGCGGCCCGCTCACGCTCGCCGCGTCCTCGGACGCGCAGGGCCAGGCCGTCGAGCGCGCGGTCGACACCGCGCGCCGCGTCGCCGCCCGCGGCGGTCACGCCGTCGTGCTGATCGACACCCTCGACCAGGTCCACGCCCCGCTCGCGCGGCGCGCCCTGGCCGCGGCCCGCAACATCGTCGACGGCGGCTCGCTGACCGTCGTCGCGACCGCCTCGGAGCCGCTCGGCGGCGAGACCACGGTCATCGCCCTCGACGTCGCGCTGACGTCGACCGGCCGCTTCCCGGCCCTCGACCTCGGCGCCTCGGGCACGCTGCGCCCGGAGCTCCTCGTCGGCCAGGCCGGCGCGGACGCCATCGCGCAGGCCCGGCTCGCCGCCCTCGGCGGCTAGCGCACCACCCGTCGCGCCGCGCCCATCGCTCCGGTCAGCCGGGGCGGTGGGCGCCGCCGCGTCCGCGCGTCAGCGCGGGGTGTAGGCGACGCGGCCCCAGCTCGGCTCGGGGGCGAGCTCGATCGGCTCTCCGTCCCGGTCCGGCTGGATGTAGGCGAAGGTCTGCGTGTCTTCCTCGTAGGAGATGTCGAGCTCGCCCTCCTTCACGCGCTGGTCGAGCCAGGCGCTGCGGAAGACGAGGCGGCGCAGCCAGTGGACCAGCGAGCGGTCCGCGGGGCCGATGAGGTCGGGCCAGCAGTCGTTGACGTGCTCGCCGAGGCCGGACGCGGGATCGTTGATCTCGCCGTTGACCGCGAGGTTCACGAGGTCCTCGAGCTCCGGCTCGCCGAGGCGCGCGCCGACGAAGCCGAGCTTCTTGGCCGCCTGCTCGCAGCGTTCGGCGAAGTCGCGTTCGTTGAAGGTGAAGCGGAGCTCTCCGTACTCGAGGACGAAGTCCTCCCCCGAGTCGTAGTTGCCGCGTCGCTGGGTGTGATGATCCATGAGAAAGCCGGCACCCAGGGGGCGCGCGTTCGGCATCATAGGCGCGGTTCCTTCCTCGCCGGACGGATCGCAACGTGGGTTGCAGGACGGCGCGGGGTAGCTTCTCGCCATGGACCTCTCTGGGAAGACCGTCGCCATCACCGGAGCCTCGTCGGGCATCGGCGAGGCCACCGCGCTCGCCTGCCACCGGGCCGGCGCCGCCGTCGCGCTGGCCGCGCGCCGCGGTGACCGCATCGCGGCGCTCGCCGCGCGGATCGAGGACGAGGGCGGCCGCGCGGTCGCGCTCGAGACCGACGTCTCCGACGAGCGCCAGGCGCGCGCGTTCGTCGAGCACGCGTACGAGCACCTCGGCGGCCTCGACGCGCTCGTCAACAACGCGGGCCTGATGCTCCTCGGCCCGATCACCGCAGCCGACACGGAGGAGTGGCGGCGGATGATCGACGTCAACGTCTACGGCGTCCTCTACTGCACGCACGCCGCGCTGCCGGCGATGCTCGAGCGGGGTGCCGGCCACATCGTCAACGTGTCCTCGGTCGCGGGCCGCGTCGCGCGGACCGGCAGCGGCGTCTACAACCTGACCAAGTTCGGCATCGGCGCGTTCAGCGAGTCGCTGCGCCAGGAGGTCACCGCCCAGGGCGTGCGCGTGACGCTGATCGAGCCGGGCGCGGTCGCCACCGAGCTCGCGGGCCACAACCGCCCGGAGGTGCTGGACGCGATGGCCAAGCGCTTCGAGGGCGTGGAGCGGCTGGTGGCCGAGGAGATCGCGGACGCGGTGCTCTACGCGCTTTCTCGGCCGCAGAACGTGTCGATCAACGAGATCCTCATCCGGCCGACGGGGCAGGTCGGCTAAGCCGCTTCGTCCGGCGTGGGGGCGGCGCACGGCGGTCGCTCGCTATGGGCCGCATGACCGAAGACGCCGCCACACTGCTCATCGTCGAGGACGACCGCGCCACGCGCCAGTTCCTCGCCGACAACCTCAGCGCCGACGGGTACGACGTGCTCACGGCCGACAACGCCCGCGACGGACTGCGGCTGCTGGAGACGAAGTACCCGGACCTCGTCGTCGCCGACGTCGTCCTGCCGGACGCCTCCGGCCTCGAGCTCGTCCGCCGCGTGCGCGCGGCCGACGGCCTCGCGAGCCGGGTCAACCCAGCGACCCCGGTGCTCGTCGTGTCGGGTCGCGACAGCGAGATGGACCGCCTCCGCGGCCTCGAGTCGGGCGCGGACGACTACGTCGTGAAGCCCTACTCGTACGGAGAGCTGCGTCTCCGGATCGCGGCGCTGCTGCGGCGCGCCGAGGGCCCGACGCGGGCACGCGGGCGGATGCGGATCGGCGACCTCGAGATCGACGTCCCGGCCCGCGAGGTGATGATGCGCGGCCACCGGGTGGAGCTGTCCCAGAAGGAGTTCGCGCTGCTGCGGGCGCTGGCCTCGGAGCCGACGCGGGTGTTCACCAAGGAGGAGCTGTTGCGGACGATCTGGGGCTTCAAGTCGATGGGCTCCACCCGGACGCTGGACAGCCACGCCTGCCGCCTGCGCGCGAAGCTCGCGGTCGACGGGGACAAGTTCATCCACAACGTGTGGGGCGTCGGCTACCGCCTCGTCGACCCGATCCCGACCGAGGACGTCCTCCGCGACCCGCCGCCGGCGCAGCAGCAGCAGCAGCGACGCCGCCTCAAGCACGCGGTCCCCACGCCGGGGGTGGTCGCGTGATCGCCGCCCATCTCGGAGTGGTCGCCGCGGCGACCGCGCTCGGCTCCGCCGCCCACACCGCGGCCGGCTCCACCGGGCTCGTCACCGCCGCCTCCGCCGGAGTCTCGCGGCCCGGCGTGATCGCGCTCGCCCTCGCGCTCTGCGCCGCGATGCTCGCCCTCGACCGCGCGCGTCGCCGGCGCGCGCGGGTGGGGGAGCTCGTCGTGCGGGCCGCCCACGAGCTGCGCGGCCCGCTCGCCGCCGCGCACCTCGGCCTCGAATCGGTGTCGCGCGAGGCGGGGCTCGACCGCTCGCGGTTCGCGGGCGTCGACGTCCAGCTCCAGCGCGCCGGGCTCGCGCTCGGCGACCTCACCGCCGCGCTGTCCGGCGACCGGATCGGGGACCGCCCCGCGCCTGTCGACATCGCCGAGCTACTCGACGACCAGGTGCGGGCGTGGGCGCCGATGGCGGCCGTGTTCGGCCGTGACGTCCGGCTCGCCGCGAGCATGCCGGCCGGGACCTACGTGGTCGGCGACCGCGCGCGGCTCGCGCAGGCGTTGGGCAACGTCGTGGCCAACGCGGTCGAGCACGGCGCCGGCACGATCGCGCTGTCGGCCCGCGCCGGCGGCGGGCAGGTGCGGATCGAGATCGCCGACGGCGGCGACGGGCTCCCGGGTCCGGTGGCCGAGCTCGTCGCCCGCCCACGCGCGGGCCGCGGCTCCCGCGGCCGCGGCCTCGCGATCGCCGCCGACGTCGCCGCCCGCCACGGTGGTCGCCTCACCGCGGCGCCGTCGTCGGCGGGCGCCCGGATCGTCCTCGAGCTGCCCGCCGCCGGTCCGAGCGACGCGCCGTTCCCGGACGACCCCGCCTCCGGCGGTCGTGCCGCTCCGTTCCCGCGCCGCTCCTCCTCCGGCGACGGCCCCGCACCGGTGGCGGACGCCCGCGCGTCCGGCGGTGCCACGACGTTCCGGGATTCGCCCTCTCCCGGCGACGGCCCCGCGCCGGTGGCGTCGTGAGCCGCCGGCGCCGTGCGCTCTCCCTCGGTGGCCTCGCCCTCGTCCTCGGCACCCTCGCGGCGTCGGACGTGGGCGGGCGCGAGGAGGCGCTGCGCAACCGCATCGGCCCGGTCGTGCCGGTGGTCGTGGCGCGGGTCGCGCTGCCGGCCGGCGCGCACCTGACCGCGGCGCGCCTCGCGGTCCGCCGCGTCCCCGGCCGCTGGGCGCCGGCCGGGTCGTTCTCCGATCCCGCGGAGGTCGCGGGCCTGCGCACCGCGGTGCCGGTCGCCGCCGGGGGCGACCTCGTCACCTCGCTGGTCGACGACGGGAGCGGCTCCGCGGCGGGAGCGCCGGTCCGCTCCGGGGAGCGCGTCGCCGACGTCATCGCCACCGCGTCACCCGTGCTCGTGACGCCCGGCGTCCACGTCGACGTCCTCGTCACCCGCGGCGGCGACGGCACCGCCGGCCGGGCCGAGCTGGCGCTCGAGGACGTCGAGGTGCTCGCCGCGGCGGCGGCGCCCGAGGCCCGGGCGGCCGACGGCGCCCCGCGCGTCGCCGCATCGCTGCGCGTCACGCTTCGCCAGGCGGTCTACCTCGCCGCGGCGCAGTCGTTCGCGCGCGAGATCCGCCTGCTTCCGCGCGCGGCCGGCGACGACCGCCGCGGGCACTCGGGCCTCTCCGTCGGCTCGGGGCTGTAGCACAATGAGTGTTACGGTTGCTCGCATGGGATCCCGCACCGTCCGTGCCCGCCTCGACACCGAGTCCGAGACCGCGCTCCGGCTCCTGCTCAGCCTCGGCATGAACGAGTCCGAGGCCGTCCGCGCCGCGTTGATCGAGGCGGCGGAGCGGCGGACCTCGGACGAGGCGCTGCGCGCCGACGCCGAGCGCCTGGCGGCGGATCCGGAGGATCGCGAGATGATCCGCCGGCTCCGCGAGGACATGGATCAGCTCCTGCCCGAGCTCCCGCCCGAATGAGGCGCGGCGATGTGTACCGCGCGCGGCTCGTCGACCACGGTGGTCGCGAGCAGCACGGTTGGCGCTACGTGGTCGTCGTCCAGGCCGATCCTCTTCTGGGGCTCTCGACGGTCATCGTGGTGCCGACGTCGCGCAGCCGGAGGGAGACCGGCTTCCGGCCCAAGGTCGAGATCGACGGCGCGCCGACCCGCGTGCTGATCGAGAACCTGCAGGCCGTCGACTTCTCGCGCCTGCACAAGTTCGTCGGTCGCCTCACCGCCCACGAGCTCGTCGACGTCGACCGCGCCCTCCGGCTGGTGCTCGCGCTGCGCTGACCGGGGGCGGAGGGACGCGCTCCTGGGGTAAGGGGCGCATGGCCGCCACCGATCCCCTCGACGATCTCGCCGGACGGCTGCGTGAGCGGCTCGTCCGCGACGCTTCCGGCACAGACGACGGCTCTCCCATCGGAGAGCGGATCCGGGCGCTGGTGGATCGCGAGGCCGCCGTGCTCGGCTCGGCCGCGCGGGCCGAGCTGGTGCGGCGGGTGGAGGAGCGGTCGTTCGGGCTCGGGCCGCTGGAGCCGCTGCTGGCCGACCCGGAGGTCGACGAGGTGATCGTCAACGGGCCGGGGCCGGAGGGGCGCGTGTGGGTCGAGCGGGCGGGCAGGCTGGAGCTCGCGGCGGGCGTCGGGTTCGCCGACGAGGCGGCGCTGCGCCACGCGATCGAGCGGATGCTCGCCCCGCTCGGGCGGCGCGTCGACGAGGCCGAGCCGATGTGCGACGCGCGGCTGCCCGACGGCTCGCGGCTGAACGTCGTCCTCCCGCCGCTGGCCGTCGACGGCCCGGTGCTGACGATCCGCCGGTTCCGGCGCCGCGGGCTCACTCCGGACGAGCTCGTCGGGCTGGGGACCTGGGACCCGGCCCTGCGCGACTTCCTCGCCGCCGCGATCGCCGCGCGGTGCAACGTGATCGTCAGCGGCGGGACCGGCTCCGGGAAGACGACCACGCTCAACGCGCTGTCGGCGTTCATCGGGGCGGACGAGCGCGTCGTGACGATCGAGGACACCGCCGAGCTCCGGCTCCAGCAGCCGCACGTCGTCCGGCTCGAGGCCCGGCCCGCGAACGTCGAGGGGAAGGGCGAGGTCCCGGTCCGCCGGCTCGTCCGCAACGCGCTGCGGATGCGGCCCGACCGGATCGTGGTCGGCGAGGTCCGCGGCGGCGAGGCGCTCGACATGCTCGCGGCGATGAGCAGCGGCCACGACGGCTCGCTCTCGACCGTCCACGCCGGCAGCCCGGAGGAGGCGCTGCGCCGGCTCGAGACGCTCGCGCTGATGGGCGGCGTCGACCTCCCGCACGCCGCGATCCGCGAGCAGCTCGCCGGCGCCGTCGACCTGATCGTCCACCAGGCGCGGATGCACGACGGCACGCGCCGCGTGATCGCCGCCGCCGAGGTGATCCGGCTCGCCGGAGGCCCCGCCACCCGCGAGCTCTACGCCGTCCGCGCCGGCCGCCCCCGCTGGCGCGTCCCCGCAGGAGCGTCCGACGACCCCCGCTCGGCCGCCGGCGTTCTGGCCCGGCTCGCGCGGTGACACGCGCAGCGCTCCTCGCGTTCGCGGCGGCGGCGCTCGGGGTGCTCGCCGCGTGGGAGGCGGTGGGGGAGGTCGGGGGCGCGGCGCGCCGGATCGAGGCGCTCGTCGCTCCGCTGCGGGCGGGGCGCGAGCCCAGCGTGCCGGAGTGGCGGCGGCTCGTGACGGTCGGTGCGCTGGCGGCGCTCGCCGCGGGCTGGCTGCTCGCGGGTCCCGTCCTCGGCGCGGGGCTCGCGGCGGCGGCTCCGCTCACGGCGCGGCAGGCGAGGCGCGCGCTCGCGGCGCGCCGGCGGGAGCGCCTCGTCGCGGCCGCCCCGACCGTCGCGCGGTGCGTGGCCGACGCGCTCGGCGGCGGGCACTCGATCCGCGGCGCGCTCGAGGTCGCGCACCGCGGCGGCGTCACCGGCACGCCGCGCGCCGAGCTCCGGGCGGCGGCGCGGGCGCTGGCGATGGGCGACGCGACCGAGGACGTGCTTGAGCGCCTCCGCGCCGCGGCCGCGGATCCGGCCTACGACGCGCTCGTCGCCGCGATCCTGCTGCAGCGCGAGGCCGGCGGTGACCTCGCGGGCCTGCTCCGGCGGCTGGCCGCGACGCTCGAGGAGCGCGCCCGCGTGGAGGCCGACGCGCGCTCCCTCACGGCTCAGGCGCGCTTCACCGCGCTGCTGGTCGCCGGGCTCCCGGCGCTGGGAGCGACGCTCGCCGAGCTGGCGCGCCCCGGCTTCGTCGCCTCGCTCGCCGGTACGCCGCTGACGGCCGCGATGCTCGCCGCCTCGATCATCCTGCAGCTCCTCGCCTGGGCCGCCATCCGCCGGATCGCACGATGACGCGCGGTGGGGGCGGAGCTCGCGTTGCCCGCGGGGAGCTCGCCGGCGGGGGCCGACCACGCGGGGGCGGAGCACGATGACGCGCGCGGCTCTGCTCGCCGCCGTCGCGGGGGCGCTCGCGCCGTTTGCGGGCGCGGAGCTCGTCGCGGTGTTCGCGCGCCAGCGCGCTGCGCCGCGGTCGGTGGTCGTGGAGGCGCTCGCTCGCTTGGGGAGGAGGCTCGGCGCACCGGTGCCGGCCACGACGCTCGCGGCACGGCTCGCCGCGGCCGGGCTCGCGGACCGGGTGCGGCCGGCGGACGCGATGGCGGTCAAGGCGGGCGCGGCGCTGGCGGCGCTGCTGGCCACGGCCGCGCCGGCGACGACGCTGCCGGGGCGGCTCGGGCCGGTCGCGTTCGTGGTGGCGCCGGTCGCGGGGTTCTTCGCGCCGGACCTGTGGCTGCGACGACGCACGCGGCGCCGGGCGGCGCGGATGGCCGCGGAGCTCGCCGACGTGCTCGACCTGCTGCGGGTCGCGGTCGAGGCGGGGCTGACGCCGGCGCGAGCGCTGCGCGAGGTCGGCCGCCGGCACGCGGGCGTGCTCGCGCACGAGCTGGGTGCGGCGGCGACGCGGATCGCGCTCGGCGTGCCGCACGACGAGGCGATGGCGGCGCTGGAGGAGCGCACGCCGCTGCCGGCCGCGGCGGCCCTCACGGCGGCGCTGCGGCGCACCGCCGCGCACGGCGCGCCACTGGCCCCGGCGCTCGACGCTCTCGCGACCGACGCCCGCGCCGAGCACGCCCGCGCCCTCCGCGACCGCGCCGCGCGGGCCGCGCCGAAGATCCAGCTCGCGATCGCGCTGCTGCTGGTCCCCGCGGTCCTGCTGCTGGTGGGCGCCGCGCTGGCGAGCTCGCTCGCGGGCTGAGCCGCCGCGGGGGGAGCCGCGCCCCGCGCTCGCGGGTGGGCCGCGCCGCGCGGACGGGCCGCGCCCGCGGAGCCGCCGCGGGCGCGGCCCCGCCGCTACTTCAGCCCGACCGCCAGCACGCCCGTCGCCTTGCCGGCGCCGACCGACCCGCCGGCGACGATCGTCCCGATCGCGGCGAGGTACGGCTCGGCCTTCTTGTAGCTCTCGTCGGCGCCCAGGCCGGCGACGCCCTCGAGCATCCGCTTGACCGTCGGGAAGTCGAGGAGGAACGCGGGCTTGACGCCGCCGCCGAGCGCCTGCTCGGCCTGCTTGTAGGTCGCGGAGTCGCCGAGCTTCTCCTTCGGGTCGGCGACGGCGGCGATCGCGTCGGCGTTGACGCCGATCGAGACGCGGTCCTTGCCCGACGCGAGGAAGAGCGGCATCGGGAGCGCGTCGACCTTGATCCGGGCGACGTCCTCGTAGCCGGGGATCTGCGCCGACGAGATCTGGAGGCCGTTCTTGGCCAGCAGCCCGGCGATCTTCAGCACCGCCCGGCGCGACTTCGCGGCGTCCTTGGTCTCGATGCTCAGCACCGCGCCGAGGGTCAGCAGCGAGGAGCCACGGGCGTAGATCGTCGTCTGGCCCATCCACGAGAGGAGGTCGTCCTTCAGGTCGAGACCGGTCTCCTTCTCGACGCTCTTGGAGATCGCGTCGAAGTCGAAGCCCGAGTCCGCGCCCAGCTTGCCGAGCTGCTCGAGACCGGTGGCCGCGGTGGCGCCGATGTCGCCGAGGCCCAGCGCGAGCCAGGCGTCGCCGGGAAGCGCGGCCACGGCCTCGGAGATGCCGCCACCGGCCTGCTTGGTGAACGTGTCGCCGTCGGAGGAGAGCAGGAAGCGGATCGCGTTCGCGTCGGCCTGGCCGCCGATCGCGATCCGGGTGCCGAGCTGGTCGAAGTACGTGCGCAGGAAGTCGGCCTGGCCGCCGCCCATGCTCGTCTTCGCGACGAGGTCGAAGATCCGGCCCACGTCGACCGAGGCGAACGCGAGGCCCGCATCGGCCTTCACGCTCGCGCGCGACGCCTTGTGCTCCGCGGTCGTGGCCAGCGACGGCCCGCCCTTGATCGTGTCGATCGCGACCTTGATCCCCGGCTCGCTGCCGATCAGCGCGTAGTCCCCGGCGACCGCGTAGCCGTTGAAGTCGTCGCCGGCCTCGAGGACGTAGTCGACGCCCTTGTACGTGCGCTTGGTGAGTTTCTTCTTGTCGAGGTCGGAGGTGATCGCCCGCTCGGCCTCGTCCGCGTTGGAGGTGGGGAGCACGACCGCCCCGTCGACGCTGTCGCCGTCGGTGCCGAAGCCGCTGATGAACAGGCCCGCCCGCTGGCCGACCCACGGCGCGAAGTCCTTGTCCCACGAGAGGTGGTCGTCCTTCAGGGTCTTGTCGAAGAGCTCCTTCGCCTTCGCCGACGGGTCGTCGGTGTGGAGGATCTTCTTCAGCGCCGCCTCGGCGTCGGTGCGCACGTCGCCGTCGGGGCGGACGGTGATCTCGGCGTAGACCGGCGCGCTGGCCGGAGCCGCCGCGGCGGGATCGGCGTCGCTGGCGCTCGAGGCGCCGTCGTCGGTGCCGCAGCCCGCGGCGACGAGGACGAGCAGGAGCAGCAGGAACAGCGAAGAGAGGCGGCGCATGGTGGCGTGATGGTACGCGGCGGCGCGGCCTCCCACGCCGCCCCACCGGAACGCACGCCCTTCGGACGGAACCGCGCCGAAACCGCAAGTCCGCTTGCACGGCGCGGTCCTGCACGCCGGCGTGCGGGTTTCGGGCCCCTGACCTCCCACCGCTCCCCACCGCGGAAACCCCAGCAACGGCGGGGCCAGACCGGGCCTGAAGTGGTCCGTCATGGACGGATGTGGGAGAAAGTGTGCAGTTCGGGTTGCAGAGTGGGAGGAAGTGGGGTAAACATCCCGACAGCGAGACGGGGTGGAGAGGCTCCTCCCACCTCTCCACCCCGGCTCCTTGAACTTCCCGCCCCGTGCGCTATGGCCTTCCGCGGCACCTTCGACTACTCCCTCGACGCGAAGAACCGGCTCACCGTCCCGGCCAAGTTCCGCGCGGCGCTCTCCGAGGGAGTCGTGCTCGCCAAGGGCGTCGACCCGTGTGTCGAGCTCTGGCCGCCGAAGGACTTCGACTCCCGCATGGAGGCCGCCCTCGAGGGCCGCAACCCGTTGTCGCGCGACGCGCGCCGGATCCAGGCCTTCTTCTCCGCCAACTCGCAGGACGTCGAGCTCGACAGCGCGGGGCGCGTCGGCATGCCGGCGTTCCTGTCCGAGCACGCGACGCTCGAGAAGGAGGTCGTCGTGATCGGCGCGGGCGAGTGCCTCCAGGTCTGGGACCGCGGCGCCTGGGCCGACTTCAACGCCAACCTCGCCGAGGAGATCGGCGAGATCACCGAGCGCCTTGGCCACCCTGGTTGACACCATGAGCGGATCGCACGTCCCGGTCCTCGCGGGTGAGCTGATCGAGCTCCTCGACCCGCGCCCGGGCGAGACGGCCGTCGACTGCACCTTCGGCGCCGGCGGCCACGCGCGGCTGATCGCCGATCGCCTCGGCCCCGACGGGCTGCTGATCGCGATCGACCGCGACCCGACCGCCGAGGAGCGCTTCGCTGAGCTCGCCGCCGAGCTCCCGTGCGACACCCGCTTCATCCGCGCGTCGTTCGCCGAGGGGCTCGCCGAGCTCGAGGAGGAGGGCGAGCGCGCCGACATGGTCTACCTCGACCTCGGGATGTCGAGCATGCAGGTCGACACGCGCGACCGCGGCTTCTCCTACGCCTGGGACGCGCCGCTGGACATGCGCATGGACCCGGAGCAGGAGCTCGACGCGCGCGAGCTCGTCAACACCTGGGACGCCCGCCAGCTGACGCGCGTGCTGCGCGAGCTGGGGGAGGAGCGCTACGCGTCGAACATCGCCCGCGCGATCGTCCGCGAGCGCGCCAAGCAGCCGATCGAGACGACGTTCGAGCTCGTCGAGATCGTCAGCAACGCGATTCCCGCCCCGAGCCGGTTCGGCGGCGGGCACCCCGCGAAGCGCTCCTTCCAGGCGATCCGGATCGCCGTCAACGACGAGCTCGGCCAGCTCGACGCCGCGCTGCCGCTGGCCTGGACGCTGCTGCGCCAGAACGGCCGCTTTGCAGGGATTTCCTTCCACTCGCTTGAAGACCGCCGCGTGAAGCGCTTCCTCGCCGACCGCGCCCGCGGCTGCATCTGCCCACCGGATCTCCCGGTGTGCGTGTGCAGCCGGGAGCCGGAGGCGGAGCTCCTCACGCGGGGCACGGTCGCGACCCCCGGCGAGATCGCCGCCAACCCCCGCGCGAAGTCGGCGCGCATGCGCGTCGCGCGCAAGCTCAGAGACGCCCAGGAGGCAGTTCGATGACCCCGCCGCCCGCAGCCGGTGCCGCCTCCGCGGCCACCCGCCGCTCCCACGCCTCGACCGCCGCGGGGAGGACGCCGTCCTCGGCCGGACGGCGCGTCTCCGGCCCGGCCCGTTCGCCCGCCGGCCGCCGCGCCGCCGCGGTCGTCACCGCGCCGCGGCCCGTCGCGCTGCGCCTCGCCGGGGCCGTCCACTCCGTTGCCGAGCACCGCTTCCTCGATCGCGCCGTCCGCGGCCGGATGTGGATCGCGATCCTCGGCCTGGGGCTGATCGGGATCGTCTTCATGCAGGTCTCGATGCTGCGGCTGAACGCCGGCATCGGCGAGGCCGCGGAGCGCGCCGCGCTGCTCGAGCGCCAGAACGCGAGCCTCCAGGGCAGCATCTCCGGCCTCTCCTCGGGCGACCGCATCCAGGAGATCGCCGCGAACGCCGGGATGGTCCAGCCGGGCGCCGCGACGCCGCGCTTCCTCGACGCCCGCGACCTCAACCTCGCGCGCGCCGTCAAGGGCATCGTCCCGCCGAGCACGACGCCGCCGGTCGCCGCGACCGGCACCGGCGCGGGCGCCGTGACGGGCGCCGCCGTGGTGGCCGCCCAGACCAACGTCGCGCCGGTGACGGGGACCGGCGCCGCGACGACGACATCGACTCCGCCGCCGGCCGCGACGGGCACGCCCGCGACCGCGACCGCCGCCTCCACCGGCGCGGCGGCGCAGGCGCAGACCCAGGCGCCGCCGCCCGCCCAGGCCTCCGTCCAGCAGACGACGCCGGCGCCCGTCGTCCAGCAGACCCAGATGTCCTCGGCCGCGACCGCCTCCGGCGGCGCCGTGGCCCCGGGGGGCTGATCGGAGCGGCATGCCGCTGGTTCCGCGCCGCATCGGCCTGCTGTTCGCGTGCTTCTTCGTCCTGCTCGCGCTCGCCGGCATGCGCACCGGCTGGCTGGCGACGGTCCAGGGCGGCACGCTCAAGCGCGCCGCGAACACTCAGCAGGTGGCGGTCGTCCCGCTCCCCGCCAAGCGCGGAACGATCGTCGACCGTCGCGGCACCGAGCTGGCCGTCTCCGAGCCGGCCGACGACGTCAGCGCCAACCCGCACCTCGTCACGGACCCCGCGGCGTACGCGAAGCTGCTCGCGCCGCTGCTCGGCCGCTCCGAGCCCGACGTGCTCGAGGACCTCGTCCGTCGCCACACCGGCTTCGTCTACCTCGCCCGTGCGCTGCCCGCCGAGCAGGGCGACCGGATCCAGAAGCTCACGATCAAGGGCGAGCGGCTGGCCGGCATCGACCTGACGCCGACGACCCGTCGCACGTACCCGCGCGACTGGCTCGCGTCGCAGGTGCTCGGCCACGTCGGCACCGACGGCAAGGGCCTCACCGGCCTCGAGTACGCCTTCGACCGCTCGCTGCACGGCGTCGACGGGAAGCGCCGTCTCGTCCGTGACGGCGGCGGCAAGGCGATCTCGGTCAAGGACCCCGCGCCCGCGCAGCCCGGCCACGAGGTCGAGCTGACGCTCGACGCCGCGATCCAGGCCAAGGCCGAGGTCGCGCTCGGCAAGATCGGCGCGAAGTACAAGCCCAAGGGCGCGACCGCGGTCGTGATGAACCCGAGCACGGGCGAGCTGCTCGCGGTCGCCAACTGGCCGCGGATCGACGCCAACGCGCCGCTCTCCGCCGCGCCCGAGACCGCCCAGCGCAACCTCGCCGCCGGTTACACGTACGAGCCGGGCTCGACGTTCAAGGCCGTCACGGTCGCGGGCGCGCTCGAGGACGGCGCGGTCACGCCGGAGACCTCGTTCGACCTGCCGCCGAAGATCCAGGTCGCCGACCGCGAGATCGGCGAGTCGCACGACCGCGGCCCGGTCACGCTCACGACCGCTCAGATCCTGGCGCAGTCCAGCAACGTCGGCGCGATCAAGATCGGGCTGGCCGAGGGCAAGACCGGCTTCTCCAAGTGGGTCGACCGCTTCGGCTTCGGCAAGCCCACCGGCGTCGACCTGCCCGGCGAGGAGAAGGGCATCGTCGTCCCGCTCGCCAAGTACTCCGGCTCGTCGATGGGCAACATGCCGATCGGCCAGGGCATCGCCGTCACCCCGCTGCAGATCGCCCGCGCCTACGCGGCGATCGCCAACGGCGGCCGCCTCGTCCGCCCGCACGTCGTCAAGGAGGTCGGCGGCGACAGCGTCGCGCCGACCACCGCCAAGCGCATCATCTCCGAGAACACGGCGCTCCAGCTGCGCACGATGCTCGAGGGCGTCTTCGCGCCGGGCGGCACGGCGAGCGAGGTCGAGATCCCGGGCTACAAGCTCGCGGGCAAGACCGGCACGGCGAACAAGGTCGACCCCAAGACCGGCGAGTACTCCAAGGCGCACTACATCGCCTCGTTCGTCGGCTTCGCCCCGGCGCTGAAGCCCAAGCTGCTGGTCTCCGTCATGGTCGACGACCCGCAGGGCGCCATCTACGGCGGCGAGGTCGCCGCCCCGGCGTTCGGCGACATCATGGGCTTCGCGCTCTCGCATCTCGAGATCCCCCCGGGGTAGCGGCGGTTGCCGCCCGCGGGCCTCGTAGACTCGCCCCGCATGAGGCTGGCCGAGCTGCTGGACGGGGCCGCCGCCGACGTCGAGATCGTCCACCTCGCGCACGACACGCGCGAGGTGAGGCCGGGGACGCTGTTCTTCTGCGTGCGGGGGTTCACACGCGACGGGCACGACCTGGCCGCGGAGGCGATCGCGCGCGGCGCGACGGCGCTCGTCGTCGAGCGTGAGCTGCACCTGGGGGTTCCCGAGGTGCTGGTGGGCGACGTCCGCGCCGCGATGGCGCCGCTCGCCGCGCGCTTCCACGGCGACCCCACCGCACGCCTGCCGGTCGCCGGGATCACGGGCACCAACGGCAAGACGACCACCGCGTTCCTGCTCCGCGGCCTGCTCGAGGCGGCGGGGCGCCAGACCGGCCTGCTCGGCACGGTGACGTCGTGGATCGGCGGCGAGGAGCACCCGACGGTGCGCACGACGCCCGAGGCGCTCGAGCTGCAGCGGACGTTCGCGGAGATGCTCGAGGGCGGCGACGTCGCCTGCGCGATGGAGGTCTCCTCGCACGCGCTGGCGCTGCACCGGGCCGACGCGATCCACTGGGCGGTGGCGGTCTTCACGAACCTCACGCAGGACCACCTCGACTTCCACGACTCGATGGAGGACTACTTCGCCGCCAAGCGCCGGCTGTTCGAGGCCGGCGCCGGCGTCGCGGTGATCAACGTCGACGACCCCTACGGGGCGCGCCTGGCCGCCGAGCTCCCGGACGCGGTGACCTTCGGCTTCGGCGCGGGCGCCGCGCTGCGCGCCACCGACGTCGAGACCGGCCTCGACGGCACCACGTTCACCGTCGGAGGCCTCGGCAAGGTGCGCACGCCGATGCCCGGCCGCTTCAACGTCCTCAACGCGCTCTGCGCGATCGCCGCCGCGCGGGCGCTGGGGGTCGACGACGCGACGATCGTCGCCGCGCTGCCCGAGGCGGGCCGCGTCCCCGGCCGCTTCGAGACCGTCGACGCGGGCCAGTCGTTCGCCGTGATCGTCGACTACTCCCACACGCCGGACTCGCTGGAGAACGCGCTGCGCGCCGCCCGCTCGATGGGCGAGGGGCGGGTGCTCTGCGTCTTCGGCTGCGGCGGCGACCGCGACCGCGCCAAGCGGCCGCTGATGGGCCGCGTCGCCAGCGAGCTCGCCGACGTCGCGATCGTCACGTCCGACAACCCGCGCTCGGAGGACCCGGAGGCGATCGTCGCCGAGATCCTCGCGGGGATGGACGACCGCGCGATCGTGATCGTCGACCGCCGCGAGGCGATCGGCCGCGCGGTCTCCGAGGCCGCCGCCGGCGACGTCGTGCTGATCGCCGGCAAGGGCCACGAGCAGGGCCAGGAGTACGCGGACGGCGTGAAGGTGCCGTTCGACGACGTCGCGGTCTCCCGTGAGATGCTGCGCTGATGGGTGAGGTCCTGATCGCGGGAACGGCGTCCCTGCTGATCTGCATGTTCCTCTCGCCGAAGTTCATCGCCTTCCTGCGCCAGCGGGAGTTCGGCCAGCACATCCGCGAGGAGGGGCCGGAGGGCCACCACGTCAAGGCGGGCACGCCGACGATGGGCGGCATCATCATCTTCATCGCGGTCTCCGTGCCGTTCCTGATCATGAGCGACTACGACTGGCGCGCGGTCGGGGTGTTCGGGACGGGGATCGCCTGCGCGCTGCTCGGGTTCGCCGACGACTACACGAAGATCGTCAAGCGCCGATCGCTCGGGCTGCGCGCGCGGACGAAGCTGATCGTCACGATCCTGATCTCGGTCGGGCTGTGGTGGATCGCCCACTACAAGGCCGGGCTGCCGCACAGCATCCGGCTGCACGTGGTCGACGCCTCGATCGACGTCGGCGTCTTCTACCCGGTGATCGTCTACCTGGTGGTGGCGGGGACGTCGAGCGGCGTGAACCTCACCGACGGGCTCGACGGGCTCGCGGGCGGCTGCGCGGCGATCGTGCTGCTCGCCTACATCGGGATCACGTTCATCACGCCGGGGCAGCAGGACCTCTCGCTGCTGAGCGCGTGCCTGGTGGGCGGCTGCGTCGGGTTCCTGTGGTTCAACGCGTTCCCGGCGACGATCTTCATGGGGGACACCGGCTCGCTCGGGCTCGGGGGCATGCTCGCCGGGCTCGCGGTGATGACGCGGACCGAGATCCTGCTGATCATCCTCGGCGGGATCTTCGTGATCGAGGCCCTCAGCGTCGTGATCCAGGTCTTCTCGTTCCAGACCTTCCGCAAGCGGGTCTTCCTGATGGCCCCGATCCACCACCACTTCGAGCTGATGGCGTGGTCGGAGACGAAGATCATCCTGCGGTTCTGGATCATCGCGGCGATCTTCGCGGCGATCGGCTTCACCATCTACCAGCAGTCGGTGGCGTGACGGAACGCCCGCCGCTGCCCGGCGGGCCCTACCTCGTGGTGGGGCTCGCGCGCTCGGGCGTCGCCGCGCTGCGCACGCTGCGGGCGCTGGGGGAGGAGGCGGTCGGGGTCGACTCGGGCTCGCCCGCGGTGGACCTGCCCGGGGTGCACCTCGGGGTCGACGGGCTCGCGCTGCTGGACGCCGGCGTGGGCGCGGTCGTGAAGTCGCCGGGCGTGCCGCGCGAGGCGCCGGTCATCGCCTTGGCGCGCGAGCGCGGGATCCCGGTGCTCGGCGAGCTCGAGCTGGCGTGGCGGCTGCTGCCCAACGCGTTCGTCGCGGTCACGGGCACGAACGGCAAGACGACGACGGTCGAGCTGATCGGGCACGTCCACCGCGAGGCCGGCGTGCCGGTCGCGGTCGCCGGGAACGTGGGGACGGCGCTGAGCTCGCTCGTGGGGACGCTCGCCCCGGAGGCGGTCGTCGTCTGCGAGGCGTCGTCGTTCCAGCTCGAGGACACGCTGGCGTTCGCGCCCGAGGCGGCGGCGCTGCTCAACGTCGAGCCCGACCACCTCGATCGCCACGGGACGTTCGCGGACTACCGCGCGGCGAAGCTGGCGCTGTTCGCGCACCAGACGGCTGACGATGTCGCGGTCGCGCCCTCCGGCATCGACGTGCCGGGCGCCGCGCGGCGGGTCGCGCCGCATCCCCTGGAGGGCTGGGAGCTCGGGCTGCGGGGCGCGCACAACCGCGCCAACGCCGCGGTCGCCGCGGCGCTGTGCCTGGCCCGCGGGCTCCCGGAGGAGGCCGTGCGCGCGGGTCTGCGGACGTTCGCGGGCGTCGAGCACCGGCTCGAGGAGGTCGCGACGCGCGACGGCGTCCTCTACGTCAACGACTCCAAGGCGACCAACGTCGCGAGCACGCTCACCGCGCTGGCCGCGTTCCCGGACGCTCCCGTGCACCTGATCCTCGGCGGCACCGGCAAGGGCCAGGACTTCGCGCCCGTGCGGGCCGCGGCGGCCCGCTGCGCCGGCGTCTACCTGATCGGCCGCGACGGCCGCGAGATCGCCGAGGGGACGTGGTGCGAGACGCTCGAGCGGGCCGTCGCCGCCGCTCGCGGGGCGGCCCGGAGCGGCGACGTCGTGCTGCTCTCTCCGGCCTGCGCGTCGTTCGACCAGTTCGCCGACTACGAGGCACGGGGCCGGCGCTTCAAGGAGCTTGTCGGCTGACGTCGAAGCAACGGCCTGATGGCCACCCGGAAGCCGGCCACTGCAACCCGGCGCAAGACGCAGACCAAGCCGCTCGAGCACAACCTGCTGCTCACGGCGACCCTGTGCCTGCTCGCGTTCGGGGCCGTGATGGTCTACAGCGCGTCGTCCGGGAGCACGGTGCTGGCGGCCGGCGGCGGCGACGGGACCGGCTTCCTCGTCAAGTACCTGATGTACGGCGGGCTCGGGCTGATCGCGATGAACGTCCTCGCGCGGCGCGGCCTCGACGTCGTCCTGCGGATCACGACCCCGCTGGTGGCGGTCGCGTTCGCCTGCCTGATCCTCGTGAAGATCCCCGGCTTCGGGGTCTCGGTCAACGGCGCGCGACGCTGGCTCGGCGCCGGGCCGGTGGTGTTCCAGCCCTCCGAGCTGGCGAAGCTCGCGATCCTCCTGTACTCGGTCCGCTTCCTGGCCGAGAAGCCCAAGCGCGTCAAGGACCCGCGGGCGCTCGTGCCGCTGCTCGTCGTGGCGGGCATGGCGTGCCTGCTCGTGGCCACGCAGCCGGACCTCGGCACCTCGCTCGTGATCATCGGGATGGTCGCGTGCCTGCTGGTCGCGGCGGGCATCCCGTTCAAGCTGCTGGGCATGGCGGGCGGCGGGCTCGCCGGGCTGATCATGCTCTTCGCGCTGGTCGAGCCGTACCGGCGCGCGCGTCTGACCTCGTTCCTGGATCCGTGGGCGCACGCGTTGACCTCCGGGTTCCAGTCCGTCCAGGGCCAGATCGCGCTCGGCTCGGGCGGGTTCCACGGCGTCGGGCTCGGCGAGTCGGTCCAGAAGATCTTCTACCTGCCCGAGGCGCACACGGACTTCATCCTCGCCGTGATCGGCGAGGAGCTCGGCATGCTCGGGGTCATCGCGCTGCTGCTGCTCTACGGGCTGATCGCGTACGCGGGCTTCCGGATCGCCCAGCGTGCCCGCGACCCGTACGCGCAGCTCCTGGCGGCCGGGATCACCTCGCTGATCCTCTGCCAGGCGACGCTCAACGTCTTCACGGTGCTCGGCCTCGCGCCCCTCACGGGCGTGCCGCTCCCGTTCATCTCCTACGGCTCGACCAACCTGATGGTCCTGCTCGCTGCGGTCGGTCTGCTGCTCAACGTGGCCGACGGCGGAAAGGTCAGGCTTCGTGTCGTGGAAGGATCGCGGGATGCGCGTAGTGATCGGAGCCGGCGGGACGGCGGGGCACGTGGTGCCCGCGCTGGCGGTCGCCGACGCGCTGCGGGCTGACGGCGCCGAGGTCCACTTCGTCGGCGGGGAGCGCGCGGAGCGCGAGCTGGTGCCCGCCGCCGGCTACCCGCTGCACGTGATCGCGGTCGAGGGGCTGAGCCGGACGAGCAAGGTCGCGGCGGCCCGCGCGGGGCTGAAGGCGGCGCGCGCGTTCGTGCGATGTCTGCGGCTGCTGCGCTCGCTGCGGCCGGATGCCGTGATGGGCGGCGGCGGCTACGTCGCGGGGCCGGTGGGCGCGGCGGCGGTGCTGCTGCGGATCCCGCTGGTGCTGACCGAGGCGGACTCGCACCTGGGGCTGACGAACCGGCTGCTCGCGCGGTTCGCGCGCAAGGTGTGCCTGGCGTTCCCGATCGAGGGACTCGAGGGGACGCGGTACCTGGTCACTGGGCGGCCGGTCCCGCCGCCGTGCGACGACCGCGAGGCGGCGCGGCGCTCGCTGGGCGTCGAGGCGGACGAGACGTGCGTGCTGGTCTTCGGTGGGTCGCTCGGCGCGCGGTCGATCAACGAGGCGTCGCTGCAGGCGTTCCGGCAGGCGCCGTTCCACGTGATCCACGCGGCGGGCGCGCGGGACTACCCGAAGCTCGCCGCCGAGCTCGGCGCGCGCTCCTCCTCGGGCTACGACCTGCGCGAGTACATCTCGCCGTTCGGGCCGGCGCTGGCGGCCAGCGACCTGGTCGTCGCACGCGCCGGCGGCTCGATCTTCGAGGTGACCGCCCACGGCCGGCCGGCGATCCTGATCCCGTACCCGCACGCGACGGCCGACCACCAGACGACCAACGCGCGCTGGATGGCCGACGCGGGCGCCGCGGTCGTGCTCGCCGACGCGGACGTGACGCCCGAGCGCCTCGCCCGCGAGGTCGCGACGCTGCTGTCCGACCGCGGGCGGCTGGCGGCGATGGCGCGGGCGTCGGCGTCGCTCGCGCGGCCGGAGGCGGCGGGCGAGATCGCCGGCGAGGTCATGAGGTCGGCCGGTGCCTGAGGGGGGCGGCGGCCCGTGGGCGGGCCGGCGGGTGCACCTCGTCGGGCTCGGGGGCGCGGGGATGAGCGCCTACGCGCTCGCCGCGCGCGCGCTGGGCGCCTCCGTGAGCGGCTCGGATCGTGCCGACTCTCCGTACCTCGGGCCGGTCCGCGCGGCCGGCATCGAGGTCTTCATCGGCCACGACGCCGCCAACGTCCCCGCGGGCGCCGACGTCTTCCACTCGACCGCGATCCCGGCCGACAACCCCGAGCGCGGCCCGGGCTCGCGCCCGCGCGCCGACCTGCTGGCCGAGCTGACCGCGATGCGCTCGGTGATCGCGGTCGCCGGCGCGCACGGCAAGACGACCACGACGTCGATGATCGCCCACGCGCTCCTCGGCATCGGGCTCGACCCCGGCTACCTGATCGGCGGCGAGCTGACCACGACCGGCACGAACGCCGCGTGGGGGACGGGCGCGTGGCTCGTCGTCGAGGCCGACGAGTCCGACCGCTCGATGCTCTCGCTCGACGTCGACGTCGCGGTCCTCACGAACGTCGAGCTCGACCACCACGCGACCTACGGCTCGCTCGAGGCGCTCGAGGAGGCGTTCACGACGTTCCTGGCGGGCGCGCCCGTGCGGGTCGTCGCGCCGGGTCTGGAGCCGCTCGCGGACGGTGAGGCACTCGAGGCGGCGGCGGAGCATGCCGGCGGCGATCCTGCTGGCGGCGGCTCCCCCGGCGGCGGCGCGCCGCGCGTCGTCACGTTCTCGGCCGCCGACCTCGAGCTCGGGCCGGCCGGGTCGCGGTTCTCCGTCGACGGGGTGCGCGTGGAGCTGCGCGTTCCGGGCGAGCACAACGCGCGCAACGCGGCGGCGGCGCTCGTCGCGATCCGCGAGGCCGGGCTCGACGTCGAGGGCGCCGCACGGGCGCTCGCCGACTTCCGCGGCGCGGGGCGCCGCTTCCAGGACCTCGGCTCGACCGCCTCGGGCGCCCGCCTGATCGACGACTACGCCCACCACCCGACCGAGGTCG
>Ga0164241_10001239_pt1 | contig 33183 bp, 27 predicted proteins | sample OricomyardsoilBY_FD_108780 | JGI IMG/M metagenome (GOLD analysis project Ga0164241, IMG submission 108780) | Backyard soil microbial communities from Emeryville, California, USA - Original compost - Back yard soil (BY) | ecosystem: Environmental > Terrestrial > Soil > Unclassified | place: USA... | reverse complement strand
TTGCTCGAGAAGGCGCTCGGCGGTTGACCTCGCGGATCGCCGTGATCGCCGGCGATGGCATCGGGCCGGAGGTCATCGCGCAGGCGCTGCGCGTGCTCGACGTGATGCGCGACGGCGGCGTCGACGTCGAGGTGTGGGAGCTGCCGCTCGGCGCGGAGCTGTACCTGAGAGACGGCACCACGTTTCCGCGCGAGCTACGCGACGAGGTGCAGCGCACCTGTCAGGCGGTGCTGCTCGGCGCCGTCGGCGATCCGCGGGTGCCGGGCGGCGAGCACGCTCACGACATCTTGCTCGGGATGCGCCACAGCTTCGACCTGTACGCCAACGTGCGGCCGGTTCGGGCGTTGACCGACGAGCTGGTGCCGCTGCGCGGCAAGACCAAAGCCGACGTCGATTTCGTGATTTATCGCGAAAATACCGAGGGCCAGTACGTGGGGGCGGGGCGAGAGCACGGCCGCGGCACGCCAGACGAGATCACGATGAGCCGTGAGGTGCACACGCGGCGCGGCGTGGAGCGGCTGCTGCGCGCCGCGTTCCAGCTGGCGCACCAAACCAAAAGACCGCTCGTGATGACCGACAAATCGAACGCCATTGCCGCGCAGGCGATCTGGCGTCGCGTGCTCGCGGAGCTCGCCCCCGAGTTTCCCGAGGTCGAGGTCGAGCAGCTGTACGTTGACGCGCTGGCGGCGCGCCTGATCCAGGCTCCCGAGCGCTACGGCGTGATCGCCGCCAACAACCTGTTCGGCGACATCTTGGCCGATCAGTGCGCGGCGCTGGCAGGTGGCCTCGGCCTCGCCCCAAGCGCGAACCTGCATCCAGCGGTGGCGGGCCACGTCGGACTCTTCGAGCCCGTCCACGGTTCGGCCCCCGACATCGCTGGCCGGGGCGTTGCCAACCCGCTCGGCGCGATCCGCTCGCTGGGCATGCTGTTGGCGCATCTCGGCCATCCAGCCGAGGCAGACCGCATCGAGCGCGCCAGCGTCGAGGTCCTGAGACTTCATCGCTGCACCCCGGACGTTTTCGGCAGTTTGGGCACCCACGCGGCCGGTAGCGCTTTTATCGAAGTTTTGGCGCAGCTGTAACGGCGGGGCCCGCGAAAATTCGGCCGCTCGTGGCGCGTGTGGTACGGCCGATGCCATGACCGGGGCCCCCCCCGCACAGGACGAGCAGGCCCGAATGTCAGGCGCCCGCGGCGATTTCGTAGCCAGCTTGCCGCGCCGGCTCGAGGTTTTGAGGGCGGCTTTGCGCGCCGTCGAGGACCAGCCCCGCGACCCTGGCCGGGTCAACGGCTTGCTGCGGCGGCTGCACGCGCTTGGCTCCGCCGCCCGGGTGCTCGGCTTTGCGAGCGTGGGAGAAGCGCTGGGCGAAGCGGAAAAGACGCTGCGCCGCGTCGCCCGCGGCGGGGCGGGGGCGAGCGAGCTCGGCGACGTGGCCCGGGCCCTCGACCTGCTGCCGTCGTTGGTGTCGGGCGCCAAGGCTCCCGTTCGGTCCGTAGCCGCCCCGCCCCCGCTCGCGTCTCCACGCGAGTTTCCGCTGAGCGTGCTGGTGTTCGGCCCGCCGCCGCTGGCCGACATCCTGACCGCGCAGGGCGATCTGCGCGTCGAGCGCACCGAGGATCCGGCCAAGGCGCGCGAGCTCACGCGGGTTTTCGGACCCGACGTGGTGCTGGTCGACGCCGAGCGCCAGGGCGCGCGCGAGCTGGTCGAGCTGTTCGTGAAGGATCCGCTCGTCGAGCCGATCCCGATCGTCGTCGTCGGCGATTTTTCGAACCCGGAGCTGTCGACGACCTTCATCGCGCTCGGCGCGACGCGCGTCGTCACGAAGCCGGTCAGCCCCGATCTGCTGCGCCGCACCCTGTTCGAGCTGGGCGATCGCGAAAGCCCGGCCGGGCACGGGCGCGAGCCGCTCGGCGAGCTCAACGTGAGCCAGCTCGTCGATCGGATCGCGGTCGAGCTACGCCGCGGTCTGGTCGAGGCGGTGGAGCCGGCGGTGCGCAGCTCGAGCGTGGGGTTTGGCGAGGGTACCGACGTCATGAGCGCGGTGTGGGGCACGGTGGCGCGGCTGCGCGAGCTGGTGACGCTGCGCTCCGACGGCAACGTGCGGTTCGAACAAACGGGCCCCGAAGGGGCGGTGCCGTTCGCGCCGTGGAGCGACGAGCGACGGCTCGGCGATCGCGGCGGGCGCGACAACCGCGTCGGTGAAGGCGTCACGCTGCGGGGCCGCCGCGTGGTCGTGGCTGACGACGATCCGGCGGTGGTCTGGTTTTTGAGCGGAATCCTGAAGGCGGTCGGCGCCGAGGTCTTCGAGGCGCACGACGGGGAACGCGCCTTCGAGCTCACGGCGTCGCTGTGGCCGGACCTCGTCGTCAGCGACGTCTTGATGCCGAAGCTCGACGGCTTCTCGCTGTGTCACGAGATCAAGCGCGACGTCGCGGTGCGCGACGTGCCGGTGATCTTGCTCTCGTGGAAGGAAGATCTGCTGCAACGCGTGCGCGAGCTGGGCGGTGACGCCGACGGCTACCTGCGCAAGGAAGCAGCCGCCTCGACCGTCGTGGAGCGCTTGCGCGAGGTGCTGCGCCCGCGGGCGCGCGTCGAGCAGCGCGTGGCGAGCGGCGGCGAGGTTCGGGGCCGGCTCGACGGGCTCACGCCGCGGCTCGTCTTGGAATTGGCGTGCCGCGCGCGCCGGTCGGTGCGCATAAGTATCCGAGATTCTTCGTATTTATACGAGATCCAGGTGCGCGACGCTGCCCCTCGCACCGCGATCCGCAGCGCCAGCGACGGCAGCTTCGAGCGCGGCGAAAGCGTGCTGTCGATGTTGCTCGGGGTGAGCGCGGGGCGCTTCGTCATCGAGCCCGACGAGTCGCCATGCCGCGCGGAGCTTTCGGGCAGCTTGCACGAGCAGCTCGCGGGGCCGGTGGCGCGGGCGCGCGCCGCCCAACGCGCGCTTTCGGCGGGCGCGCTCGCCAGCGTCACGCGCGTCGCCTTCGACACGGCGCGTGTGGGCGGCTACCTCGAGTGCACGCCCGAGCCGGCGCAGAGCTTGCTGCGCGAGCTGCTGACGGGGGCGTCGCCGCGCGACTTGCTGACCAGCGGCCGCGCGCCGGCGCGCTTGCTCGAAGCCTTGCTGTCCGACTTCGCGCGGCGTGGCGGCATCCTCACGATCGAGACGGCCCGCGGCGTCGAAGACATCTCTCAGACCGAGGTTCCGCCCGCGGCCGCTCCCAATTTGGCGGCGCTGCCCGCGCCCGTCACGTTGCCGGAGCCGCCGTTGGTCGCGCCGGAGTCCGGACCGTCACCGCCCCTTTCTCAGCGAAAGCCGCCGGCTATCTACTCGCAGCCGCCGACCGCCGAGCTCGAATCGACGAACGACGGCTGGTTCTCGTTCCAGATCGAGCCGAGCGGGGCGCCGCCGGAAGCCGCGCCGGACGCGGCGCTGCCCGAGCCGAGCTCGGTGCAGCCCGAGCCGAGCTCGGTACAGGCGGCCGCGCGCCGCTCCGACAACCCGCTGCTCAAGACGCTGACCTCGTCGGCGCCGCCGCCGCCTTCCGACGCCGAGCCGGCGCCGGGCGCCTCCGTGCCGGTCGAGCGCGGGCATCGTCCGGAGCTGCGCACCGACACCCTCGATAGCGTCGGCAACGAGGCGGCGTTGGCTCAGGCCGCCATCGCAGCGGAGGCGGCGGTCAACGTCGTGCCGTCGACCGCCGCCAAGAGCGACCCGCCCGCGGGCAAGGTCGACCTCACTCGGACCGCGATCATCGAGCGGCCCGCGTCGCTTTCGCCAGCCGCTGCGCCGGAGCCAGTCGAATCGGACCCGCTGGCGCAAGCCCTGCTCGATACCTCGCCGTCGATGCCGGCGGTCGCGGAAAATCCCGCGGAAAAAGCGCCGGACAACCGTGTCCCGGCCGTCGATCTCGGCCGCACCCTGCCGCTCACCACGCCCGTCAAGGCAGCGCCGCCGCGCCGCGAAGAGCCCAAGCGTGACGGTGTCGACACAGAGCCTTCCGCCCAGCGCAAAGCCAGCAAAGCGCCGCCGGCCACCGTCCCCAAAAAGCCGACCGCGTCGGCCTCCGAGAGCGATGGGGGCGGTTGGCTCCGCACCGGCTTCGTGGCGTTGCTGGCCGCCGGCGCGTCGTATTACGGCATCAACAAAGTGGTGGAGTGGCTGCACACCGAGCCGGCGCCGGCCGCGCAGGCCACCGTGGCCGCGCCGGTGCCGGTGCCAGTGCCGGTCGCGGCGAGCGCCGCCGCCACGCCGGCCGGGCTCGCCATCGACGTGACAGAGAGCGCGCTACCGCCGGGCACCGACGTGCCGGCCGGCAACGGCTTGCTCGACGTGCAGGTGCCTGAGGGCACCGCGATTCGCGTCGACGGTGAGTACCTGGGCATGGGGCCGGCGCGGCGCGTACCGTTGAGCCCCGGCGTTCACGCGCTGACGCTCGGTGACGCGGCGCCGCAAAGCGTCACCATCAAGCTTGGTCAACGCACGCTCGCCGTCGCCGGCTCCGGCGCTTCGCCGGCACCTGCTGGATCGCCGTGAGACGACGATCCCGGGCGCTCGTGGCCCTGCTGTTTGCGGTCGCGGCCGGCTGTCACAAGGAGGAGCCGGCGCCGGGTCGTCCGGTCGCGCCGTCGCCGGCGCCCGCGCTGCCGGGCGCCGCCAAGTCCGCGGCGCCGCGCCAGATCGACCTGATCAAGGAGCTCTCGCGCTGTGAGATCGAGCATCACGGTCGCTTGCTCGATTTTGGCGGCACGCAGCCGCCGGCGCGCGGCTTCTCGGCGGCTCAGGCCGACGCGCCGCCCTCGATCGATCGCGGCGGAGACAGCTTCGAGCGCTTGTTCGCGCGCGAAACCCTGCTCGACTTCTGGCTCGACGAGCCGTCGGAGGGCGTCGCGGTCGCGGTGCGGCTCCACCCGATGCTGGCTCGCTCGCTGTACGTGACCGTCGATGACAAGCGCCTTGGTGCTCAGAAGCTCACGCTGGGTGAGACGCGCACCGTCTCGTTTCCGACCCTGAGCGGCACGCTCGCACGCGGTCGCCATCGACTGAGCCTGCGCTTCACGGGCGCGCCGCGCGGCAACAAAGAGCCGATCGTCGATCTCGATTGGGTGCGCATCGGTCCGGCGCTGCCGAGCGGTGAGAGCTACGCCGCCCCGACCTTGAACGACGTGGTGAGCGACGTCGTGCTCGACAACGTGCCGAAGCTGTCGATCGTGCTGCGCGCGCCGAGCGTCGTGCGCTGCTTCTTGCGCCCCTCTGCCGACGCGAAGCTGCGCGTCGGCCTCGGCTTCTGGGGCGCGGGGCGGGGCACGGCCGAGATCGCGCTCGTCAGCGACGAAAAAGCGCCGCGCGTGCTGTCGACCCGCAAGATCTCGGGCGGCGACGGCGGCAGCTTCGCGCCAGTTTCGCTGGATCTCTCGCCGGCGGTGGGGGAAGTCGTGGGCCTCGAGCTGCGCGCCGTCGAAGGCTCGCGCGGCGGGCGCGTCGTGTTCGGCGATCCGATGATCAGCCGCGCCACCGCCCAGCTCCCGCAGACGCCGCCGGCCCGCACCGTGGTGCTGGTGGTGCTGGCGTCGGCCGATCGCGGCCGCTTGCCGCCGTGGGGCCCGACGGCGTCGATGCCGGCCCTCGCCGATCTCGCCAAGCACGCCGTCGCTTTCAGCGCTCACCGCGCTCCTTCGAGCGTCGCCTCGGCTTCGTTCGCGTCGCTGATCACCGGGGTGTCGCCCGCCGTACACGGCATCCAACGGCCCGGCGACAAGCTGCGTCCGAAGGTCGCCACGCTGGCCGAAACGCTCAAGGAAGCGGGCGGGCGCACGGCGTTGTTCACCGGTGTACCGACGAGCTTCGCACCGTTCGGCTTCGGCGCCGGCTTCGACGTCTTCGAAACGTTCTCGCCCGTCGCCGATCTGTCTGCCAGCGAGCCGCTCACGCGCGCCCAAACCTTCCTCGAGCAAGAGCTGGCCGGCGGCGGCTCGTCGCCGCACCTGGTGGTGGCCGAGCTGCGCGGCGGTCACCCGCCGTGGGACCTGACGCGCGAAGAAGCGGCGCTGCTCAAGCCCGCGGAATATAGCGGAATTTTAGATCCGCGCCGCGGTGGGATCGTGCTCGGCGCGCTGCGCGAGCGGTCGCGCAAGACAGCGCGCAAGATCGGCGAAGACGACTGGGTGCGGCTGCGCGCGCTCCACGACGCCGCGCTCGTCAAGCAAGACGCGGCGCTCGCCCGGCTGATCGCGATGCTCAAGGCGAAGAACGCGTGGAAGGACACGCTGCTGATCGTCACCTCCGACATCGGCCTCGGTAGCGGCCCCGAGATCCCGTTCGAGCCGGTGGCGCCGCTGACCGAGGATCGGCTGCTGCTGCCGCTGCTCGTGCGCTTTCCCGGCGACGCGCTGGGCGGCCGAGAGGTCGCGCTGCCGACCACGGCCGTCGACGTCTCGGCGACGATCCTCAGGGCGCTCGGCCTGGAGGCGCCCGCCGACATCGGCGACGACCTGTTCGCGCGCGGCAGCGGCGTCGCGTCGCTCGGCGGTGACGTGGACGTGGCCGGCTCCGGCACCGAATACTCCGCGCGCCTCGGAGGCTGGCTGCTGCGCGGCATCGTGGGTAAGACGCCGCACTTGTGCGCGTCCGACATCGACCCGGCGTGCATCAACGACGCGCTGGATCAACGGCCCGGCGCGGCGCGCGCGCTCTGGCTCGCCACGTTCGACCGCGCCGTCGCCGACGCCCGCGCGGCGTCCCGGCTCGGTCCGCGTGAGCGCGCCGAGCTCGATCCAGAAACGATCGCCGCCCTGACCGTCTGGGGCGACGTTCGTTGACGGCGCTGGCCGCGCGTCAGGTGGCGCGCCGGCCGCCCCACAGGGCAATGTGCAGGCGGCTCGAAAAGCGCACCGCCAGGGCCTGAGACCAGCCCGCGACCTCGGTCGAGCGCGCTTCCAGCTCCTCGCGGGTGCTGGCTTCGGGCATGAGCAGGGTGCGGTCTCGGGGGAAGTCGAAGCGCGCGCGCAGGGCCTCCGCTTCGTCGCGATCGGCGGGGGTCTTGACGACTAGCTTCAGAAACGCGCGGCCGGTGTCGCGCAGCGCGGTGAGCGCTTCGGGACGAATGCGCAAGGGCTCGGGGTCGCCGGCGCTGGCGAGCTTGGGCGAGACGTTCCACTGATCGACGCGCTCGCGCAGCGCCGGCAGCGGCACGCGCGTGCCGTTGGTCTCGATCTCGATGAACAGCTCGCGCGGTACACGCTCGAAGACGCGAGCCAGCGCGCGTTGCTGCAGCAGCGGCTCGCCGCCCGTGATCACGACATGGCCGGCGGGCGCCGAGCGCAGCTGCTCGGCGAAGGCATCGAGCGATGCCTCTCGCACCTCGGTGTCGTAGTCGAACTGCTGGAAATCCCAGGTGTATTTGGTGTCGCAATAGTGGCAGTGCAGGTTGCACAGCGAAAGCCGCACGAAGCGACACGGCTTGCCGATGTTCACGCCTTCACCCTGCAAGCTGTCGAACACTTCCGACCAGCGGAGCACGTCGCGGCCGCTCGCATCGGCGTCCTGGTCCGGGGTCACGTCGTTCACGGTCGAGCGCGGCGCCTGGTTCACAGTTGAGTACGGATGCGCCGACCGGTCGTCGCCGGCGCCGGCTTCGGCTCGACCTTGACGGGCGGCTTGGAGACGGGTCGCGCGACGGGTGCGGGAGCCTTGGCGAGCTTGGCGGCAGCAGTGGCAGCAGCAGCGGCGGACTCGGAGTCGGCCTTGGCCTTGGCGTTGGCCCTCTCGGCCTCGGTCTTGAGCGCCTCGGTTTCGGCTCTGGCTTTCTCGGCTTCCGCGGCCGCCTTTTCGGCTTGCTCTTGCGCCACCTTCTCGGCTCGTTCGGCCTTGGCCTTCTCGGCCTCCGCCTTTTCGGTCTCGGCTTTGCCGGCCGCGACCGCCTCCGCGTTGCCGTGCGAAAGTCGCAGCACCAAGAACGAGCCAGCGCCGAGCACCACGAGGCCCATCACGCCCAGGGCGACGAACAAGCCGGTGTGGCTTTGCTTGACGATGGCGCCGGGGCCCACGCCGCCGGTGTTGGCCCATTCGCCCGAGGTTTTGCTCATCGCCGGGGCGGCGGCTGGATACTGGCCGGTGCCGCTCGCGCCGTACTGGCCGGTGCTGACGGCGCCCGGCGACGGCGGGGGTGCGGCTCCGGGCGCGTGCGCGGAGGCGCTGAGCGCAGCCGCAAATTGCGGACCGGCGCCGGCGGCCCACTGCTCGAGCGCCTGCTGAAATTCACGCGCGCTTTGAAAGCGGGAAGCTGGCTCGCGCGCCATCGATTTGTTCACGATCGCGGCGAAGCCGGGATCGATGCCAGGCACGACCGTCTCCACCGGCCGCGCCGTCTCGAGCACGATCTTGAACAACAGCTCGTTGAAGGTGTCGGCGTTGAACGGCACCTCGCCGGTGACGGCCTCGTAGAGGATCACGCCCACCGCGTACAAGTCGACGCGATGATCGAGATCGCGCGCGCCCTTGGCTTGCTCGGGCGCCATGTAATAGGGCGTGCCCATCACGGCGCCGGTGCGCGTCATGCTGAAGCCGCTGTCGCCGCTCAGTTGGTTGAACTTCGAGATGCCGAAGTCGAGCAGCTTCACGAAGTCGGCCTTACCGCCGCGGCTCTTCAGCAGGTAAACGTTGTCCGGCTTCAGATCGCGATGGATGATGCCGGTGGCGTGGGCGGCCGCCAGCGCTTCCAGCAGCTGGTGCAAAATCGGGTAAATTTCGCCCGGAGTCAGGCGGCCGCGCGCGCGGATGCGCCCCGAAAGCGGGTCGCCGTCCATGAACTCCATGACCATGTAGCGGTCGCCGCTCGGCAGGTTGCCGAGATCGAGCACCTCGACGATGTGCTCGGAGCCGATGCGGCCCGCCGCCTGCGCCTCGCGCTCGAAGCGCTGCACGGCTTCGCCGGTCTGGGCGACCGCCGCGTGCAGCACCTTGATCGCGACGCGGCGATGGATGCGCGTGTTTTCGCCCTCGTAAACGGCGCCCATCCCGCCTTCGCCGAGCAGCCGGACGATGCGGTATTTGCCGTCGATGATGTCGCCGGTGCAAAGTGACATGCGTGCCTTATCGCGAGACGAGGCAAGCTAGCATGCAGCGTCGCGATTTGCCCAAAGCCAGGCAAAACCGCGCAGTCGATCGGGGAGGGGCAGAGGTGGGCGCGCGACTCACACCTACTACCTTCGCGTTTCGCGCGCGCGCGACTTCCTGTACAAGGGCGCCATGCGCGAGGATCGAGACGCCCGAGCCATTCGTCCCGTCGGCGTCGAGCCGGGGTTTCATCGCCTCGCCGAGGGCTCCGCGCTGTACCGCGCCGGCGGCACGGTGGTGCTGTGCACGGCGTCGATCGACGCGAGCGTGCCGGAGTTCATGGTCGGGCGCGGCAAGGGCTGGATCACCGCGGAGTACCAGATGCACCCCCGCGCCAACCCGAAGAAGCGCGAAAACCGCGACGGTCGCGATCGCCCGCTCGGCGGTCGCGCGCGCGAAATTCAGCGCTTGATCGGCCGCGCCCTGCGCGCCGCCATCGATTTGGACGCCTTCGGTGAGCGCAGCGTCCACATCGACTGCGACGTCCTCGAGGCGGACGGCGGCACCCGCACCGCGTCGGTGACGGGCGGCTTCATCGCGCTTTCGCTGGCGGTGGCAAAGCTGGGCGCCGCCGGCAAGCTGCGCGGCCCGGTGATCCGCGACCAGATCGCGGCCGTCAGCGTCGGCCACGTCGGGGGCGAGCTGCTGCTCGACTTGAATTACAAAGAAGACTCCAGCGCGCGCGTCGACTTGAACGTCGTCGCGACTCTCAGCGGCAATATCGTCGAGATTCAAGGCACCGCCGAGGGCGAGGCGGTGCCGCGCGCCGACATCGATCGCATGACCGATCTGGCGCTGGAGGGCGTGACGCAGCTCGGCGAAGTCCAGCGACAGGCCCTGTCGCTCGCCGGCGTGGAGCTCGATCAACTCCTGATTCGCAGGCCGTGACGGAGCTCGCGCTCGCCACCGTCGAGGCGGAGGTCGACGACGCGCTGGCGCTCGGCCCGCGCGCTCTGCGGTGGAGCGAACGCGAGCAGCGGCCGGCGTTGGTCAGCGCGGCGGTCGCGGGCGAGGCGCTGGTGCTTGGCCGGCTGCAGCGCGAAGACACGTTGCGCCGGCGCAGCCCGGCCCGCTTCGGCGCGCGGATCGTGCGGCGCTTCACGACCGGCACCGAAGCGCAGCTATCGGGCGCGGTGCTGTACCACGCGCTGAGCCTGCCCCGCGTCGACTCCATCTTTCCCGACGCTTCGGCGCGCACGCTGCTCAACCGCAACTTGCGGGCGCTCTTGCGCGGCTACACGGCGGCGGGCGTGCCGCTACGCTATTTCGGCACCGAGGTGCTGGCGCTGCTCGGCCACCCGGTGGCGCTGGTCGGCTACGAGCAGACTGCGTCGGGCGCGGTGCTGATCGAGGTGCTGATCGGTCTCCAAACGCCGTGCGTCGTGCGCTCGGCGCTGAAGCGCGAGCCGCCCGCCGCGCTCTACGACATCGTGCGCAGCGCGCCGCCCGCGCTCGACCTCTTGCAGCGGGCGGTGCAGGGCGTTGTCGAGCGGCTCGGCGCGACCGCCATCGACCTCGGCGGCGGGCTACCCGAAGCCGAGGCCGTCACGCCGTTCGAGCCCGCAGGCGCGCCGGCCGCGGTCACGATTCCGCTCGGGGTGGTCGAGGCCATCACGCGGCCGCGCGTCCGCCTCACCGGCGATCTGCTGGTCGGCACCGCCGCCCTCTCGCGCGTGGAAGCGCTGGCCGAAGCCGCGCTCAGGACCGCGCAGCCGCTCGGTCCCGAGCTGCTCGAGCCACTGCGCGGAGCCGCGCTCGACGGCGCGCGTCCACCCGACCTGCTGCAGGCGCTCGCGTTGGCGTCAACCGGCTGAGGCCTTTTCGGCGCGTTCGAGCGCTCCGCGCACGCCGTAGAGGGTGCTTTCGTCCGCTGGCAGCACCGGCCCGAGCGCGACCGATGCGAGCAGCCCCGAAAGCTGCAGCAGCGCCGAGCCGCTCACGTCGGCTTCGGCGGTGATGCTCCACACTGCCGGACACTGCGCCGCCAGCAGTGACATGCCGCCGGCGCGGCCGCGCGCTTCCGCCGCCTCGGCCGCGAAGCGATCGTCGTCGGTGGCGGCGCGCGACTCGATCGAGAAAGTTCCCCGGCCCGGGTAGCGCGCGCTCTCGAGCCGCAATCGGACCTGGGCCTGCTGCAGGTCGGCTCGCTCCGCGGGCGACGCCGCCAGCACGTTCAGCTCGGCGGCGAAGAAGCGACGCGCGTGTTGCAGCAGCTGGGGCAGCGCCGCCACCAGATCCGGCTGCTGTGAAAAGACGCGCGTCGCTTCGGGCATCGGTGGAGCTTAGCCGACGTCGCGGTCGAGCACCGTCGCCAGCTCGGTGCGGGCGTTCTCGTCAGCGCACGCATAGGCGATCGGGCATTCGATGATCGCCACGTAGGGGCGCGCCTCGGCGTTGAGCGTGACCACGGCCGAGCCCTCCGGGTGGCCGAAGTGGTCTCGGGCGAGCACCCCGATCGCCACGCCCTCTTCCATGGCGAAGCCGGCCGCCTCCGCCAAGCCTTCGTAGGTCCAGCGCCCGTCGGGGTCGGCGAAGAAGTCGACCGGGAACTGGTCGAGGGGCACCGCGTAACAAGCGACGCGGTAGCCGCTCGGGGTGAGCAGTAAGCGCATCGGCGCCGGCTCGACGGGAATCAGGGTGGAGGAGGCAGCGGGGACGGTAGGGCGAGGCATGCGATCGCCGATATCAGGGCACTGAACGGAAAAACAGTAAATCTTGCAACACTCGGACATTGTTTGGCTAATCCGTAAAAGCCCGGCCCCGATTATGCTCCGCCCATGTCGCGAATCTTTCTCGTTACTTGGCTCACGCCAGGTGCGTCATGAGCCCAAAGAACGGCGGCAAGATCGAGCTCAAGCTCGAGAGCTCCGCCCCCGACGGCGCCGCCTATGAGGCCCTGCTGCAGACCCCGGCGGGGGCCTTCCGCGCGACGGCGCACGTGGGCGCGAACGCGGGCGACAAGCAGGTGCTGTTCGGCGCGTGGAGCGGCGCCGCCGGTGAGCCACCGGAGTGGCTGCTCGCCGACGCGCGCGCGGCGCTCAAGGCGGCCCTGCGCACCGGGCGAGCCGAGGGTCGCTTTCCCCGCCGCATCACGCGCTGGCGCCCGGAGCCTGCCGAGTGATGCAAGCGGCCTGCGGCATCGTCACGTTCCTCACCGACTTCGGGCTCTCGGATCCGTTCGTGGGGGTGATGAAGGGCGTGGTGACGGGCGCGCACCCGAGCTTGCGGCTGATTGACCTGACTCACGGCGTCGGGCACGGCGCGATCGCCGAAGGCGCGTTCTGGCTCGAGCGGAGCTATCGGCATTTTCCCGCCGGAACCGTGCACTGCGCCGTCGTCGATCCGGGCGTCGGCTCGGAGCGCGGCGCGGTCGCGGTGGCGGCGGAGCGACATTTCTTCGTCGGCCCCGACAACGGGCTGCTCGCCGAGGTCACGCTGCGCGCGCCGCACGTCGAGACGCGTCGGCTCGACTTCGATCGGCTCGGCTTGCGCAACGTCAGCAACACCTTTCACGGTCGGGACGTGTTCTGCGTCGTGGCGGGCCGGCTCGCCGCGCGCGAGCTCGCTTTCGGCGACGTCGGTGAGCTCGGGCACCTGCAGGTGCCGAGCCCGATCCCGGGCATCGTGAGCGAGGCGGACGGCTTCGTCGGCACGATCGTGACGGCCGACCACTTCGGCAACCTGATCACCTCGCTGCGCGCCTCCGAGGTCCTGCCCGCTCCTGACGCCGCGTTTCATGTGAAGCTCGGCGGCCAGTGGCTGCGCTCCGTGCGCACCTTCGCCGACGCCGCTCCCGGAGAGCTGGTGGCCCTGATCGGATCGTTCGACGCCGTCGAGCTGGCAGTGGCGGGCGGCAGCGCGCTCCGGCTGCTCGGGGCGGCGCCGGGCGCTAGCGTCAAGCTGGTGCCAAGCTAGCCGCGCCGAGCCGTGTCGGACATGATGCAGACGATGCGCGCGCTCTGGATCGGTTCGCTGTGCTTGCTGACCGGCTGTGGCTCCCAGATGCGGGGCGCGCCGCAAGTTGCGCCAGCGCCGCGGGTAGCGCCCGAGCTGTCGCCCGACGCGCGGCTGCTGCGGGGCTTGAATCGGCTCGGCCAGAGCCGCTACGGCGATGCGGAGGCCGATCTGATGGCCGCGCTCGGCGGCGCCAACGAGGCGGCGGCGCTGCTCGGGCTGTCGGAGCTGCTGCTCACGACCGGCCGCTATCCCGACGCGCTCGAGCGCGCGAAGCAGGCGCGGGCGGCGGGGGCGGCGGCGGACGCGGTGGCGCTGGCGCAAGCGCGTGCGCTGCGCGCGTCGGGCGAGGTCGAGGCGGCGCTCGGCGCGTTGCGGGCCTTGCCGGCGCCGCTCGGAGCCGATCAGCGGCTGCTGCTCGGCGAGCTGCTGCTGGAGGTCGGCAAGCGCGCGGAGGCGGAGCCGATCCTGCTGACTCTGATCGAAGACTACAACGCCGACCGCGTGCCGGAGACCGACGGCGCGGGGCTGGCTCGCGTCGGTCGCGCCGCGCAGCTGCTGCGCAGCCCAAAAGACGCCAACGACGCCTTCAATCAAGCCGAGCGCGCGGAGCAGGGCAGCCTGCGGACGCTCCTGTATCGCGCCGAGCTCTACCTCGACAAATACGATCCCGGCCACGCCGAAGAGGTGCTGCGCGAGGCGCTGCAGATCGCGCCCCAGCATCCGCAGGCCAACGTGCTACTGGCGGAGGTGCGGCTGGCGCAGGCGCTCGACTTCGACGAGGCAGAGCGACTGGCGCGCGTCGCGCTGGCCCAGAACCCCAAGCTGACCCACGCCTACTTCGTGCTCGCCGGCATCTCCGTCCGCGATCAAGATTTGGCGGCCGCCGATCGCTACGTGAGCCAGGGTCTGCGCGCCAACCCGCGCGATCTGCCGCTGCTCAGCATGCGCGCGGCGGTGCGCTTCCTGGCCGAAGATCCGCGCGGCTTCGAGCAGCAAAAGGCCCAGATCTTGAGGCTCAACCCCGAGTACTCGCGGCTGTACTCGATCGTGGGCGAGTTCGCAGATTGGGAGCACCGCTACGACGAGATCGTGGCGTTGATGAAAGAGGCGGTCGCGCTCGACACCAAGGACGCCAAGGCGGAGGCCGAGCTCGGCTTCAACCTGATCCGCTCCGGCAACGACGCGGACGGCGTGGCCGCCCTCGGTCGCAGCTTCCGCATGGACAAGTACAACGTGAGGGTCTTCAACACCCTCGAGCTGTACGAGCAGGTGATCGCGAAAGAATACGTGACGGTGAGCCACCCGCGCTTCGCGATTCGCTACAAACGCACGGAGCGCGATCTGCTCGACCGCTACGTGCCCGACCTGCTCGGCCGCGCCTTCGACGTGATGCAGAAGAGCTACGGCTTCACCCCCGAGACGCCGGTCGGCGTGGAGCTGTACGCCGAGCGCGAGAGCTTCGGTATCCGCACCGGCGGCTTGCCGCAGATCGCGATTCAGGGCGTCTGTTTCGGCAAAACGCTGGCTTCCATGAGCCCCGAGAACGAGTCGTTCAACCTCGGCATGACGCTGTGGCACGAGCTCAGCCACGTGTTTCACATCCAAATGTCGCGGGCACGGGTGCCGCGCTGGTTCACGGAGGGCCTGGCCGAATACGAGACGATCATCGCGCGGCCCGAGTGGCGGCGGGAGAGCGATCAAGAGCTGTTCGAGGCCTTCCGCAGCGAGCGGCTACCCGCGCTCGGCAACATGAGCCGCGCCTTCACGCGCGCCGAGGAGCTCGACGACGTCGGCACCGCTTACTACGCCTCGAGCCAGATCTTGGTGATGCTGGCCGAGCACTACGGGCACGACAAGCTCTCGGAGATGCTGCGGCAGTGGGGCCAGGGCAAGACGAGCGAGCAAGTGATGAGCGGCGTGCTCGGCAAGCAACCGAACGAGCTCGACGCCGAGTTCCGGCGCTTCGCGGATCAAAAGTTGGCGCGATTTTCCCAGCAATTCATGCCGTTGCAGCGCAAGGGTGCGACGGCGCGCCTCGCCAAGGAGCTCACCCAATCGCCCCAGGATCCGAAGCGCTTGCTGCGGCTGGCGCTCGCGGTGCTGCGCGACGGAGATCGCGATCGCGCCGAGCAGCTGCTGGCGCAAGTCGAGCAGCTCGAGCCGAGCAACGCCGACGCCCGCTTCTTGCGCGCCGAGCTCGAGCAGCACGAGCACCCCGAAAAGTCGGTCGCGGTGCTGGGCAAGATGGTCGAGGCCAAGCAAGACGGCTACGCGGTCCGGCTCCTGCTCGGCAAGCTGCTCGCCGCCGCCGGTGACGATCCAGGCGCGCGCGCCGCCCTCGAGAAGGCGTCTGCTTTCGATCCGCTCTCGGCGACGCCGCAATATTTGCTCGCCGAGATCGCGCGCACCCGCGCCGACGACGACGCGGAGCTCGCGGCGCTGCGCCGGCTCAGCGAGCTCGAGCAGCACGAGAGCAAGGTCTACCGCCGGCTCTTGTCGCTGCTCGTCGCCAAAAAAGGCTGGGAAGAGGCGGTAAAGGTCGGAGAAGCGGCGGTGTACGCCGACATGGAAGGCTTCACGACCCACCGTTTGTTCGGCGAGGCGCTGGCACGCACCGGTGACAAGCAGCGGGCGGTGTTCGAGCTGGAGAGCGCCGCGCTCTCGCCCGCCGAGCCGAAGGATCTGGCCGAAGCCCAAACCCGCCTCGCCGAGCTCTACGCGTCGGTCGGGCGCGGCCGCGACGCGGCCCGGGCCCGCAAGCGCGCTCAAGAGCTGCTCGCGGCGGCGCCGAAGCCCTCCTGACCCCCGCGCTATTCGTCGTTGCCGCCGTCGCTCGCGCCGCGCAGCCCCAGCGCTTTGGCCTTTTTGTAGAGGTGGCTCCGCTCGAGCCCGAGCGCGCGCGCCGTCCCCGCCATTTGGCCGCCGTGATGCGCCAACGCCTCTTCCAAGATCGTGCGCTCGGCTTCCTCCGACAGCACCCGAAACGGAATACCCGGCCGATAGAGCCCCGCGCTCTGCGGCGGTCCGGCCATGCCGATCGCGCGCTGTACGTCGGCTTCGGTCACGTCGTCGTCGGGGTTGAGGATCACGATGCGCTCGATCACGTTGCGCAGCTCGCGCACGTTGCCGGGAAACGAGTGCGCCGAAAGCGCCTTGACGGCGCCGTCGCTCAGGGTGAGGCCAGGACGGCCGTTGGCGATGCGCGCGCTCTTCAAGAACGCGGTCGCGAGCAGCGGAACGTCGTCGCGGCGGGCGCGCAGCGGGGGCAGCTCGAGCGGCAGCACGTTGAGTCGATCGTACAAATCGGCGCGAAAGGCCCCGGAAGCGGCGGCGGCGCGCAGGTCCTTGTTCGTCGCCGCGACGACCCTGACGTCGACCTTGAACGTCTCGCTGCCGCCGACGCGCTCCACCTCGCGCTCTTGCAAGACGCGCAGCAGCTTGGCCTGCATCGGTAACGGCATGTCGCCGACCTCGTCCAGGAACAACGTGCCGCCGCTGGCGCGCTCGAACTTGCCACGGCGTTGCTTGGTGGCGCCCGTGAACGCGCCCGCCTCGTGTCCGAACAGCTCGCTCTCGATCAGGTCCGCGGGCACGGCGGCGCAGTTCAGGCGCTCGAGCGGGCCTTTGACGCGCGGCGACGCGCGGTGAATGGCGCGCGCGATCAGCTCCTTGCCGGTGCCGCGCTCGCCGATCACCAGCACGCTCGCGTTCGACTTGGCGGCGCGCAGCACCTGCTCGCGCAGCGCCAGCATCGGCCGGCTCTCGCCGATCAAGTCGTCGCCGAGCCCGGCTTCGCGCCGCAGCTCCTCCGCCTCGGCTTCGGCGCGGGTCAGGCGCAGCGCGTTATCGAGCACGACCAGCAAGCGATCGGTCGACAGCGGCTTCTCGAGAAAATCCAGGGCGCCCAGCTGGGTGGCGCGCACGGCGGCGTCGATGGTGGCGTGGCCGCTCATCATGATCACCTGGGCGTCGAGCCCGCCTGCCATCAACTTCGACAGCAGCGTCAAGCCGTCACCGTCAGGCAAGGCGACGTCGAGCAGCACGACGTCGTAGCTTTGCTTGGCGAGCTTACTTTCGGCCACGCCCACGCCGCCGGCGACGTCGACTCCATAACCCTCGAGGGATAGGACTTTCTTCAAAGTCGTGAGGATCGTCGCCTCGTCGTCGACCACCAGAATCTGAGCGCGGGGCATCGCGACCCGAAGCTAGCATTGCTGACGCACGGGCCCCGAGAGCTCGCGCGCTCCGGCCAAATACCCATGCGCGCTCGCGACTCCAGTGGTAGGCGAATCTGGTCGTAGCGAGGTTTCTGCGACCCTGGGCCGGCGACCCCACGCTATGCTCAGGCGCCGGCGTCACCTTTCCGGTCCCCCAACCTCTGCGTGTCGCGGTCGTCGATGAGTTTGGAAGCCACAGCGACTGGAAATCTTCAGGCCACCCCGTTTGGCCACCTGCTCGTGTACCTGCTCGACCGCGGCCTGACCGGCACGCTGGTGCTCGAAGAGGCGAACGGCGACAAGCACGCGATTTGGTTCGAGTCGGGCGCGCCGGCCAAGGTGAAGACGGCGACGCCCGTCACCTATCTGGGACAGGTGCTGGTGGAGCGGCGCGCCATCACCCGCGAGGTTTACGAGCGAACGCTGCAGGGCGCGCTGCACGAGCGGCGCCTGCACGGGCAGGTGCTGCTCGAGACCGGCGCCGTCGAGCTGCGCGCCGTGAAAGACGCGCTACGCGAGCAGCTCGCGCGCCAGGTGCTGTGGCTGTTCAAGCTCGCGCCCACGACCGCCTTTGGTTACTACGACCAGATCAATTTCTTGGAGCGCTGGGGCGCGCCCGAAGGGCTGCGCACGCGGCCGCTGGCGCTGATCTGGCGCGGTTTGCGCCGTCACGCCAGCGCCGCCGAAATCGAAGCGGTGACGGCGCGGCTCGGCGAGCGCTCGATCGAGCTGCACGTCGATGCGCCGATCCGTCGCTTCCGCTTCGAGTCCTCCGAGCAGGCGCTGATCGACGTGCTGCGCGCCAAGCCGCAGCCGCTGTCGTCGCTGATCGCGTGCGGGCTGGCGCCGCCGGAAGACGTGAAGCGGCTGGTGTACGTGCTCGTCATCTTGCGGCAACTCGAGCTGGGTGTGCCGGGCGCGGAGCCGGTCGGGGTGGACGAAGCGCCGTCGTCGTCGCGGATCGTGGTGGCGGCGCCCGTCAATCGCGGCAGCATCCCCGACGTCGAGCACGTCGTGCCCTCGCAGCGGCCATCCGGCGCGCACCCGGCCGTCACTCCGGCTCCGTCAGGGCCGCCTTCCGGACCGTTGCCGCTGGTCTCGTTGCCGCCGGCAGCCCCGTCCGCGCCGCCGTTCGCGGCTTCACCGCCGCCGGTCGCGCCCTCGCCGCTGCCAGCGGGCGTACCGAGCTCGCCGCGCCCTCACGTCGCCCCGGCGCGAATCAGAACCCCCGTGACAGCGGCGCCGGCCGACGCGCCGCCGGCGCCGCAGTTCCTCGGCACCGGCACCGCCGATGTCCGCCTGGAGCTCGAAGCGCTCACGGCGCGGCTCACCGGCACTCACTATCACGTGCTGGGCGTGCCAGAAGACGCGCCGACAGCGGTGATTCAGGGCGCCTTCTTCGCGCTGGCGAAGAAGTGGCACCCCGACCGCTTGAAGCCGGAAGTTTCGGACTTGAAGGAGCCGGTCACACGCCTGTTCGCGCGCATGAGCCAGGCGAGCCAGATCTTGTGCGATCCGGCCGCGCGCGAGGCCTACGACAAATCGCTGGTCGGAAGCGAAGCGGACGACGAAGCGGCGCAGGTTCACAAAGTGTTGAAGGCCACCAACGCCTTCCAGAAGGCGGAGGTGCTGCTCAAGCGCGGCAACCTCGCCCTGGCCGAGAAAGAGGCGATGATCGCCTTCGAAAACGATCCGTCGCAGGCCGATCACGTCGCGCTGCACGCCTGGATCCAGGCTCAAAAGCCGAACGCGGACCTGACCGATCTCGCCGTGCAGCTCGAGAAGGCCGCCAAGGCCGAGCCGAACAACCTGCGCGTGCGCTGGTACCGCGGACAGCTGCTCAAGCGCATGGGGCGCGCGCGCGATGCCCTGCACGACTTCCGGTTCATCGCGGAGCGCGACCCACGCCACACCGACGCCCACCGCGAGGTGCGGCTCTACGCGATGCGCCGCGGCAATCGACCGCCCAGCGACCCGCCCGTCACCGCGCCGGGCAGTCACCCCGCCGGTCCCGATTCACACGGCGGCCGCAAGCACACCCCCGGCGCCAAGCCGGGGCTGCTGAACAAGCTGTTCAAGAAGCCGTAGCGCTCACTCGGCGCTGCGCACCACCTCGAGCTCAGTCACGATCGACGGGGCGTCGCCGCCGGTCAAGGCCAGGGTGAGCCGCCCGGGCTCGACCGGGCACGGCTGGGCGCTTTCGCCATGAAAGCGCAGCCAGGCCTTGCGCCCGCGACGCACGATCGTCGGCCGGTCGACGTCAGCGCCGCCCGCGGCCCCGGTTGGCCACGGACAAGCGGCGCCGCCGAGCGCCACGCTGCCGAGCCGCACCACCGGCGGCGCTTCCGCGAGTGGGTCGAGCTTCAATCGGATTGTCACGTCGGCGTAGTCGGTGTCAGCGACTCGAATCGACACGCCGTCGTCGCGCAGCGTGAGCGTGCCGTCGTAGCTCGCGCTGTCGCCGGTCGGGCCCGTCGGCACGAGGTGGCGTGGCCGATCCGGATCGAGCGGCTCGGATTGCAGCACCAGCGCGAGGTCTTGCGCGTAGCGGCCGCGCGTACCGAGTCGTAGCCCGAGCAGCTCGCCCGCGTCCTCGCTCTCGTCGAGCCAAATGAACGTATCGGCCGCCAGCGAGAGCGGCGCCGGCATGCCCGGCCGCGGTAACCGAACCCCCGCGCCCAGGTCGATCGACGTGAAGCGCCGCGCCCAGGCGTCGAACCGAAATAGCCGTAATTGTTCGGGGTTGTCCGCGCTCGCCGCCACCAGCCAAGGGCTGCCATCGCTGCCCGGCAGCAGCCGTGGTCGCGGCGCCGAGATGCCTTCGAGCGCGACCGGGCTCGCGACGCCGTCGCGATCGATCCACCACGCGTCGAAGCCGTCGAGCGGCACGCAGCCACGACCGCAGCGCGCGCAGGCCTGCGCGTCGTCGCTCGATGCGGGCGGGCGATCTTCGCAGCCGCCGACCGCGAGCACGCCTCCGCCCGCCGTCGCCACGAAGGCGCGCTCGAAGCGCGGGGCGACGTCGAGGCTCGCGCGGGTGGCGTCGCGGCGCCCCGCGGGCGTGAGCCATTCGCCGGCGGGGGCGGCGAGCGAGCCATCGAGCGCGGTGCCGCCGCCGACGAAGATCCGATCGTCGCTGAGCCGCAGCGCCGTCGGGTCGATCCGCGGCGTGATCGCGTCACCGACGCTGGCGCGCCGGGTCGTCGGATCGACGAGCTCCAGCTGATACTGCGCGATGCTGGTGGTGCCGACCTTGGTCCGGCCGCCGACCAGCAGCGTGCGCCCGTCCGCCAAAGTCACGGCGGCGTGATGGGTACGCGCGCTGTGGAGCGCGATTTGCTCGCCGGTGAAGCCGCGCTCCACGTCGAAGATCTCCGCCGTGGCGTACGGCTCGATGTCGCCCTCCGGCACGCCCTGCACCGGCTTCTCCCCGCCCGACACCAGCAGTCGAGAGCCGAGCTCGGTGATGCTGGCGAACGCGCGCGGCTCGGCGAGAGCGTCGCCGTCGCCCCGACGAGCGTCTAGCGCGCCGGTGGCGGTGTCGAAAGACGCCCAGCCGACGAGCGCGTCGCTGTCGAGCGGATCGTTGCCGCCCGCGACGAGCACTCGGCCGCTGCCCGCCGCAAAACCGAGCGCCTGCCCGCCGTGGCGACCCGGGTAGCCCTCGGTTCGAATCACGCAAGCTCGCCGCTCCGGCCAGAGCAACAAGTCGAGCCCGGCGCCGCCGCCGCGCTCCGCGTAGCCGGTGAACGCGCGCACCCCATCGTCGACACGCGCCACCACCGCCTGCGTGGCGGGCGGAAACTTGAGGGCGGCGCCCGCGCGTCCGAGCGATAAGACCTCGGCGGCGTCGTTGGTGGCCGCGAAGTCGCCTTGCGCGAACAGCTCGAGGTTCTGGCGGCGGAGCTCGTCAGGTAGCTCACAGCCGACAACGGTGTGGAGCCGCAACGACAGCGTGAGTCCTTCGCCTTCATCGGCGCAGCCCGAAAGACACAGCGCCGCCGCGAGTTGTAGGCTACGCTGAAGACGACCGAACGCGCTGATGTTCCCTCAGATCTTCGGCAAGTACGTGCTGGAGCGCGAGCTGGCCTCGGGCGGCATGGCTCGGGTGTACCTGGCCACTTTACGCGGCGCCGTCGGCTTCGAGAAGCGCCTCGTCGTCAAGCAGATCAGGCCCGAGCTCTCGCAAGAAGACGCGTTCGTGCGCCGCTTCGTCGAAGAGGCCAAAATCGCGGTCGAGCTCAGCCACCCCAACATCGTGCCCGTCTACGAGCTGGGGGTCGAGCTTGGCACCTACTACATCGCGATGGAGCTGTGCGAGGGGCTCACGTTGACCGAGGTGCTCGGCGACACGGGCCCGCTCGACGCCGCCGAGGGCGCCTACGTCGGCGTCGAGATCTGCCGCGCCCTGGACTACGCGCATCGTCGCGGCAACGTCGTGCACCGCGACGTCACGCCGCGTAACGTGCTGCTCGACGAAGAAGGCGCGGTGCGCTTGATCGATTTCGGCATCGCGGCGCCGGTGTCGACCGCGGTCGAGGCGGAGCGCGTCGAGGTTTTCGGCTCGCCCGGTCACATGCCGCCCGAGCAAATCCGCGGCGAGCGCCTCACGCCGGCCACCGACGTGTTCGCGGTCGGCGCGCTCCTGATCGAAGCATGGACGGGCCGGCCGCCTTTTCGGCGCGGCAGCTTCGAGGCGAGCGCCGAAGCGCTCAAAGATCCGCTGCCGGCGCTCGGTGACGACCACCCCGAGCTCGCCTCCGTCTCGGACCTGATCGCGCGAACGGTGGCACTCTCGCCCGCCGAGCGCCCGCAAGACGCCGAGAGCCTGGCCCGGAAGCTGCGCGATTTTTCGCGTCAATTCGACAGCGGTGACGTCGCCAAGCGCCTGGGCGCGCGGGTGCGGCGCGCCCGACGCCGCGCGCGGAGCTCGTTGCCCTGGCTGCCGGGCGAGACGGCGGGGCCGCTCACACCCGCCGCCACGCCGTCGGCGCGGCTCACGAGTCGCCCGCCGCCGCACCCGCCCGCCACCCCGCCGATGACTTCGACGCCCGTGACGCCGCTCACGCCTCCCGTCGGCGCGCCCATCACCCAGACCTTCGCCGCGCGCGACGATCTAGTGGAGTGGACGCGCAAGCTCGGAAGCGTCGCTCCGCCGCCGCTCGACACGGCACCTGCGAGCGGCGACACGGCGCCCCATCCCGGGCCTACCCCGGTGGCTGTTTCAGCGCCTCCGCGCAAGCCGTCGCGGAGCTGGACGGCGCTGGCGCTGGGGGTGGCGGCGCTGCTCGGGCTCGGGCTGCTCGGCCGGCGTGGCTCCGACCCGTCACGCGCGGCCGTCGCCAGCCCGGCTCGCCCTGCGGCCGCGCAAATCGCTCCCGCGGCCGCGATCGAGGCGCGCGCGCCGGCGGTCACCGCCGAGCGGGCGCCGCCGCCCGCCGCCGCGTCCAGCGCCGTCGCTCACGCGCCTTTCGCGGCGCCGCCGGTGCCGGCCAGATCAGCATCGCTCAGCGCGTCCGCCAGCCTCGACGCGCCGAGCGCCCAGCTTCGCATGACCGCCGATCCACAGGCCACCGTCACCGTCGTCGGCGGGCGGATCTCGCAGACGCAGCTCACGCCGGTGCGCGCGCTCAAATTGCCGCCCGGCGTCTACTCCGTGACGTTTCGCTCACCCACGTTCGGCGATCCGGTGGCGACGCGCGTCGAGCTCGGGGCCGGCGCGACGCGCAGCGTGCACGCCGACTTTCGCGCCGCGCTCCCGACGGTCGTGGTGCGCTGAAGCTCAACGACTACGCGTAGTCGTGCCGAGCACGCCGGTTTGGCGCAGGGCCTCGTACAGCGCGATCGCGACGGAGTTGGCGAGGTTGTGTGAGCGCACCAGGCCCGACATCGGAATGCCCACTACCTCGTCGCGCCGCTCGTGAAGCAATTGCTCGGGGAGCCCGACGCTCTCTTTGCCGAAGATCAACGCGTCGCCCAGCTCGAACTTCACGTCGAGGTAGCTCCGCTCGGCGTGGCCGCTGAAAAAATAGCGCCGGGGCCGCCGTCCGAACGCCCCCTCAGCGTCGATCGCGCTCTCGGCATCGGCTAGCGTCTCGTGCGTTTTGACGTCGACCAGGTGCCAATAATCGAGCCCGGCGCGTCGCACCGCGTGCTCGTCGATGCGAAAGCCGAGCTTGCCCACCAAGTGCAGCGGGCAGCGTGTGGCGGCGCACAGCCGCGCGACGTTACCGGTGTTCGGAGGGATCTCGGGTTCGACGAGCACGATCTGAAAAGGCCGCTCGATCGGCTGCGCGCGCAAGCGAAGCTCGCTCTCGGATTTGTCTGAGCTCGGGTCAGAGGTCATGTCGGCCAGCGGGCGGCACCCATACGGTCTTTGCGGCCCGCACGCCAGCCCACACGAGCCCTGGAGCCGCGACCGGGCCCGCTTGACGTGGCTCGGGCGCGGCAAGTAGCCTCGCGCGACGGACCGCCAGATGCGCGTACGCTTAGCCGCTTTTGTCGCTGCAACTCTAGTCGCCTGCGTCAGCGCCACGGCCAGCGCGGAGCCCCTGGACTCGGCCCTCGAGCGGCTGGTGCTCGACCCCGGCTGTCACCCGGGCGGAGGCTGGGCCGCCGACAACAGCGGGCAGACGCCGAGCGCCGCTTGTAAGCCCGACAACGCCTCCTTCAAGCGGCTGATGAGCCAGTACGCGTTCGCGTTCGCGCCGCAAGCCATGCACTCCGCGCGCACCACCGGCTACGGTGGCTTTCACCTCTCGATCGAGGCCGATTACACCAGCATCTCGAGCGATAAAGCCTACTGGAAGAACGGCACCCGCGGGGGTGTCGATCCGTCGAACGGCGCGTCTTCCAGCTCCAACGACTCGGTGCCGTCGTTCTTGCAGCTCTACTCGCTGAAGTTCCGAAAGGGCTTCGGCTTCGGCCTCGAGCTGGCCGGCATCATCGGCTTCATGCCGAAAACCAGCATGATCTCCGGCGGCGCCGACGTGCGCTGGAGCGTGCTCGAAGGCCTCCGCACCGGCCTCGGCGGCGTCTTGCCCGACTTCTCGATCGGCGCGGGCGTGCGCACCGTGACCGGTACCCCGCAGTTTCAGCTCACGATCGCCGGGCTCGACGCCCAGATCAGCAAGCCTTTACCGATTCAAGACTCACAGGTGCTCACGCCGTACATCGGCTATCAATACCTATGGATCTTCGCTGACTCCGGCCTCGTCGACCTGACTCCCGGCACCGACGCCTTGCGGTACTGCGATTATGCGGGCCAAAACGTGCCTGGCAACACCGACCCCGACCAGCGCGACCCCAACAACGGCCAGCCCGTGTGCCGCGGCAACGCCTCACCGCTCGACTTCAACAACAACGTCGCGTTCAAGCCCGCGCGCCTCGAGCGCCACCGGCTGATCGTCGGCGCCAACTACCGCTACGAGATGGTGATGGCGGGCTTTCAGGTCCTGTTCGACGCGCTGCCGCCGGCCGATGCTCAGAACGACGACGCCGACAACGCCGATCTGAAAGACGAAGCCCGCCAGTACACGCTGTCGTTCCAGCTCGGCGCGATGTTCTGACCGTCGCTCGGCACGGGCACGACGAGACCAAGCAATTCAGGGACACGCCCTACTCCGCAACCCCTGGCGGATCAGCGGGCGGCCCAAAGCAGACCGAGCGTGAAAGCGAGCACAATGAGCGCCAGCATCGGCAAAAATACGATGCCGACGGCGCGGCGCGAAGCGCGCAGCGCCACGTCGCGCTCGAAGCGATGCACGTGCACCAGGTACGCGACGGCAGCGCTGTTCGGAGCCGTCAAGCCGCGCGCTGAGTAGCGCAGCGCCGCGAGTGGCCCGTCGGTCAGCGTCAACACCAACAGACCGAGCGGAAGCGTCACGAGGTCCCAACCGCAGCTGTACAGGCCGAAGCGCAGGCCGCGGCCAGTCTGGCGCGAGCCGTAGCGGCGCGCGGCGGCGTCGAGGGCGGCGCCGTGACCGGCGTGCAACAGCACCATCGCCGTCGCCAAGCAGGGCACGCCCCACGCGAGCGCTTGCACGAGCAACCTGCGGAGTGGTGCGCTCGCGATCAGCTCCCCGAAAGAGCCCGGCAGCACCGCCAGCGCAGCGCCGCCGAGCGTCGCCCCGAGGCCGAGGGCCGCGAGCAGCTCGGCGACGGCCGCGAACAGCAGCGGCGCCCTCGCGCCCCCGGGCGGCAGCGCGGCAAAGAACGTGTCGGGCGAGAGCGTCGCGAGCTTGGCGGTCGCCCACAACCGAGACAGCACGGTGCTCCCCGGCCGCTCCCAGGGCACGATCGCGAGGACGCCAGAGAACGAAGACGGACGGTCGACGTCGCAGTTACACTCCGGCAAGCCGCAGCTGGCGCACACCACGGTGGCCGGCACCTCGGCCAAGTCGGCTGCAGCTTCGTCCGTCTCGACGTCGGGTCGCGAAGCGATCCGCGGAACCGGAGTCCGGACTGCGCCCATCCAGCCTACTAGCACGCTGACCGACGTGAGCAACGGCGTCAGGGTCAGTGCAGCGTTTGACCATGGCTCGATTCGCTCGCCGTGCCGCGCTCGGTCTCGGGCGCGTGTCGCCCATCCAGCAGGAATTTCGGCATGTTGTCGAGGCGACCACCGAAGCGCGCCGCCACCGCCATCGCCACGAGTGAGATTGCCCCGCTGAGAAATAGACCATATCGGAAGTGCAGCTCGAGCGGAGCGAGGCCGCGACGTGGCGGCATCAACCACAACATCAAGGTCTCGCTCAGCGTCATCGCCGCGAACATCACGGTCACGATGCGGACGCCTCGCATGCGCGCAATCGTGCGGCGGGTGATGACGAGCGGCATCATCACGAGCCACGCCGTAACGCCGCCCCACAGAAACCCGGCCCGGCCGCGCGCGAGATCGAACGCGCTGTACACGACCGCTTCCGGCGCGGTCAGCTCGACCCACGGCAGGAAGAACGCGAAGATGCCCAGCGCCGACAACGCCAACAGCGCGCCACGCCCGCGGCCCATGTAGCTGGCTGGCAGTGGCTGATTCTCGGGCAGGGTGAGCACGCCTTGCTCGGCGTCGTCCTCCAGCGCATCGAGCGACGGGGGCAGCTGGCTCATCGCGACGAGCGCCACGTCACAATCGGGGCAAGAGCTCGCCTCTTCGCTCGTGTAAAGCTTGCGACAGAACGGGCAGGCCCGGAGTGCAGGCATCTTGCCAGAATAGCCGAGCCGCACGGCCGCAACCGACAAGCGTCGACGCCCAAGGTTCCCGCTCCAGCCGTATGATGCGGCGCGTCAAAGCCGCGCTTCTTGGCCTGATGCTAAGGTCGGCGCCCTCGCCCGTGCCAAACGACTTCTCGGAGCAACGCGATCGCATCGCCGCCTTGGTTGGACTCTCGGCCGACGCACCACGCCTCGAAGAGGCGCTGACTCACCCGAGCTACTCGAACGAGCGCCGCGACCTGCCCGACAACCAACGGCTGGAGTTCCTGGGCGACGCCGTGCTCGGCTTTTGTGTCGGCGAGCTGCTGTTCGTGCGTGAGCCGACCGCCAACGAAGGGGTGCTCACCCGCATCCGCGCGCAGCTGGTGAGCGCGGAAGCGCTGTGCGTGTGGGCGCGTCAGCACGAGCTGTCCAAGGCGCTGCGGCTCGGCCGCGGCGCGGAGGGGGCGGGCTTGGGCGACGCCACCAATGTCCTCGCCGACGCGGTCGAGGCGCTGATCGCAGCCGTGTTCTTGGAGCGCGGGCTCGACGCCGCTCGCCAGCTGTGTGTGCGGATCGCGGAGCCGGCGCTCAAGGGCATCGGTCCTGAGCTCGATCCGAAGAGCGAGCTGCAAGAGCGGCTGCAGGCGCAGAGCGGCGTCGCGCCGAGCTACGAGCTGGTCGAGACGGAGGGCCCCGCGCACGATCGGTCATTTCGGGTCGAGGTGCGGCATCAAGGCGCCCTGCTCGGCGAAGGGCGCGGCAAATCCAAGCGGGCGGCGGAGCGCGCCGCCGCCGCCCGGGCTTTGGCGCAGCTCGTAGCGAGCCCCGAGCCAGAGGACGCGTCGTGACGGGCCGGCGCGGTTTCTTGGCGCTGGCAGGGCTCGCTCCGCTGCTGGCGACCTCGCCTTCGCTCGCTGGCAGCTACCTGAACCGCGCCGCGATGTTGGTGATTCAGGCCAGCCGCGAATCGCAGTTCTTGCGCGGCCGCGTGAATGACAAGGACCTGGCGGAGCTGGTGCACCAGGTGGCGACGGCGCGGCTCGAAGCGGCCTCGCGCATGAACGTGCCCAAGGACGTGGTGATGGCCCACCCTCACCTGCTGCTCACGCTGGAGAACTACGAGCGCTCCGCGCAGTCGGCGGTGGACGGTCACAACGAGCGCTTCTTGATCTACCAGCAACGCGCGCGCGACGAAGAGGTCATCTTGCGCGGCGTGCTCAAGCAACTTGGCTGGGTGCTACCCGAATTCAAATGAACGGCTTGAAACAACTCTCCGGCTCGTGGCTGCTGCTCGTCAGCGCGACCGCCTTCGCGGCCGACGCGGCGCCGCCGGTCGTGCAGGTGGGCGCCGAAGCCGCCGACGCCGCCGCGGTTTTGCGGGCAATCCAGCGCGTTCCCGCGCTTCAGCTGGCGGAGCTAGGAGCGGACACGGCCGCCCGGCGTCGCGCCGTCGTCGACAAACGGCTGGTGCCAGAGCTGCGCGGCGCCGCCGAAGCGCGCGCGCTCGGGCTCGACGAGCGGCCGCGGACCGCCGATCGCCTCCGCGAGCTCTATGCGCGCGCGATGGACGCCGAGCTGACGCGCAGCGCGGCCGAGCAATCACCGGTGACCGACGCGGACGTCAAAAAATATTTCGACGCGCATCGCGAGCGCTTCGAGGTGCCGCGTCGCGTCCGCATCTGGCGCATCCTGGTCGGTGACGAAGCGTTGGCGAAGAGGATCATCGCGGAGTCGCAGGGGGCGGGCGGCCCCGCCAGGTGGCGCAGCTTCGCGCGCGATAACTCGCTCGACGTGGCCACCAAGCTGCGCGACGGCGACCTGGGCTTCGTGCGCCCGGACGGCAGCACCGAAACGCCGCAACTGCGCGTAGATCCGGCGCTTTTCGCCGCCGTCGACGCGCTGGCCGACGGCGCGATCGCCCCCGAGCCGCTGCACGTCTCGGCCGGCTTCGCGGTGGTGTGGCGGCGTGGCAGCTTGCCCGCGATCACACGAACGGTGGCGCAAGAGAGCGGAGCGATCCACACGTTGCTCACGCGGGAGCGGCTCGAAGCGGCGCGCAAGGATCTGCTCGCAGAGCTGCGCCGCCAGCGCGTGAAGCTGCTCGACGCGCAACTGCTCGAGACCTTACCCGATTCGACCTTCGCTCCGGCCGCGACCTCGGCCCGCGGCTTGCCGCCGTTGCCGAGCGCGAGCCCGGGCCCGGCCGGCGCCGAAACACCGAAGCCGGGCGAGAGCGGCACGCGCTGAGCTAGGCGACGACGCGGGGGGCGGCGCTGGCCGCTGGCGCGGCGTCGAGCTCCCGCACCCGCAGCTCGGAGGCAGGAAATCCCGCCAATTTGAGGCGGCGACGCGCGACCTCCAGCGCCCGCGCGCTCTCGTCGATCGAGACGGCGGCGCGGCCCAGCTTGCGCGCGACGCTCGCGGTGGTGCCGCTGCCGGCGTAGGCGTCCAGCACCCAGTCGCCGGGGAGGCTGCAGCTCTCGATCAGGCGCGACATCAGCGCTTCGGGCTTTTGTGTCGGGTAGCCGGTGCGCTCTTTGGCTACCGGCGCCACGATGCCGACCTCCCAAACGTCGCCCATCGGAGCGCCGGGCGTCGCTTCCTCCGTGCTGCTCGAGCGTGTGCGCCGGCCGCTGGCGTCGGTGACGGCGCGCTGCTTCCTCGTGCCCCAAGTAGCGAGGGTGGACGGCGCGAGCGGCTCGTACAACTGCTGAAAGCGCGGGGCGACGCGGGGATTTTTGACGTAGCGCAGGAGCACGTCGTGAACACGCTGAAAGTTGGGCGTCTTGGCCGGCCAGCGTCGATAGCGCCAGATGATTTCGCTCGCGAAGCAGTCGCGGCCGAAGATCTGGTCGCAGGCCACCTTCAGGTAGTGGCTCGTCTTCGGATCGACGTGCAGCACCAGGCAGCCGTCGGCCAGCAATAGGTCACGCGCGGCCGCGATCCGCGGCCTGAGTGACGCCAGGTACTCGTCGAGCGACTCCCAGCGGTCGTCGAAGGCGGGCTTGAGCGTGCGCACGACCTCTCCACGTTTGCCGCGCGTGCGCTCGACGAGCGCGTGCTCACGGCCGGTCAAGAACGGCGGGTCCAGGTAGGCGAGGGCGAAGCGGGTCGGCTCGCGCTGGAGCAGCTCGAGCGCGGTCAGGTTGTCTCCGGCCAGCAAGACGCAATCGGGGTCGCCCTTGCGCACCAGCTCGAGGTCGCCCAAAAAGTCGGAAGAAGGCGTAGGTTTTGCCGGCGTAACGGGCTGAGGCATGGTGCGCGTGAAATCGTAGCTGGCCGCGATTGCCGGCGGCCAAATTTCCGGGTGAGCGATTTGCAGGTTGCAGGCCGGCGGTTATCCTCTCCGCCCCGCGATGAATCGCATCTTCTCCGGCGCCCAGCCGTCAGGTGGTCTCCATATCGGCAACTACTATGGGGCGCTCAAGCAATGGGTGTCGCTGTCGCGGGAGCCGGACAACGAGACGATCTTCTGCGTGGTCGACGCCCACGCGATCACCGTCGAGTATGACGCGCGTGAGTTGCCGAAGCGGTCCTTCGAGGCCGCCGCCGCCTACCTGGCCGGCGGCATCGATCCGGCCCGCAGCATCGTGTTCCTCCAGAGCGACGTGAAGGAGCACATGGAGCTTAGCTGGTACCTGACGTCGGTGACGATGATGGGCGAGCTCGGCCGCATGACGCAGTTCAAGGAGAAGAGCGAGCAGCACCAGGACAACAACAACGCCGGCATCTTCACCTACCCGATCCTGATGGCGGCGGACGTGTTGCTCTACAAGGCGACGCTGATCCCGGTCGGCGAAGATCAGGTGCAGCATTTGGAGCTGGCACGCGACATTTGCCGGCGTTTCAACCACCGTTTCGGGAACGTGTTCCCCGAGCCCAAGCCACGGCTGTCGCAGGCCCCGCGGATCATGGGCCTCGACGGCAAGCACAAGATGAGCAAGTCGCGCGCCGCCAACGCCATCGACCTCGATGATCCACCCAAGGTCATCGAGAAGAAGCTCAAGGGCGCGTTCACCGATCCGCTCAAGCTCAAGCTCGGCGATCCTGGGCGCCCCGAGCTGTGTAACATCTTCACGATTCACAAGGCGGCGTCGGAGCCGGACGCGGTCTCCGTTATCGACCGCGACTGTCGCAGCGGCGCGCTCGGTTGCGGCGACTGCAAGATGCGGCTGCGCGACGCGATCATTCGAGATCTGGCCCCGTATCAAGAGCGGCTGGTGGAGCTGCGGCGGCAGCCAGAGCGCGTGACCGACGTGCTGGCGGACGGCGCGGACAGGGCCAGAAAGATCGCCAGATCGACGATCGCCGAGGTCCAGGCGGCGATGGGGCTCACCACCGCTTCGCAAAGGGCGCGCACCTAGATGCTGTCACGCCGCGTCCTGCTCGCGGGCGCGGTCGCGGGCGTGCTGAGCCTGCTCACTGGCTGCGAAGAAGAAGGCAGCGACAGCGAGCCCGACCGGCTCGTGGCGGAGTTCATCGTGCGGATGCAGCGGGTGCACGGCGATCGCAAGGCGGCGCGGGCGGCGTACGACCTACTGTGGAGCGACGCGCGGCGAAACCTCGCCGAGCGCGCCAAGCGCGCGAGTGACGTCGCCGGTCGCGAAATCGCACCTGAAGAGATGCTGCCCCCGTCGCGTTTCAGCCTCCACCACAAGCCGCGGCACTTCGAGGCGCACATCGACGGCGACTGGGCGGAGGTGAGCGTGAGCGGCGACAGCGGCGCCGTCGATCGCGTCAAATGCGTGCGTGAAGACGGCAAATGGCGGGTGGTACTCGAGCTACCGCCGCTGGCACCGATCGAGCACCGCGCCGACGGCGGCCTGTAGGTCGCCGCGACTACAGCTCGAACTCGTCGCTCATCAGCTCGATCGGCACGGGGTTGTCGCGGCCGTCGGTTTCGGCGTCGGGCTTGTCGTCGCTGGCCTCGATGGCGGCGTCGATGCGAGCCAGGACGCTCTTGAGCATCTCTTTGGAGCGTACCTCGAGCGCCAGCCGCTTGCGCTTCTCTTCTTCGAGGTCGTGGGCCAGCGAGATCGCGGCGAGCAGCAACGATTGCGGCGAAATCGGTCGTCCCGGCGCGCTCACGCTGCGCAAGCGCGCGTCGACCAGATCGGCGAGGCGCTTGAGCTCTGCCTCTTCGGCGGAAGCAACGACGCGGTACGTCTGGCCCCCCACCTTGAGGTCGACTGGGCTACCTGCCATTCGCGGAGGACCGTAGCACCATGGAGCACGCATGGAAATGGCGACATCGAGTGAACGTTCTGCCGCTATATTTCCAAGCTGAGGCGTGCGACGAAACGCAGTTCTCCACAGGCCGCCCACAACTTGCGCGCGGCGATGTTCGGACTTCAACGCAAGATCTTGACGGTCAGCTCGGTCAGCGCGTCCGCTCCGCCAACGCCGTCCTGCAGGCGTTGACCGAGCAGGTGCCGCCGGCTGAGCGCCTCCAGCGTCGCCGCCGCCGACAGCAAGCGCACGTCGTCAGTGGAGGCGAGCCACGCGACGCCGCCATCGCGGGCCTCACGCACGATGCGCTCGAGCATCCGCAGCAGCAGGCTGCTCGCGGGCGCAAGCAGCTCATTGCCGGCACGCCGTTCGAGCGCCACGCGCGCGTCGAAGGGCCGTGCGTCGAGCTGCGCGAGCCACGCACGCAAGACCGCGCGCAAGCGATCGAGCGGCGTGGGCGCGGCCGCAAACGCAGCCTCGAGCGCCTGTTCGAAGCCGCGCAGCGCGCGTTGCTCGAGGTGGGCAACGACGTGTTGGGGGCCGTCGAAAAACTCGTAAAAGGTGCTGCGTCCTACGCCCGCGCGCTCGACGATGCGCGCCACCGTTACGTCGCCTTCGTGTAGCACCTGCGCCGTCGCCAGGAGCAGCCGCTCGCGATGCTGCGCGTCCCGTTCCACCCGACTCAGCGAGCGATCGTAGGCACCTCGACCAGGCGCGGGCAGCTCGACAGTGCGCGTCATTAGGAATGCAGCGTCCCAATTGTGCCAGCAATTCGCTGGCGGCGGCGGCTGAGTTTTCACGACGCTGGTTGTCGTACCGGGCCGGCTTGCGGGCCGAGCGCTCGCCGTCCTGTGACGCGCGCGGCAGCAACCCCGCGGTCAAAAGCACATTGTTGTCTTAATGCTTCAACCAGCGGCGTCCTTCCCGAGATTGGCGGGGATAAAAACTGCGCCGTTCTATTGTTTCACGTGCAACAACCGTAGTTGGCCGGGACGCGTCTGGTTGCGGAGACGCCAGCGAAGCCGCGAGAACGAGCGCAGTCATCGGGCGCTGTCGGGCGGCGTTCAGCGTTGCCAGCGCCGCCTTGTACGTTGACTCCGGGATCCGCGCGGTTCGGGCGACGCCGGGGAGCGACGCTATGTTCACACTGCCTCGACCAGCGTTCCGGTACAGTCCCCGGCGTCGGCACCGGCTCGGCAGCGAGCTGGTGTCGACTCCTCAGGCGGGGGCTGCCATACCGCAGCTCACCTCGCAGAAGCTGCCGTACCGTCCTTCGGTCGCCCTCTGTGGGCGCTCCGCTCGAATCGTGCTTGGACGTTAAAGGGTGCCCCTGGCCCGATCCTCTGGGCGTGCGTCCCCGAGCGCTCCCGGGAATCAGCCCTTGTGACCAGGATCGGGCGCCGCTCAGCGGTGCAAGCGAGTGTGCTCCGGAAGCGGACGCCTTCGGCGCCGCCGCACTCCACAGTCCGGCCGC
>Ga0164241_10001238_pt1 | contig 33236 bp, 34 predicted proteins | sample OricomyardsoilBY_FD_108780 | JGI IMG/M metagenome (GOLD analysis project Ga0164241, IMG submission 108780) | Backyard soil microbial communities from Emeryville, California, USA - Original compost - Back yard soil (BY) | ecosystem: Environmental > Terrestrial > Soil > Unclassified | place: USA... | reverse complement strand
TGTTTAAATACGTGCTGTAAAAACATATAAAGATACAACGCCGGCATACCGTAATGCAAATTTATTTTACTAATGTTCGGTGTGGGGTGAGTGTTGGTAAAATATGGTTGAAGGTTACAGGTTGAAGGTTGGGAAAGAGGCCGACAATGAGGGTAGTTTTATGGAAGAAAGGTATTCATTAGATGACTCCAAATCATCGGATGAATTAAAATGCGTTTCACCCCCAGCGCGCTATGCTTGCTGGTTAGATTATATATGATGACGCTGTACGATCCTCCCTCTTCAACAAATTACTTTAAGTAATTTGTTTCTTCTCCCTCCTTGAGGGAGACACTTAGGCCCTTTGGGGACAGGGTTTGGAAGAGATTATTCTGGGGTGTGTTGTATTTACGATAAGTTCCAGATGGGCAGACAGGCGGGAGTCATTACCAATGACAGGGACATATAAACTTGCATTGATTTATTAATTTTAAGTAACCAATTTGAATTGTATGAGTACTACTTCGCAACTTGCTAAACACTTACATCAAGTATATTTTGGTGGCAACTGGACTGTTAGCACCTTTAAGGAACACTTGAAAGATGTAACGTGGCAGCAGGCTACAACACAGGTACATGGGTTTAACAGCATAGCAGTACTTACGTATCATTCAGGTTACTATATACAAATACTTTTAGATGTACTTAATAATAAACCATTAAGAGGTTCGGATAAGGATAGTTTTAATGTACCACCTATTAACTCGCAAGCTGATTGGGATGAGCTATTAAATACCACTTGGCAAAATGCAGAGGAGGCAGCCAAGCTAATTGAGCAATTACCCGATGAAAAATTAGCTGAAAACTTTGTACACGAAAAGTACGGAACTTATTACCGTAACATTGCTGGCACTATAGAGCATTTGCATTATCACTTAGGGCAAATAGTGCTTATTAAAAAGCTACTTAACCCGGGTACAACTTAAGCTGCCGTTAGGGGTGGTAAGTAATAACATTAACTCGTTGCGGTCGAAGAGGTCGGTAAAGCGGTAGCTGCCTGTGGCAGGTATGGTGGCGTCGGTAACGGCATCTAATTGCAAGTTGTACAGGTACACTTTATTAGCAATGCTATCGGTAAGTGCAATGTAGTTATCGCCACCTGCGTGCAGTGTTTCCACATTAGTAATAGTGCCTTTTATAACCACCGATTTTATAAACTTGTTTTGGTTGCTGTAACATCTTAGCTGATTGCCATTGGCATAGTAGTATTGGTAGGCAGTATCGTTAAGGGCAATAGCAGTAAAGTAATTGGCGCTATCTATCAGAGCTATTGTATTATCGTTGCCATCGCTGCTTAGTTCAATTAACTGCTTGCCAAAAACCTTTACAAAACGGTAGCTTGTGCTATGCTGTATTAAGGCAGGCGCAGCCGTTGTGCCGTCCATATCATCAATACTTAGTTCTTTATTTCCGCGTATGTCGAACACGTTTAAAGTGCCATTAGTATTAAACACCGCCACATGAAACTTACCCTGCGCTGCAAATGCCTGCACAGGCGTAACTACCATACCCACACCGCCCTTAGGGCTATAGCCCGATAGTGGACGGCCATTGCCTTCGTAACCATAAATGGTATTGTTGGCACAGGGCACAAAGTAACGGTACGTGTGCGAGCCGCTATCGGTAAGCAGGGTAAGCCCCGTAGTAGCAACATGGCTTAACCTAATAGGGTACGATGCTACGTCCTCTCCCGCCCTATCAATAATATAAATATGGTTGGCAGTGTTGAACACATACTGCAATGCGCCGTTGTTATAGTAATCTAACTGGTAAACTTTGCCAAGTATGGGACCGGTAATGTTGCGTGTAAATATTACCTCGCCCGAGCTGCCCATCAGGTATATGTTGCCTGTAGTATCCTGCATAAATATTTCTTTCTCGCCGCTTTCGGCGTTCATAGTTATTTGCGGCGGGTAAGCGCTTGTAGCTTTCAGTTGGGTTTTCCAAAGCATGCCGCTAATGGTTTTGGTTTCGCCTGCCTTTAGCACGCCCTCTATGTGCAGCATTTTGCCATCGGGGCGGGTGGTAATAAGTATATTATTAATCTGTTTAATAAACTCATTAATGGTTGAACCACTTTTAAGCATGCCGCTTAGCATTACTTTGGCGCGGTTGGTATTAATATACAATATACGGTTGCCGCTTACATTTACTTTGGTGGCATTATCGCCTTTGGTAATATTTTCGGCATTGGCAATTTTATCGAGCACCAATTTTAATACATCCTGACTGTTGCAGAAAAAAGCAGCTTTGTCGGTAACGGTAAACCATACTTCGTTAAACACGGTAAAGGCATTGCCGTAAACGCGATTAATGGCGCCACCGTTTTTTAAATGGTAAATACTGTTGCCCTCGTACGTATCTACCACATTTATATCCGAGCCCTCAACCGATATTAAATTGCGTAGCTGCGCAACGGCTTTATCTTTGTTAGCGGTTTGTACTACAAACAGGTTTTTATCGGTAAAGTTATCCTGCAGGGGTTCAACGGTTACAAATGCCATGGCACCGCGCGCCCATTCTTTAAAATAACCGTTCAGCATTTCGCCCTGTTTATATTGGGTGGTATCTACCAATGTAATATTGGCCACCGCGCTATTATCGGGTATAAGGTTTAGTATGCTTACTAAGGGCGAACCGGTAACTTCGTTAACCTTATTTTTACTTAACGATGCACCTGTTAAGGTTATTTCATTATTATTTAAAGTAAGCGCTACGCCTACCCAATTGGCAAAAAGGGGTAAATCGGATAACAGGCTTGCCTTGGCGGGCTTAATAATAAGGGGTAGTATAACATCGCACTTGGCAAAGTTAAAGTACAGGCGGGCATCGCCTAAAGTACCTGCTACTTTGTGCGCCTTTTTAAACGATGGTTCGTCTTCAATACTGCTGCCGTTAAGTACGGTAGATACTGAGGCTTCGGTAAGGAAAGATGTAAAACTATAAGCCAGTACGCCCTTCATGTTAGCAAAGGTTATTAGTTGGCCGGTGCGGAGTACTACCTCAATTACCTTGCGATTTTTAAATATGCGTATATGTACTGCTTTTACCTTAGGCGATGATTGTAACTTGTTGAGCAAGGCATTATCATTAACCCCGTTAACGGTTGTGGTGTACAGGTAGTCGTAGCCCTCGGCAGATGTAAGGTAAACCGATAACAAAGTATTGCCACCGTTAACGGCCATTTTAAGGGTGGCATCATTACCAGCCAATTCGGTTATAATATTAAGCTGCTGTTGCAGTTTTAAAAAGGCATCGGTTTTTTTCAACTCGGTGCCTGTGTAGGTAGTGTTTAACTTATCGGTAAAGGCAGCCCAGTTATTTACCTCAACCACGGCCACCGCCGATTTTGGTATAGCCTTATAGGCATTTGATGAACGAATGAAAAGAAAATAGATAGCTATTAAAGCTACTACTGCTAACGCTGCCAACCCGGGTATGTAATATCTTTTCATATAGTTTTAGAAGAACTTCTTAGTATCGGCAAAACTATTTTCATTTGCTATGCCTTAGGGCATCACTTATAAACTGTGTACTGTGCAAAAAGCAATACTTATAGCAACAGGCCTATCGGGCCTATCGGCAGTAGCCATCGGCGCCTTTGGTGCGCACGGCCTGCGCCCCCTTGTTACCCCCGATGAATTAGGTATGTGGGAGAAAGGTGTACAATACCAAATGTACCATACCCTTGCCATGTTTGGCTGCTACCTGTACCTTAACAATAATGCATCGAAACTTATACGCAATGCGGCTTATTGCTTTATGGTAGGGGTATTATTCTTTTCAGGCTCGCTGTATTTATTGGCAACGCGCAACCTTAGCCATATACCCACCAATATTATTGGCCCTGTAACGCCATTAGGCGGCCTATTTTTTATTGCAGGCTGGGTTTTTATACTGGTACAAGGTTTAAAAAAGGAAAGGGCTGTTTAGGGCTTTAAATTAGTTTCAGCAAAATATTCCCATATAAGATATACTGCCTCCTTAAAACCAAAACGCCCCGACGGATGTCGGGGCGTTTTGGTTATGTGCTAAGCGAATAGCTTATTGCTCTTTCTTTTCGCCAATAATTTTGAATTCGGTACGGCGGTTAATAGCACGGCCAGCGGGATCATCCTTGCCATCTTCGGTAGTGTTAGGCACTTTAGGGCGGGTTTCGCCATAGCCTTTAGCTACTAACCTGTCTTTAGCAATGCCTTTGCCAATTAAATAGCTAACACAACTTTCGGCACGTGCCTGCGATAATTTCATGTTAGCGGCATCGGAACCGATAGCATCAGTGTGTGCGCTTAACTCAATAACAAAGGTTGGGTTTTCAACCATTATTTGGTACAGGTTATCTAACACTGCTTTCGAGTTTTCGGTAAGCGTAGCTTTACCAAATTCGTATAATACATTCTGTAAGGTGTATTCTTTGTTAATCTCTAATTTAGCTATCGATACTTCTTTAGTAATAGTATCAACCTGGCCTAAGCCCGATGTACTAAGTTCAGTTGTATTAGCAAAGTATTGGTTTTTGCGGGTTACCAATTTGTACTTCTTGTTCATATCCACATCAAAAAAGAAATAAGGGGTACTGTTCATGTAATAAACCGTTTTTTCCATACCGTTAGCATATACCTCAATCAAGGTAACGCTTGCATCGGTTATGCCTACATCGGGTTTGCCTTCTTCAAACACTCTTCCTTTCAGCACATACATAGCCTTACGTATGTTGATGTTGTTTTGTAAGGTATCTTCGCCGGGCAGGTTTTTGGTGCTTATGGATTCTTGTTTAGCCTGGAAGCCCGGGCGTTCAGCCTCAACTACGTAATCAGTTTCGGGCTGTAGTTTAAAGAAGTATGAACCATCGTGATGCACTGAATCTACCGAAACTAACACTTTAGTGCCATCTTCCAATTTGCGGTATAGTTTAAAAGTAGCACCTTCTAAAGCGCCACCACCTTCATTGCCTTCCTTAAAGGCAATACCTTGTACGGCATACTTAAAGTTGGTCCAGGCAAATATATCATCCGATGCTGTTTTAATGCCATTTAACGGCACGCTGCCAACCCGGTTAGAAACTAAGAAACCATTGGTTTGATCGGTACTGCGGCTATAGTATAAATCATCGGCGCCGGTATTAACGGGTGTACCCATGTTGCTTACTTCTCCCCACGATAAATCGGCTTGCTCATCGCTTTTAAATACATCGAAACCACCTAAGCCCGGATGACCGTTTGAGCTGAAGTAAAGTGTTTTAGTACTATCGCAAAAATAAGGGGTTACATCATCGCCTTTGGTGTTAATGCCACCTTTTAAAACTTTAGGGCCTTTGTATTCGCCATTTTGGGTACGTATAAAGTACCAAATATCGGCGCCACCTTCGCCACCCGGCCTGTCGCTTACAAAGTAAACTATTTCCATACCATCATCCGATGTACGAACGGTAGGTTGGGTTGAAGTGTATTTTTCTTTTTCGTTAATAGGTTCAGGTAAGCGTTCAACATTGCTGAATGTGCCGTTATTAAAATCGGCTACAAATATGTTGCAAAGCGAACGGTCGTCATCCACATCTAAACACTTGGTAAAGTAAAAGCGGGTAGCTGCCTGGTTAAAAGCGCCGTTACCAACGCTGTATTTATCATCGTTAATATCTGCATTATCTACCGGTTTGCCTTTGCTCCAGTCGTTACCTTCTTTAGTGCTATGGTAAATTTGGTAAACCCTTTTTGATTTTGGGCCGTTTACAAAAATTAAGGTATCGCCACTGCTCATACCTTCAATTTTTAACGATGAATAGTATAAATCATTTTCGCCAACACCTGCTGGTGACAACTCGGTATATGAATGGTTAATACCAGTGCCTGCCGATAATATTTTAACCTTAGACTTGGCAGCACTCATTGAATATTGGGCGCCGTCTAATTCAATTTTAGCAAGGGCTTTCATATTATCGTTCTCATCTTTGGGCTCGTAGTGGGCGTTAAATTTGGTAAGGTGCTCAATAGCCTCTTCGTATTTACCATTGCGGTGTAATACTTCGCCAAAGTAGTATTCGCCTTTGTTAAACAGCTTCTTGTCTTCAAGGTCCCACTTCTTTTGTTTGTCTTTAGGGCCCGGTTTAATACTATAAAACTGCCTGAAGAAAACCTCGGCGTTTTCATAGTCGCGTGCTTCTAATAACGACATAGCTAACCAAAAGTTGGCATAGCGGTTGGCTGAGTCCTGCCTTACTACATCTTTGTAATACTCGGCAGCAGTGTAATAATAAGACTCGGCATAAAACTTATCCGCAATCTTTAGTTCCGTGTTCGGAGTTTTTGAAGGCACCCTGTGTTTTTGTGCATGTGCTAATGATACGCACAGCATAAGGGCTGAAACTGTAAGCACTAATATCTTCTTCATTCCTATAATTTTTATGAGTCCTATTTCCTATTTATTCAACCTGCCTGACGATAGGCAGTAAAACCTACAAGTTGCAGGCCTGCCTGCCGCAGGCAGGTTCCTTATTTTTTAGCTGTATGTCGCTAGTCCCGTTTTAAGAATTAGAATCGGCGGCTTGGCAATGATTTGTTAGCCTTGAACGATTTAATAGTTTCACCTACGTAAGCTAACGAAATTTCAAACGCACCACGGTTGGTAGTAGATGTTTTAAGCTGCGATATGTTTACATCGTAAGCAAAGCCTAAACGTACATTGCGGAACTCAACATTTGCCATAGGTATAACGGCATCGGGTGTGTTACCGCCTACACGGAAACGGGCACCTAAGCTAACGCTGTTGTTATTACGGAAACCGGTATTAAAGTAGTAGGTAGCCGAAAGGCCGGGTAGCATTTCCATAAAAGGCTGCTGGTACATGAATAGGAACTCGGGTGATAATGACACCTTTTTGTTTTTGGTAAGGAATGCCTCTAAGTTAAAGTCGGCATTAAATTTACGAGGTAGTACACTGTTCTTATCAGTTTCTAAAGTTGACTGATTGGTAACAGTTGATTGTTTAGGCTCGATTAAGTGGTAAGCACCAACGCCAATACCTAATTTCACTTTATCTTTAAAGTTACTTCTCCAGTATAAACCGGCGTTAAAGTCGAAACGGTAGAAACCACGGTTGAATATTTCATCAGAAGCAGTTTTAGGGCTTTGGTTATGGCCTAAGAACTGATCGCCAAAGGTAGGGTCTTCAACCCTTTTTTGAATAAATGCACCTTGTAAACCTAATGATAAACGGTGTTGGCCATCTTTACCAAAACCTTTGTGGTATGCAACTGATAAGTTGGCATTTAATACCGATAAGCCTGCAGCGCCCGAACGGTCGTTGAAAAAGCCTACACCTATTGCTAATTTATCGCTACGCAGGTAACCTTCCAACAAGCAAAAATCAACATCGGCACCAACGGTTTGAAAACCCTGGTTGCCCAATGCGCTTGTCCATTGCTGCCGGTAAATAGCTGCTAACCTAAAGCTACCATCGTAGTTACCTACCAATGCAGGGTTTAACCATGAAGCATGTGTATAGTATTGAGAAAAGTGCAAATCCTGCGCGTTAACCTGGGTAGCACCCAGTACGGCAGCCGATATAACAATAGTTTTGAATAATCGGGTAAAAAGACGCATAATGTCAGGGATTTATTAGTGAATCTGTTCCAAATCTACAAAAGGTTTTTAATCGACAAAGAAAATTTTAAAGAATAGTACATTTTTTTTCTGTGTTAGGCATTTAGCCCTATTTACACTACAATTTATTAGCGTTTTCTTTTCTCGATTTTCATTTCCATACCGTTCTTGGGCCTTAGGGTAATTAAGGGGTCAGGTTCGGGCGTAAAGCCCGGCTTACACCTAAACTTAAAGTTTCTATAAAATATAATAAGTATAATCTGCATCTCCATCATAGCAAAGTTATTGCCAATGCATAACCTGGGGCCGCCACCAAACGGGAAATACACAAACCTGTCTATTTGATTACGGGTTTCGGGGGCAAAGCGCTCGGGTTTAAACTTGGCTGGCTCATCCCAATACTTAGCACTATGGTGAAAGTACATAATTGGTATAAGCACGTTGGTGTCCTTCATTATCCGGTAGCCCCCAATTTCATCTTCCTCGTAGTTGCGCCTACCCACGCTCCACGCGGGTGGGTATATGCGCATACCTTCTTCAATAACCATTTTTACATAGTGAAACTGACTTATATTATTAAAGGTAAGCGGGGTGCCTGCGTCAAGTAATCCATCAATTTCAGCTATCATTTTAGCCTCGGCTTCGGGGTTTTGGCTTAGCAGGTATATAATCCACGACAGGGCGTTAGATGAAGTTTCGTTGCCTGCTACAAATATGGTCATAATCTCATCGCGCAGCTGCGTGTTATCCATTGCTTCGCCTGTTTCTTCATCGCGGGCATCTAACAGCATGGAAAGTAAATCGTCTTTCGATACACCTTCTTTACGCCTGTTATCTATTATATCATATATAACCTCATCTAATAACTTTATGGCTTTCCGCTCCCTTACATTAAAGGGGGTGGGTATCATGGGGGGCAACCTAAAGGGCTGATTGAGTTTTACAATAGCGTACTCATTCAGCAAAGTTATTTGTTCGCCTACCATATCGGCCTTCTCTTCTACCCCACTGCTGAATATAGCTTTCGATATTACATCCAAAGTAAGGGCGGTCATTTCGGGCGATATATCAAATGCCCTATCGGTATCGGCGTGTACCATTAACCTATCTACCCAATGCCGGGCGCGGTCCACCATCATATCGGCCATAGCCTCTAACTTGCGCTTATGGAAAGCAGGCTGTACTAATTTACGCTGCTTTTTCCAAAACTCGCCTTCGCTGGTTAATAAGCCGTTGCCCAATAGCATTTTCAATAATTCGTAAGCAAGGCTTTTGCGGTAGTTCTTGTTATTATCAAGCAGCACATAGCGTGCATACTCGGGGTTAGATATGACAACTACCCTATTAAGCGGTAGCGAAAGGCTAAATATGTCGCCGTACTTTTCAATAAAAAATTTTACAGTTTCGAAAGTACGGTTGCGTAGTAAGTAACCGCTGCCAAACAGCCAGTGTTTTTCTTTGGGAAATGGGGGTACGGTTTTCTTAGCTGCGTTGGTTTCCATACTTTATTTAGGTGTGCTTAGGTTGGGTATATCGCCTGTAAAGATATACCGTTCCTATTATACCTAAAATAAAAAGTACTATCGAAATTAATTCGCTTTGCTTAAATACGCCACCTGCTATGTGATATAGTTCGCGGCCCGAAAGGTCGCGCCATTGCTCGATAGCATAGCGTTGTATGCCTACCATTACCATAAACAGGGTAAAAATCATACCCGGTTTGTAGGTTAGTTTTTTGCGCAGGCTCCATAATATTAAAAACACGGCCGTACACATCAAGAACTCGTAAATAGGTGTTGGGTATGCGGGAAATTTTAAGCGGGTACAATGCTCGCCCACACAATTTTTAAGCTGTAGCCCTTCGTTAATGATATTATGCGAGTAATAATCGGCCCAAAGCCATTGAGGCATCCAGCCTGGCTTAGGGGCTAAATTAGTAACACCCCAATCTCCATCGCCGGCCATTTGGCAGCCTAACCTGCCTATACCATTGGCTAACATATAGCCCGGCGCTACCGAATCGAAGAACTGGAGGATGTTCATCTTCTTTACATAAGCATATACGCCAAAGCCTATGCCTGCACATATTAAGCCGCCATATATAGATAAGCCACTGGTTAAAAAGCCAACAGGGTCCTGCATAAAGCGGTTAATGCTATCATCGCTTTCAATAAAGTTAAACAGTACCGAACCCAGCACACCCAACACGGCAGCTATTACTACTAAGTCGCCAATATTATCGGAGGGGTAAACAGTTAGCTTTTCTACTTTAGGTACTTCGAGTTGCTGTTTTTTAGTAGTGTAGTAGTAATAACCCGCAAGCCCCACACCACCCAGTATACCGCCTACCCAACTGCCAAATGTAAAAAACGTAGCTATTTTTTGTGGAATGGTAATGCCATAGCCTAAAATATACTCACCAAAGGGTAGCTGAGGATTGTAGCCTGCAAGCATGCTATGGTAAGTAAATATACCTATCAGTTTAAACATTACTATAAAGGCAAATGCAAAGTACATAGCCAGCTCGCCCCAATTAACGGGGGCACCAATGGTAATTTCTTTCACCTGACCACTTAGCAAACCAAGTTTTTCGCGGCGTTTCATATCGGCGGCGGCTAATGATGCGGCTGCAAAAAAGCCTACTGCCACCCAAAATCCATAACTATATATAGGCAAAAACCTGAAATCGGCGTAGGATGCATGATTGAATAATTCATACACCCAATCGGTTATTTTAGCATAACAACGCAGTAAAATCATTGTTTATCGTTTTTTATTAGGTAGTGCAACTATACTAAGAATTATGGAATAAGAACGCAGGAGATAGTTAACAGATTGTAATAGCTGTGCAATAAGGCATTATTTATTGTCTGATATTAAAATGTGCGGCTATGGGGTACAATGTAATTGTTTGTAGCCACGGAATTAATTCCGTGGCTAATGGGAATTAGCCTTATTCTCCAACATTATTAATTCATCAGCAAACGAAGTTTTAGCGTGGTGCTTTTCCTGATTTCGTATATAAGCCCTTACTTTATGTAGCTGGGTAGGACTAACCGAAAAAGCCGCATAGCCAGCCTGCCATTCAAAATATTCATCCGTTATTCCTTGTTCGTTAATCCATTTGGATGATGCTCCCTTTAGTTTTTTAGCCACTGTGCTTGCTGAATGCGTTGGCTTAATACAAACTAATAAGTGCACATGGTCATCTATTCCATTTATATGGTCAATGTGTATGTTCAACTCCTTTGCTTTATCCCGAAAGAAATTATACACCTTATATTTTACCTTTTTAGTAAGCAAGGGTGCGCGCTTTTTTGTAGACCAAATTAAATGCAGCCATATTGCAGAATAAGAACGAGAGGACATAAGCTATTTATGATATTAAAAATACAACGGCAAATAAATTTATCCGCTCAAAAGCCACGGAATTAAACATATATTTTTCGATCATGAATTTATCTGGCGAGGGATTTAAATCCCTCGCTACGGAGTAAATAGATCTACATATAGCCACGGAATTAATTCCGTGGCTAAGTGGCTAAGGAACAGAACGAAATTGCTCAATAGCTCGGTATTTAATTCCCGTGCAAAAAATAAGGGATAAAAATTATTGAACAAGCGAATGTGTAAGTATGTTACCCTTTACGTACCCAAAGGTGGAGGTTTCGGATAGGAATACGGGTTGGATAGTATTGATGAGTTCCTCGTTATATGGTACCGCTACCTTTATGTAGTTATCGGTAAAGCCATACATTATGCCGTTGTCGTTCTCCGATTCAAACAATACGTTGCGCTCGGTGCCTATGTGTTGGTTGTAAAATTCGCGCCGCTTTTTTTCGGATAATATACGCAGCATTTTGTTGCGTTGCTTGCGTACATCCATAGGTACTATGGGTTCAATATTTAAGGCGCGGGTGTTTGTGCGTTCGCTATAAGTAAATACATGCAGGTAGCTTACATTAAGCCCGTTAATAAAATTATAGGTTTCTAAAAACTGCTCTTCCGTTTCGCCGGGGAAACCCACAATTACATCAACACCTATACAAGCATGCGGCATGTGTTTTTTAATGGTGGCTACCCTTTCGGCATATAGCTTAGTAAGGTACTTGCGGCGCATTAGTTTTAATATTTTATCGCTACCGCTTTGCAAGGGTATATGAAAGTGCGGCTGAAAACTTTTGCTTCCTGCCACAAACTTTATAATGTCGTTGTTCAACAAGTTAGGCTCGATAGATGATATACGCCAACGTTCAACGTAGTTTAGTTTTTCAAGTTCCTGTATTAAGGCAAATAAATCTTCCTCGGTACGTTCGTTACCATCGGTAGTTTTGCCATAGTCGCCAATGTTTACGCCTGTAAGCACTACCTCCTTAACCCCTGTGGCGGCTACTTTTTTAGCTACCTCAATTGTTTTAGCTATTGAGCTGCTGCGGCTTTTACCGCGTGCCAATGGTATAGTGCAAAACGAACAGAAGTAATCGCAGCCATCCTGCACTTTTAAAAAGCTGCGGGTGCGCTCGCCGTGGCTGTATGCATCGGCGTAAAAGCCTACATCGTTAATATCGCCGCTTATTACCAAAGGCTTTTCGGCCTCTTCAAGTTGCTCAATGTATTCGTGTATCTTAAATTTTTCGTTAGCACCCAATACCATGTTTACGCCAGGTATGGCGGCAATTTCACCGGGCTTTAATTGGGCATAGCAGCCTACAACTATCACCTTGGCATCGGGGTTGGTACGCTTAGCCGTTTTTACTATCTGCTTGGTTTCTTTATCGGCATTTTGGGTTACCGAACAGGTATTTATAATGTAATAGTCGGCACGGTCGCTAAATTCAACCTTCTGAAAACCCTGCTCGGTTAAAATACGCCCTATGGCCGAGGTTTCGGAAAAATTGAGCTTACAGCCCAAGGTGTGCAATGCTATTTTACGGTTGTAGTACATTATAAGGGGCGCAAAAATACGGAACTAAGCCGAAAAACCGCAGCTTAAAGGCTAATTAGTGCTAAAGCTTAGCTATACCCTAATGGCTTGCCTGTCAACTTAAACTTACAATCCACAATATTGTTTGCACATTGTTTAACAAACTAATACCCGCTTGTAGTATAGTGCGTATAAATTCGTTGCATGGGAAAAATGGTTCGTATAGGGATTTTTGGAGTTGGCCACTTGGGCAAAATACATACACGCTTGCTAAAAGAGATAGCAGGTTACGAAATTGTTGGCTTTTACGACCCAGACGATACGAATGCGGAAAAGGCGATAGCTGAATTTGGGATAGAGCGCTACGACTCGCCCAAAAAACTGATTGAATTAGTTGATGCCATTGATATAGTATCGCCTACCATAACCCACTACGAAATAGCCCGCGAAGCCATAAAAAATAGCAAGCACGTATTTATTGAAAAGCCCCTTGCCAGCAACCTTGCCGAAGCCAAAGAATTGGTTGAACTGGCAACCGAAGCCAACATAAAAGCTATGGTAGGCCATGTGGAACGTTTTAACCCCGCGCTATTAAGCTTAAACCGCAAAAACCTGAATCCGCTTTTTATTGAAGTACACCGCTTGGCCGAGTTTAACCCCCGCGGCACCGATGTAAGTGTGGTGCTGGACCTAATGATACACGATATTGATATTATACTTAGCTTGGTAAAAGCCAATGTAAAAAGGGTAAGCGCCAGTGGGGTAGCTATTATTAGTACCTCGCTTGATATTGCCAATGCCAGGATAGAATTTGATAATGGTTGTGTAGCCAATATTACGGCCAGCAGGGTAAGTATCAAAAACATGCGCAAAATGCGCATATTTCAACCGGGTGCTTACATAAGCATGGATTTTTTGAAGAAGAAAAGTGATGTATTTAAAATTGATGATACCCTGCCTATGAATGGCGAGGAGGAAATACCACATTTTGAAATTGACCTGCCGAATGCCTCCAAGAAATACATAACCTTTGAAACCGTTGAGAAGAAAGATGTAAATGCCATAAAAATGGAATTAGAACACTTTCATAAAGCTATTACCCAAAATAAACCTGTGCCCGTAAGTATTTTAGAAGGCTATAATGCCATGAATGTAGCCCACCAAATACTTGATAAAATAAACCAACAGCTAATGCTTAACAAGCAATAACCCAATTTATTTGTTTGGATTGGAGACACAAATATGCGCCTCTACCTATTAAACGCCCCACCAATTAAGTATTTTACCTTTATTTGCAATCTTTTTAAAAACCATGCGTTAACAGTTGGTTTTTACACTATGAAGATATTGACTTTTACCCTGTTCTGCTTAATTGCCATAGCCGCTACCTTTAGTGGCTGTAAACCTATGCCTAATAACGGTGTGCCTTTTTACCTACGCATTGATTCGGCTATTGTTGTAGCAGGCGATACCATAGGAACCAATACCTCAAAAATTACCGATGTATGGGCAGAAGCCAATACCGATAATTTAGGCGCTTACGAGTTGCCTGTTAATTTCCCTGTGTTACAGCAAAACGATGTACGTATGGTATTAAATGCGGGTATATGGGGCAGCGGCCAGCAAGGGTACCGCGTTAACTATCCTTTTTATACTTCCGATACTTTTACTATTACTAATGCCGAGCCCGGCCAGCAATACAGCCACATAGCCAAGTTTGAATATATAAAGGGTACGGTGTTTACATTTACCGAAGATTTTAAGTTTGGTAATATATTTAACGGCTTAACACTTGAATATGACAGCAGCGCCGAGCATGGAACCTGCGGCTATGTTAGTGTTGATGCTGTTGACTCGAACAAAATAGCAGCAACAATTAATTTTTACGATTTGCCCGAGGGGCAGGAAATATGGCTTGAAATGGATTATAAAGCCGAAGTGCCTTTTTATGCAGGTTTTATTGGCAAATTTGGCACTAACACCGAGCGGTACCCTGTATTATTTTTAAATGCAAAAACTACCTGGAACAAAGTGTATATAAAATTAAGTGAAGCTGTTGGTGGCACGCGCGCCGATACTTACAGCATTTACATTGAAGCCCTGCGGCCTTATGGCAGTAGCGGGGGCAAAGTATATATTGATAATATTAAGCTGGTGCATTTGTAATGTCAGCTAAGCCCGTGTAGATGAAAGAACGTAAAAAAATACTGTTCTGGTATGTTATTGCCGATTACCTTGCTGCTGCCCTGGCCTGGTATTGTTTCTTTCTGTTCCGTAAACTGGTTATTGAGGGGCAGCATTTTAGTTTCGATATCCCTTTTCGCGATAGCAACTTTTATGTGGCTATGCTTATAGTGCCCGAGTTATGGTTGTTGTTCCATTATTTAACGGGCACCTATACCGACCTGTATAAAAAATCGAGATTGCAGGAAGTGGGCAAAACCATAGTTGTTTCATTCTTCGGCACCATTATCATTTTCTTTCTATTACTACTTGACGATTATGTAAGGCGCTATAGCGATTACTACCTTACTTTTGCTGCAGTACTTTCGCTTCAGTTTTTATTTACGCTGTTAGCCAGGTTAGCTATATTATACCGGGTAAAGCGCAATATATATACCCGTAAAATTGGCTTTGGTACATTAATGATTGGCAGCAGCAAACGCGCTAACGATTTATACGAGGAGTTAAGCAATAAGGAAACCGATTTCGGTTTCAACTTTGTGGGTTATCTGGAATTAAACGGCGGGGTAAAAAATACACTTTCGTCTAATTTGAAAGAGTTGGGTAAGCTTAACGATTTGGAAACTGTGCTTGACGCACACCCTGAAATTGAGGAGATAATAATAGCCATTGAATCATCGGAACACCCGCAGTTAAATAATATTTTAATACGCTTAGCCGACAGGAATGTAACCATCCGTATTATACCTGATATGTACGATATACTTTCGGGCACCGTGCGTATGAACCATGTAATTGGTGAGGGCTTTATTGAAATACGGCCGCAATTGCTAAACGAATGGGAGCGCATTACCAAGCGTTGGTTTGATGTTATAGCATCGATGCTGGCTATACTGGTTACATTACCGGTAACCCTTTATGTTGCTTTGCGCATTTGGTTTATTGATAAAGGCCCTGTGTTTTATACGCAGGAGCGCTTGGGGCAATATGGCACCCCTTTCCGCATACTTAAGTTCCGATCCATGTATATGAATGCCGAAAGCAGCGGCCCGCAATTAACTACCGAAAACGACCCGCGTATTACCCCCATTGGCAAAATAATACGTAAGTACAGGATTGATGAATTACCACAGTTTTTAAATGTAATAATGGGCGATATGAGCATTGTAGGCCCACGCGCAGAGCGTAAGTACTTTGCCGACCGTATTATACGCATTGCACCCTACTACCGCCACATATTTAAAGTGCAGCCCGGCATTACCTCGTTGGGCATGGTTAAGTATGGCTATGCCTCAACCGTTGACGAAATGGTAAAGCGCCTTAAATACGACATTATATACATGGAAAACATGAACGTAATGCTTGATTTTAAAATAATGATATATACCGTGCTAACGGTTATTTACGGCAGGGGCAAGTAGCATTACATTTATACGCCGGTTTCTTAAAGCCCGCAATCAAACTACCTATACCCTTCACCCCTTAGCTTTTCAATTTATTATACTGTACCTGCAATACTTAGTTAACTGGTATAACGCTATTACATGTATACTTGATACAAATAAAAAACCCATCGGGGGATCCGATGGGTTTTTACTGTCCGTTTGTTAGCGGGTATGTTATTCTTCAGTTGCTGTGTCTTCAGCAGTATCTTTCTTAGTAGTTTTTTTAGCGGTTGCTTTTTTTGTAGTGCCTGCACCACCTGCCCTTCTGGTTTTCTTCTTAGGCTCAGATGATTTAGCGGCAGTTTTGTTTTGAGTGTATATCTCGTTAAAGTCAACTAACTCAATCATTGCCATTTCAGCAGCATCACCGGGGCGGAAACCTGTTTTAATTACACGTGTGTAACCACCTGGCCTGTCGCCTACTTTAACGCCTATTACGCTAAACAATTCTTGTATCGATTCTTTATCCTGTAACTTGCTGAACACCTCGCGCCTGTTGTGCGTAGTATTATCTTTGCTACGGTTAATAATTGGCTCAATATAACCCCTTAAGGCTTTCGCTTTAGCTACAGTAGTAAAAATCCTTTTGTAGCGGATTAGCGAAATAGCCATATTCATCATTAACGCATGGCGGTGTGCAGTTTTCCTGCCTAAGTTATTTACTTTATCTCCGTGTCTCATTGTACTAAACGGTTATCGTTGTTTATCTTAATTATTGCTGTATTCTTAAAAATTATTCGTCAAGCTTAAATTTGCTTAAGTCCATACCAAAGCCTAAGCCTTTTTCGTGTAATAAAGCTTCAATTTCAACCAACGATTTTTTACCGAAGTTGCGGAACTTTAAAAGGTCGTTAGTATTAAACTGTACCAACTCTTCAAGTGTATTTATTTTAGCCGCTTTTAAGCAGTTGAAAGCACGTACCGAAAGGTCTAAATCTTCCAAAGGTGTTTTCAATAGTTTGCGCATGTGTAATACATGTTCATCAACCATTTCAGTTTCGGCAGTAGTTGGGCTATCGAAAGAAATATGCTCGTCGGTAATCAACATTAAGTGTTGAATTAACACACGCGAAGCTTCTTTAACTGCCTCTTCAGGGTGTATAGTACCATCGGTAGTTACTTCAAGAACCAATTTTTCGAAGTCAACACGTTGTTCAACACGGAAAGGTTCAACTGCGTATTTAACATTTTTAATTGGTGTATAAATAGCATCAATTGGAATAAAGCCAATTGGGTGCTCTTTGCTGTTTTCATCGGCAGGTACATAACCACGGCCTTTAGATATAGTTAATTCTATTTCAAGGTTTACGTTACTTTCCATGTTGCATATTACCATTTCAGGGTTCATTACCTGATAAATGTTGGTATGCTTTTCAATATGCTCGGCTTTAAATTGCGGTTGGTTTTTTAAAGCTATGTATATTTTATCGGCAGCATTATCATCATCCATTACTTTCTTTAAGCGCACTTGCTTTAAGTTAAGTACCATTTCGGTAACATCTTCAAGCACACCTTTTATAGTAGAAAATTCGTGGTCGACACCCGAAATTTTGATACCGCTGATAGCGTATCCTTCAAGCGACGATAACAATACCCTGCGTAGCGCGTTTCCGATGGTTACACCAAATCCGGGCTCAAGAGGCTTGAATTCGAATGTTCCTTCGAAATCGGTAGCTTTCTGTAAGGTAATTTTATCGGGCTTTTGAAAGGTTAGCATTGCCATATATAATATTTTGATTTTAGTTTTTAATGTTGAATTGAAATCTGCCATCAGGCAGCAATCGTTATTCCAAAACTATTTAGAGTATAACTCCACAATTAACTGCTCGTTAATGTTTTCAGGTACCTGGTCCCTTTCAGGAAAATCAACAAAAGTACCTTCGGCTGATTTTTCATCTAACACCAACCAGTTAAACCTTTTGCCTTTACGAGATAGTGCATCGCGTACAATGTCTAAGTTTTTAGAACGTTCGCGCATACCAACTTTATCGCCCGGCTTTAAAGTGTATGAAGGTATGTTTACTACCGAACCGTTAACGACAACGTGTTTGTGAGTTACTAACTGACGGGCTTGTGCGCGTGAAGCAGCAAAACCTAAACGGTACATGGTATTATCTAACCTTGCTTCTAATAACTTTAATAAGTTTTCGCCGGTTACACCTTTTTTCCTTGATGCTTTTTCGAAAAGGTTACGGAATTGGCGCTCAAGTAAACCATAAGTGTACTTAGCTTTTTGTTTTTCCTTTAACTGTACGGCATATTCCGAAGCAGTTTTCCTTTTTTTAGAAGTACCGTGTTGACCCGGAGGGAAATTCCTCTTATCAAAGTACTTATCGGGGCCATATATAGCTTCGCCGAATTTTCTTGCAATCTTGGTAGTAGGTCCTGTATATCTTGCCATAACTGATTATTCTTCTTAATTTCTTGTCTTAGTTCTAAAGTATCTTGGTTATTAATTCTATTATACCCTTCTGCGTTTAGGAGCGCGGCAGCCATTATGAGGAATTGGGGTGGTATCGTTAATCATTGTAACTTCAATACCACTGGTATATATAGTACGGATAGCCGACTCGCGGCCTGCACCCGGGCCATGTACAAATACTTCAACTTTTCTAAGGCCTGCATCGTGAGCTACTTTAGCAGCTTCGCCCGATGCCATTTGTGCTGCATAAGGTGTGTTCTTTTTTGAACCACGGAAACCTACTTTACCTGCGCTGCTCCAGCTTATAGCCTGGCCTTGCATGTTGGTAAAAGTTATAATGATGTTATTAAAGGTAGCGCTGATAAATGCTTTACCTTCTGCATCTACTTTTACTATTCTTTTCTTAGCTTTTGCTTTTGCAGTTGCCGATTGTGATTGCTGTTGCTTTGCCATTTTTCTTTTTAGGTTATCAGCAGCAGTTTATTAAAACTACCACCAGTTTATTTCTTAACTATTTACAATTACCTATTTATTACTTGGTTGCCATTTTCTTGTTAGCAACTGTTTTACGTTTACCTTTACGGGTACGCGAGTTAGTTTTAGTACGTTGGCCGCGAACAGGTAAACCTTTACGGTGGCGGATACCACGGTAGCTACCAATATCTTGCAAACGTTTAATGTTTTGCTGTACTTCACCACGTAACTCACCTTCTAATTTTAGTAGGGCTATTTGCTGCAGTATGCCGTTTATTTGCTCATCGTTCCAATCTTTAACTTTAATGTTAAGATCGATACCACTTGCAGTTAGGATTTTAGCAGCAGTTGTGTTGCCAATACCGTAGATGTATGTTAAACCAATAACACCTCTTTTGTTCTTAGGAAGGTCTATACCTGAAATACGTGCCATTCTTCTTTTATTTCTCTTTTAATAGATTAATGATTAACCCTGACGTTGTTTATACTTCGGATTTTTTTTGTTGATGATATAAACAACACCTTTACGGCGTACCACTTTACAGTCTACGCTTCTTTTTTTAACTGATGCTCTTACTTTCATTGCTTTGTTTATTTGTAGTAATACTATTACTTATACCTAAATGTTATTCGTCCTTTGTTCAAGTCGTAGGGGCTCATTTCAATTTGCACCCTATCGCCAGGTAATATTTTAATGTAGTTCATCCTCATCTTGCCCGAAATATGGGCAATGATTTCGTGACCATTTTCTAACTTAACCCTAAACATGGCATTGCTAAGTGCCTCAGTTATAGTTCCGTCTTGCTTAATAAGGTCTTGTTTTGCCATTCACTGATTTAAAAAAACTACACTAGTCCCCAAAAAGGGAACGCAAAAATAGGCTTTATCAACAAAGTTGCAAATGTTTGGCGTATAATTTTTCATATATCGTACACTAAACCTTAATCAGGTCTGCATTTTGCTGTATCGCCTGCTCAATCCATTCAAAAGTTGATAAAATATCGGGTTTTACGGGTTTTACAGCCACTGTATGTTCAAAGTGCGCCGATGGTTTTCCATCGGTTGTGGCTATTGTCCAGTTATCTTTTTTACTATAAATGCCTTTTTTGCCCAAGTTAACCATAGGCTCAATGGCTATAACACAGTTTTCGGGTAAGCGGGGGCCATCGCCTTTGCGGCCATAATTAGGTACCTGAGGGTCCTCGTGTATGGTTCTTCCAACACCATGGCCCACCAGTTCGCGTACGCATTTATAAGGATTTTGCCTTTCGCAGTAATCCTGTACGGCAAAACCTATATCGCCGGTGCGTTTGCCTGCAGTGGCTTGCTCAATACCTAAGTATAACGATTCCTTGGTAACCTTCATCAGTTTCTCAACTTCGGGCTTTACATTACCTATACCAAAGGTGTAGGCCATATCGCCGTGAAAGCCGTTCATATATACGCCGCAATCAACTGATATAATGTCGCCATCTTTATAAGCAATATTTTTAGGTATGCCGTGTACTACCTCATCGTTTACCGACAGGCAAAGTGTGTTAGGGAAACCATCGTAACCTTTAAAGGAAGGTACGCCTCCGTTATCGCGGATAAACTGCTCGGCAAGTTTATCCATTTCAACACCTGTTACACCGGCCTTTAAGGCTTTAGCAACCTCGGCAATTGTGCGGCTAAGTAAATCGCAACTTTTGCGTATTAACTCAATGTCTTGTTCTGTATTTATTCTAATGGCCATTGCTTAAACTAAAACCCCTCTGGTTATACAGAGGGGCTTGTATTTATTTTAGTAACTGGTTTGGTACATTTGTCCTTGCCTTCCTTTAATTCTGCCCGACGATGTTAAGCCATCGTAGTGGCGGTTTAGCAAGTAAGTTTCAATAGTTTGCAGGGTATCTAATATTACACCTACCATGATTAATATAGAGCTACCCCCAAAGAATAGGGCGAAGCCCCTGTTAACATCAAACATCATTACTATGGCAGGTAATATAGCTACTAAGCCTAAGAACACTGCGCCCGGTAATGTGATACGTGATATAACTGAATCAATAAAGTCTTCAGTTTTTTTACCTGGTTTTACACCCGGTATAAAGCCACTGTTACGCTTTAAATCGTCGGCTATTTGGGTTGGGTTTACAATTAACGCTGTATAGAAGTAGGTAAATGCTACTATCAGTATAAAGTAGGTTAAGTTGTAAGGTACCGATTTAATATCGTTAAAGGCAATAAGGAATTTACCGTTTTGATCGAACCCGGGTAAAAACTGTGCTATGGTTGCAGGTAAAAACATAATAGCCTGCGCAAAGATAATTGGCATAACGCCCGATGCGTTCAATTTTAATGGTAAGTACTGACGTACACCACCGCCTTGCATCATTTTGCCACCTTGTACAATATTACGCTTAGCGTATTGTACAGGTATACGGCGTGTACCTTGTATTAACAGGATACAGGCACCAATTACTACTATCAGGAATGCTAACTCAATAACAAAAGCAATTAAGCCACCTTTGGTTAACCTTGCCGAAAACTCCTCGACAATAGAGCCGGGGAAACGAGCCAAGATACCAACCATGATGATTAACGATATACCGTTACCAATACCTTTATCGGTAATTTTCTCGCCCATCCACATTACAAACAGGGTACCTGCAGTAAGTGTTATAACGGTTGATACCCAAAATAAAGAGGTAGATAAGTTAGGTAGTATAGCACCTGCATCGGCATTGCGCAAGTAAACTACGTAACCCATACTTTGGAATGCGGTAACCACAATGGTTAGCAAACGGGTGTATTGGTTAAGTTCCCTGCGGCCGCTTTCGCCTTCCTTTTGTAATTTTTGGAAATACGGAATAGCCATTGTTAATAGCTGAATAGCGATTGATGCCGATATATATGGCATAATACCTAATGCAAAAACGGAAGCACGCGAAAACGCACCACCCGCAAACAGGTTTACTAAGCCTAATATACCGCTGCTACCTTGGGTTTTTAGAGTTTCTAAAGCCAAGGGGTTTATACCCGGTAAAGTTATGTAAGTACCTAAACGGTAAATAACAATAAGACCTAAAGTAAGCAGAATCCTCTGTCTGAGTTCTTCTATACTCCAAATCTCTTTTAATTTTTGAATAAGCTTCATGTTAGATAGTAAGTGAGAAAGGATTCCCTTTACGAAATCCTCTCTTTATGTTTTTGAATAACTATTTTACGATGGTTACGCTTCCTCCTAACCCTTCAATTTTGCCCTTGGCTGCTTCGCTGATAGCGTGAACCTGAACATTAACTTTAGTAGTTAGTTCGCCGTTACCTAAAACCTTAACTAAAGCCGACTTTTTAAGTAAGCCGTTTTCGCGTAGGTTTTCAACGGTTATTTCGTTTAAGCCATAGGCTTCAACAATGTGCTGTATTTTACCCAAGTTAAGGCCTGTGTATTCAACGCGGTTAAAGTTTTTAAAACCAACTTTAGGCAACCTGCGTTGTAAAGGCATTTGACCACCTTCGAAACCAAGTTTTTGCTTGTAGCCCGAACGAGATTTGGCACCTTTGTGGCCCCTGGCAGCAGTACCGCCATCGGTAGAACCTTGTCCCCTACCCCTTCTCTTTTTATTTTTGCCTACCGATCCTGCAGCGGGCTTTAAGTTGTTCAATTCCATTGTAAATATTTTTTCTTGTATCAGCGTTTAATGTTAAACACTAAATGTTTTCAACCTTTACTAAATGTAGTACCTTTTTTATCATACCATCAATAGCAGCATTTGTTTCCAATTCGTTGCTATCGCCAATTTTATTTAAGCCAAGAGCCTTCATAGTCCTTTTCTGGCGCTCGTCTTTTTCAATGGTACTTTTAACTTTTGTTACTCTAACCTTTGCCATCTCTCAATTTATTATTGATGATTGATTATTTATTATCCTTTAAATACTTTTTCCATTGCTACACCACGGTTTTTGCTTACTGTGTAAGGGTCGCGTAGTTTGCTTAAAGCATCTAAAGTAGCTTTTATAACGTTTGCAGGGTTTGCACCGCCTTGCGATTTTGCAAGTACATCTTTAATACCTACGCTTTCAAGCACGGCACGCATACTACCACCGGCAATTACACCAGTACCTTGCGAAGCAGGCTTAAGCATTACTTTAGCTGCACCAAACTTACCATGTTGTACGTGAGGAATAGTTCCTTTAAAAACCGGAACGCTTACTAAGTTTTTCTTAGCATCGTCAATCGCCTTCTGTATCGCTTCTTGTACCTCGCGCGCTTTACCTAAGCCTTCGCCAACAATACCGTTGCCGTTGCCTATTACTACGGTAGCTGAGAAGGTAAAAGTACGACCACCCTTGGTAACTTTAGTTACACGGCGGATGTTCACCACTTTTTCTTTCAATTCCAGTTCGCTCGCTTTGAGCTTTTGAACATTCAATTTTGCCATTGCTTTATCTTAATTAGTTTGAATCAATTAGAAATTCAGTCCGCCTTCGCGTGCACCTTCTGCTACTGCTTTAATACGGCCGTGGTATAAAAACCCACCACGATCGAACACTACAGTAGTTAAACCTTTTTCGGTAGCCAATTTAGCTATTGCCTGGCCTACAGTTTTGCTTTGCTCGGTTTTGTTACCTGTGCGGGCAAAGCCTTTATCGCGGGTTGAAGCGGCTGCAACGGTAGTACCGTTATCGTCGTTAATCAACTGTGCGTATATTTCCTTGTTGCTGCGGTAAACCGATAAACGAGGACGTTCAGCCGAACCGCGTATTTTACCACGTATCCTGCTTTGAATTTTTTTCTTTCTTGCTTCTTTACTGAATGCCATCTTACCAATTTTTTAAGATGATTATGAATATTTTTCGGTTGTTGGTTAGTAGTTGCCGGTTGCCCGAATACTATTTACCTATTTATTTTTTAGCGGCGCTCTTACCTGCTTTCCTTCTTAATACTTCGCCGGCAAATTTAATACCCTTGCCTTTGTATGGTTCAGGTTTACGTATAGAGCGTATTTTAGCAGTAACTAAACCAAGTAACTCTTTGTCGTACGACTCTAAAGTTATCATAGGGTTTTGTCCTTTATCTTGCTTAGCAGCTACTGTAACCTCGGTTGGTAATAAAACCACTACAGGGTGAGAGTAACCAACGTTTAGCGTTAATACGTTTTTCTGTGCATCGGCACGGTAACCCACACCTACCAGTTCCATAACGGCTTTGTAGCCTTCAGATACACCGGTAACCATGTTGTTTATTAACGAACGGTATGTACCGTGCAATGCTTTATGCCTTTTTTGCTCGGTTGGCCTTGTTACAGTAAGTACATTGCTATCAATGCTTACGGTAATGTCCGGGTCAACTGTTTGAAACAGTTCACCTTTAGGGCCTTTAACCTTTACCACATTACCTTTCATAACCTCAACGGTTACGTTACTTGGAATGGTGATGGGCGCTTTACCTATACGTGACATATATTTTCTTTTAAACTATTTACTTAACTTAATTATTAGAATATTTCGCAAAGAACCTCGCCACCAATACCATGAGTACGTGCTTCTTTATCGGTCATTAAACCTTTGCTGGTTGAAACAATAGCTATGCCTAAGCCACTTAATACCCTGGGCAACTCGGTTGAGCTGCGGTATTGACGTAAGCCCGGTGTAGATACACGCTTAAGGTTTTTTATTACCGGAGTACGTGAGTTAGCATCGTATTTTAACGCTACCTTAATAGTACCTTGGCCGCCAAAACCTTCATCTTCAAACTTATACTTTAGTATATAGCCTTTGTCGTAAAGAATTTCAGTCATTCTTTTTTTAACCTTAGATGCAGGGATTTCAACAAAGCGGTGGCCTGCTTGCTGAGCGTTTCTGATACGTGTCAGATAGTCTGCTATTGGATCAATTACCATTTTATACTTTTTATTGGTGTTCTGGTTTGAATATAAATTACCAAGATGATTTTGTTACGCCCGGAATTTTACCATCGCTGGCCAAATCGCGGAATTTGATACGGCATACACCAAATTGGCGTACGTAGCCACGTGGCCTGCCGGTTAATGCACAACGGTTGCGCAACCTTACTTTCGAAGTGTTTTTTGGAAGTTTATCAAGTAAACCCCATTCGCCTGCATCTTTTAAAGCTTGACGCTTTTCGGCATATTGAGCTACAAGTCTTTCGCGTTTACGCTGACGTGCTTCGATTGATTTCTTTGCCATTTATTAGTTATTTTCTTGTTGTTTATTATCTTTTTTGAAAGGCATGCCTAATGCTTCAAGCAATGCGTAAGCTTCTTCATCGGTTTTTGCAGTGGTAACAAAAGTTATATCCATACCATTGATACGGGTAACTTTATCAATTTCCATTTCGGGGAAAATGATTTGTTCCTTAACACCTAAAGTATAGTTGCCTTTACCGTCGAAACCTTTATTGTTAATACCTTTAAAGTCGCGTACACGTGGTAAAGCTACAGCTACCAAGCGGTCCAAAAACTCATACATCCTCTCATCGCGTAATGTAACACGTGATGCGATTGGCATGTTTTCGCGCAATTTAAAGTTCGATATCGCCTTACGTGATTTGGCAGCAACTGCTTTTTGACCAGCGATGGTAGTCATTTCAACTACAGCAATATCAACAAGTTTCTTATCTGAAGTAGCGCCGTTTACACCTTGGTTAAGGCATATTTTTTGTAGGCGTGGTACCTGCATAACTGAAGAATAGTTAAACTTTTCTTTTAAAGCAGATACAATTTCTTTCTGGTAGCGCTCTTTTAGGCGCGGGGTATATTTCGTTTCGTTCATTTTCTATTTTTTAAGCACGATTCCAACCGTGCATCCGCAAAAATGGACGGCAAAAATAACGGTTATCAATAGAAATCCAAATATTTGTACAGAAATGTTTGCGAAGTTAATATTAAACAGGCCTGTTTATAAGCGCTATATAATATAGTATAGCCCAAAAATAGTCGATTTTGATTCATTTTCAAGCTATTCTCCCTGTTCGCCGGCTTCTTTTTTTAAAATTTCGCCTTTTTCGGAAATTAGCACTTCGTAATTTTCGCGGCCTTTAAAAACGGATATTTTGTACATATTACCCTTATCGGGGGTTTCGGTTAGGTACATTTCCTGTACTTCGAAGCCTTCAAAATTATCGTAAAAGGCTTTGCTTACCTTTTTGGGCAGCTGACCGATGGTAACTTCACTTTCGGTTTCGAGCCACTTGCCTGCTTCGTCAAAAACAGCCAGTAACCTTTGCTTGCCACTAAAAAAATCGACCCCATACAGGTCTGCGCCTTCCATGTGCCAGCTATCCTGCTGGGCGGCGGGGTACTTATCTCTAAATGCTTTACCTACTTGGCCAGGTACTTGGTTAGGCAATATTTTTTGCGCGTTGGCGATGCTAAAACCTATTGTTAATAGTATAAGTATATGCAGCACTTTCATTTGCCCGTTTTTGTTGGTTAATATATTTACTACCACCTGCAACATTTTAACCACTAATATCATCTTTTATATTTTTAGTATCAAATTATGCTTAAGGCTGCTATTTTTACGCGCTTATAAAAAAACACTAATGAAGAAGTTTCTACCCCTGTTGCTGTTATTGATTTCGCATATATTAGGTAATGCCCAATCGCCGGGCTGTAACATAGCAAATATACGCACAGCTTTTACAGGGGCCGGATATATTGAACTGCCTGTACCTACCCAGCCTTGCAGTATGTATTTTATAAACCCAACATCACAATCATCAACAGCATCGGAAGCGGCAGCACAGGTATATGGTGCGCATACGGTTTCGTTCCAAACGGCAGCAGAAAACCAAGATATATTAGCAGCATTGTACAACACACCATATAGCCCTGCTAATTATGCGGTTTGGATAGGTTTTAGCGATGCAGCACAGGAGGGTAATTTTGTGTGGCTGGATGGCGCCCCTGTAACTTATACTAACTGGGCCAGTGGCGAACCAAATGATTTGCATCCAAGTTGCTGCAATATCCCTTTCTTTCCGTGTAATGATATACGCTGTAGCCAAGGCGAAGATTGTGTACAAATGTTTGGGGGTGGCGATTGGAATGACTTGGGTTGCGATGTAAATAGCATATCGGTTATTGAAGTTAACCTTTGCCCGGTTATGGCAGTTAGTAACGATACTACCATATGCGATGGTGCCAGTGTTGCTTTAAGGGCATCTACTATATTAGGTTCAACACCCTATACCTATACATGGAATCCCGGCAACTCATCGGCAAACCCATATACGGTTACGCCTCCTGCAACTACTACTACAGCTTACACCGTAAGTGTAACCGACCGTTGGGGCTGCTACCAAAGCGCAACGGTAAATGTTACATCGCAAAATTGCGCGCCGCCTCTGGTAAGCACTTGTAACATTACTGCTATACGAACTGCCTTTACCGGTGCCGGATATGTTGAGCTACCCGTTGCTAACCAGCAATGCAGTATGTACTTTATTAACCCTGCATCGCAATCGTCAACGGCTGCCGAGGCAGCAGCACAGGTATATGGCGCGCACATGGTATCGTTCCAGAATGCGCAGGAGAACCAGGATGTAGTAAATGCACTAAATTTAAGTGCTTATCCCCTATCAAGCTATGCTACCTGGATAGGTTTTACAGATGCCGCACAAGAAGGCAACTTTATTTGGTTAGACGGGGCGCCCGTAAATTACACTAACTGGAATAGCGGCGAACCTAACGACCTACACCCCAGTTGCTGCAATACCCCCTTCTTTCCTTGCAGTGATATTAGATGTAACGATGGTGAAGATTGCGTACAAATGTATAGCAGTGGCCTATGGAACGATTTGGGTTGCGATGGAAGCGGCAACCCGAGCATATCCGTAATTGAGGTGAATTTGTGTCCATTGTTAACCAGCACTAATGATACATCGATATGCGGTGGCAACCCTGTTAACTTATCGGTATCAACTATTTTCGGATCTACACCATACACTTATAGCTGGCAGCCGGGTAATGGAAATACTAACCCATACCAAGTTACACCAACAGTTACCTCTCAATACAATGTATCGGTAACCGACCGTTGGGGCTGCCTTGCTACAGATTCGGTAACGGTTACTATACTTAGTGGGGGTGCCCAATCATTTACCGTAAGCCCTAATCCTGTTTGCGAAAACAATGCAGTAACAGTTACTTATACAGGCCCATCGGCGGCTGGTGCCAGTTATACCTGGGGCTTTGATGGTGGTACTGCGGCAAGTGGTAGCGGCCAAGGCCCTTACCAAGTTAGCTGGACCGGAAGCGGCACTAAAAATATTACACTTGATGTGGTAGATAATGGCTGTACATCGCCACAAGTAACACAACCACTTACTATTAACCCAAACCCCGTTGCTGATGCGGGCGCCGACGTAACTGTATGTTCGGGCGGTGTAGCACAGTTAGGCGCAGCAAATATGCCGGGTTATACTTATCAGTGGGCTCCTGCTACTAACCTATCGGCTGCTAACGTAGCCAATCCTACTTATACCTTTATTAATACTACAGGTGCGCCTGTAACCACACAATACATATTGAACGTAACCCAAAACAGCTGCCCCGATGCAGATACGGTACTGGTAACTGTAAACCCACCTGCTGCTACTACAATTAGCACACCTAATAACGCAACTGCCATATGTAGTGGTAACACTATTACTATTTCATCCGATTCGGTGTATGCAGTATATTTATGGAGCGATAACAGCGCCGGCAGTTCAATTACAATCGGGCAGGCAGGCACCTACGCTTTAGCTGCCGCCGATGTTAATGGTTGCCAATTTGTAAGTAACCCTATAACTATCAGCATTAACTCAAGTCCAGTGCTGGTGTTAGTTTCATCAACCAACGAAAGTTGTTTTGGTGCAGCCGACGGAGAAATTACGGTTGACGGATCGAACAGTATTGCGCCATACACTTTTGTATGGAATACTAACCCACAGCAAACTTCAGCTACAGCCACAGCTTTATCGGCGGGCAGTTATGATGTAACTGTAACCGATGCCAACACTTGTACAGGTTCGGCTACCTTTAGCATTACCGCACCTGCACAATTAGCTATTAACTTAATAAGCATTACCGATGTAAGTTGCTATGGCACTGCGGATGGAGGCATACAAATTTCGGGTGCTGGTGGCAGCACACCTTACACCTTTGTATGGAGCACAAGTGCACAAGGCCCAACCCTTAGTAATGTAGCTGCAGGCAATTATAATGTAACACTTACCGATGCTAATAATTGTACTGAAACGGATAGCTATGTAGTAGGTAGCCCTAATGAAATTGTGTTAACAGTTGACGATATTACGGATGCATCGTGCTTTGGTTATAGTAACGGATCAATAACGGTTTCAGCTACCGGGGGTAGTTCGCCTTATAGTTATGACTGGAGCAATAATAGCAGTGGCAGTATGATTAACAATATACCTGCCGGCGATTATACACTTTCAGTAACTGACGCTAATAATTGCGAAACCGACACATTACTTACTATAACCGAACCGGCTGAACTTGTGTTTACCAACTCGGTATTCGATTCGGTTAAGTTTAATACCGAAATACCGTTGGCCATTGATATACAGCCTTCAACCAATACTTACACTTATATATGGAGCCCCGATTTATATTTAAGTTGTACCGATTGTGCAAGCCCTCAGTTTTCTGCTATAAACAGCATTGCTTACCAAGTGTTGGCTACTGACCAATATGGCTGCACTGTGTCTGGAACTGTTAGGGTAAATGTAATAGCCGATAAACAAGTGTTTATACCCAATGCCTTTACCCCCAATTACGATTCGAATAATGATGTGTTTTATGTATATGCTAATGGTGTAGCATACTACCATTTAAAAATATTTAACCGTTGGGGCGAAAAGGTATTTGAATCCAATAACATTACCGATGGGTGGGATGGTATATATGCAGGTAAACCCGCCGTAACGGGTGTATATGTTTATACCCTAACCCTTACTTTTTTAGATGGCGAAAGTACTAAGTACAAGGGAACCGTTACGCTACTTAAGTAAGTAAGCTTAACAATCATTTTTTGCTATTAACCAACATAAGTATTTTATTTGTTGGCACAACCCCTGTATGCATAAACCATTAAGCATTTATTTACCGGCAACATTACTTACTTTAAGTATATACTTACTTATTGGTTGTAATGCCGATAAAAACAGGCATAAACATAGTAATATACCTATGGCTTGTGCCGATACTACACTTACGCCGCCCCAAATGCTGGGCAAAAAATTATTCTTTGATACCGGTTTATCGAACCCGCCGGGCAAATCGTGTGCAGGTTGCCACACACCTGGTATTGGCTTTACCGATCCTGAAAGCTTGCCCGTATCGCGCGGGGCGGTGAGGGAAAAATTCGGGCACCGTAATTCATTATCTGTAGCCTATGCCGCATATACCCCTTACTTTCATTACGATTCGGCCGATGAAACTTATGTAGGAGGCTTGTTTTGGGATGGCCGCGCCAAAACCTTATCGGAACAAGCTACCAACCCATTGCTTAACCACGTTGAAATGAACAACGCTAACAAAGAAGTGGTAGTAAAACATGTAATGAACTCGGATTACAATGAATTATTTTTATATGTGTACGGACCCGATGCCTTTAAAAGTATAGACGGGGCTTTTGAAGATATATCGGAAGCAATAGAGGAATATGAAGAAACGAAAGAAATTAGCCCATTCACATCGAAGTTTGATTATTACATGCGTGGTTTAGTAAAATTAAGCGATGCCGAAATGCGTGGGCTAAAACTATTTAATGCCCCCGAAAAAGGTAACTGTGCGGCCTGCCACCCATCAACCCCTGATGCTAATGCTGGCGTAGTATTGTTTACCGACTACACTTACGATAATATAGGCGTACCAATAAACCCTAAGGTAGGTGAACTATGCCGCGATTCAAGCTGCGATATTGGCTTAGGCGCTATATTGCACGACAAAGCACAAAATGGTAAATTTAAAGTGCCAACCCTTCGCAACATAGCCCTTACCGCACCGTACTTTCATAACGGTGTTATTAAAACCTTAAGGGAATCGGTGGAGTTTTATAACGAGCGCGATAGCGGGAAATTCGGTAAGCCCGAATCGGATGACAACCTGAACAAAGAAGAATTAGGTAATTTGAAATTATCGGAACAGGAAGTAAAAGACATTGTTTCTTTTCTTGAAACTTTAACAGACGGATATACTATTAAATAGATATAAATAATTTTATTTTTCGTTCTGAATTATAATTAATAATAATGGACAGTACACACCCCCTGAAAGAAGTACTTGCAAGATATAACCACACCGGCCCGCGTGTAGTGGCGCGTTTTTCGGAACTGCAAAACCTGAATATTGATAAGGACTTTATTTTTACCTTACTTAAAATGTTTGAAGAAGATGGGTGCTTTCCCGAAAAGGAATTGAATGAGCATGCACTTGAATTGATTGTTGATTACATTGAAAGAACACACCAATATTACTTAGAAAAGAAATTGCCCGAAATTGAGCAAAGCATTGAATTATTGTTGCGCGACTATGCCAACAAGCACCCTTTATTAACTGTACTACGCCACTTTTATAAGCACTACCGAATACACCTTACCAAACACATACAAGCCGAAGAAAAATATATACTGCCACATGTACGCACTTTAATAAAGGCCGTTAACCATAATTGTAATCCTGCTTTTTTAATATTAGAAGGCGGCAATTATTCATTAGCGGGTTTTATAGAAGCGCATACGGATACGGAAGAAGATTTGAGGGACGTTTATAATGTTATAAACCAATACAACCCGCCGGCCACTAACAAAACACCTTACCGTGTATTACTTACCCAACTACAACTATTGGAAAAAGATTTATCGGTACATGCTATTATTGAAGACCGTGTGCTAATACCCCGCGCCCTTAAAGTTGAAAGAATACTGCTTGAAAAAGCCACTGTATTAGGGGCCTTAAATTAATAGCCGCCCTGCCGCCTTATCAGTATACCAATTTAAATTTCCGGTAACAGGTGATATCATTTGCGCTGGATAGGTATTTGCTGCATCTGTAATTATATGCTTTAAAATTTCGGCTTTATTATTGCCGGTTACCATAAACAAAATATTGGCCGCCATATTAATTAATGGTAAGGTAAAAGTTACCCTGTAAGTACTTAGTTTAGGTACATATACTTCTTTAACTAAGCGATCAGTTTCAATTAACACTTCTGTACCCGGAAAAAGAGAAGCGGTGTGCCCATCATCGCCTAAGCCAAGTAGTATTAAATCGAAAACGGGCTTTTGCTTACCAAACACTAATAGTAAGCTATGCTCGTAGCTTAAGGCTGCCTCGGCGGGGCTTAAATTAACAGGTATGCGGTAAATATTTTCGGCGGGTACAGGTACGCGGTTTAAAAATTCCTTCAGCGCAGTGTGGGCATTATTTTGTTCATCATCTAAAGGTACACAACGTTCATCGCCCCAAAATACAAATGTATTTTGCCAAGGCATTTGATTAACATAAGGAGGCTGCGCCAATAAAGCATACGTTTTATTAGGGGTGCTGCCGCCGGATAATGCAATTACAAAACTGTTGCGCTGGTCCACAGCTTTGCAAGCAACATCAATAATAAAATTGCATGCTGCTTTATTTAAATCATCATTGGTTTCAAAAATTTTCACCTCTCCGCTGCTTACCATAATTATCCTTTTTCGGGTGGCAATACAATCCAGTTATGCCCATCGCGCGCTATTAATGCTTCGGCGGCTTCGGGGCCTTGCATACCTGCTGAATAATTAGGGAAATTGATTGAAGGGTTGTTTTCCCAAGTATTGATAATAGGCATTAATAAGTCCCATGATACTTCAACTTGGTCGGCACGCATAAATAGTGTCGAGTCGCCTTCCATAACATCTAACAATAAGGTTTCATAAGCTTCAGGTGTGCCTGATGAATACGATTCGCTATAATCGAAAATCATATCAACGGGGTGTAATAACATTTCGAGGCCGGGCTTTTTTGCCTGAAAGCGCAGCCTGATATCCATGTGTGGCTGAATATTTAATATTAACCTGTTCGATTGCCAATTGGCAGTTGCTTTATCGGGAAATGATTGGTGCGGAACCTGCTTAAATTGTATAGCTATCATTG
>Ga0164241_10001237_pt1 | contig 33253 bp, 27 predicted proteins | sample OricomyardsoilBY_FD_108780 | JGI IMG/M metagenome (GOLD analysis project Ga0164241, IMG submission 108780) | Backyard soil microbial communities from Emeryville, California, USA - Original compost - Back yard soil (BY) | ecosystem: Environmental > Terrestrial > Soil > Unclassified | place: USA... | reverse complement strand
GACCGTGCACCTTGAGCCGCTTGACCACACCGTCGCCCACGCCAGCGGCGATCTTGACGAGGAGCTGGCGCTGGAGCAGCCGCAGCTGGGTGGCCCAGGCGGTCGAGCGGGCCTGGATGGTCAGCTCGCCGTCCTTCAGTGACACCGGCTGGGCGTGCTCGGCGACGTCCTCGCCGACGATCGCGGCCCACCGGCCGAACAGGTGGCCGGTGGTGAGCCGGCCGGACCACCCGCGGTCGGCCGCGAGCCGCGACGCGAGCCGGCCCAGCGGCTGCGGGTCGCGTTCGTCGGCGCCGGCCGCCGACCACCGCCGCCTGCGCCGCGACTGCCCGTTGAACGTGCGCTTGACCTGCTTCTTCTTGGCCGCCGACGGCCCGCCGGAGGCCTCCCGGGCGGCCTGCAACGCGGCGCGCGCCAGGTCCGGCCCACGCAGCTGTGGATAGTCACTCTCAGTGGCCGGTTTTGGGGCCTGATCATCCCCCGCATGCTTTCGGGTGCTCAGGGCGGGCGAATCGGCCTCATTCCGCGGCGCAAACGGGCGCAAAGTGACAGCGTTATCCACACTATCCACAGGGTTGTCCCCAGATGTGGGACGCCTCACATCACTGCGGGTGACATCAGAACGATCTTCATCGGACGACCGGTCCGGCACGGGACACCTCCCCGTTCGACACGACATAACGCGCGCCCGCGAGCTCGGCCGGGACATCTTCCTCCACCGCGGCGGTCACGAGGACCTGCTCCGCGTGCGCGGCGACGTCGGCGAGTCGCTCTCGTCTTCGCCGGTCGAGCTCGGCGAACACGTCGTCGAGCACGAGCACCGGCTCGTTGCCGTCCGCTCGCAGCAACTCGTACGACGCTAATCGCAACGCGAGCGCGAACGACCACGACTCGCCGTGGCTCGCGTAGCCCTTCGCCGCGAGGTCCGCGAGCGACAGCTCCAGCTCGTCGCGGTGCGGACCGACCAGGCTCACCCCGCGCTCCAGCTCGTGGTCGCGCGCGGCGGCCATCGCCGCCAGCAGCGCGTCGACCAGCACCTCGATGTCCGCGCGCGACCCCGGCATGCCGTACTCCGCGGGGAACGACTCGGCGATCCCCGACCGGTACCGGATCAGGGCCGGGCGCGACTCGGGCGCGACCCCGGCGTACGCGGCGGTCACGTGGTCGGCCAGGTCGGCGACCAGGTCCAGTCGGGCGGCGAGCAGCTCGGCACCGTGCCGGGCGAGGTGCCCGTCCCACACGTCGAGCGTGCCGATATCGCCCTTCGAGCCGGCCCGGCGCGCGTGCACCGACGACTTGAGCAGCGCGTTGCGCTGGCGCAGCACCCGCTCGTAGTCCGCGCGCACCCCCGCGTAGCGCGGCGCGCGAAGCACCAGCAGATCGTCGAGGAAACGACGGCGCTCGCTCGGATCGCCCCGCACGAGCGCGAGGTCCTCGGGCGCGAACAACACGGTGCGCAGGATCCCCAGCACGTCGCGCGTCTTCGGCACCGGCGCCCGGTTCACCCGCGCGCGGTTCGCCTTGCCCGCGGTGATCTCGAGCTCGATGGTCAGCTCCCGCCCGGCGTTGACGACCGCGGTCCGCACGATCGCGCGCGCACACCCGTTGCGGATCAACGGAAGATCGACCGCTACCCGGTGTGAACCGAGCGTGGCCGTGTACCCGATCGCCTCGACGAGGTTCGTCTTACCCTGCCCGTTCTGTCCAATGAGGACATTCGCGCCTGGCGTGAGCTCGAGGTCCGCGTGTTCCCACGAACGGAAGTCGCTGACCTGCAGATGCCGGACGTACAACGTCAGCCTTGCGTGCTGCCGGCGCCGGAGGTCGGCCCGGCCTGGTGCACCGCATGTCCGCCGAACTGGTTGCGCAGCGAGGCGACCGCACGCATCGCGGGCGAGTCGTCCTGACGCGACCGGAACCTCGCGAACAGCGCGGCCGAGATAACCGGGGCGGGCACCGCGAGGTTGATCGCCTCCTCGACCGTCCACCGGCCCTCGCCCGAGTCGTCGACGTAGCCCCGGAGATCGTCGAGCTCCGGGTCCGAGTCGAGCGCGCGCACCAGGAGGTCGAGCAGCCACGAGCGAACCACCGTGCCGCGCTGCCACGCCTTGATCACCGACGGCACGTTCTCGATGACGTCCGCCGCCTCGAGAAGCTCGAACCCCTCGGCGTAGGCCTGCATCAGGCCGTACTCGATGCCGTTGTGGATCATCTTCGCGTAGTGGCCCGCGCCGGCCGGGCCCGCGTGCGCGAAGCCCTCCTCGCGCGGGCCCTCCGGGCGCAGCGCGTCGAAGACCGGCATCGCGCGCTCGACGTCCTTCTTCGCACCGCCGACCATCAGGGCGTAGCCGTTGTCCTTGCCCCACACGCCACCGGAGACACCGCAGTCGAGGTACGCGATCCCCTTCTCCGCCAGCAGTTCCGCGTTGCGCTGGTCGTCGCTGAACCGCGAGTTCCCGCCGTCGATCACCAGGTCGCCCTCGGCCAGCAGGCCGGCGAGCTCGGCGACCGTCTGCCGGGTCGGGTCGCCCGAGGGCACCATGACCCAGACCGTGCGCGGGGCGTCGAGCCTGCCGACGAGGTCGGCCAGCGAGGACGCGTCGCTCACGTCCGGGTTGCGGTCGTACCCGACGACCTCGTTCCCGGCCGCGCGGATGCGGTCCCGCATGTTGAAGCCCATCTTGCCGAGACCGACGAGACCGAGCTGGATGGTGTTTGGCACTGGACAGTCCTCCGATCAGCCGGGAAGGCGCACCGGCATCAGCAGATGCAGGTACCCCGGCACGACGGTTCCATCCTCGCCGACCGGCTTGATCAGCGCGGGCCTGCTCGGGGTGGTGAAGGACAGCTCCGCCCGGTCGGAGTGCAGGGCGCCGAGCCCCTCCTGGAGGAACGACGGGTTGAACGCGATGGTGACCGGGTCGCCGTTGTACTCGACCCCGAGCTCCTCCTCGGCGCTGCCCTCGTCGTCGCCGCCCGCGGACAGCCGCAGGCCGGACTCGCCGAACTCCAGCCGGACCTGGGTGCCGCGCTCGGCGACCAGCGACACGCGCTTGATCGCCTCGATGAGCGGGGCCACGTCGATGATCGCGGTCGCGGTCTGCTCGGAGGGCAGCAGCTGGCGGTAGCGCGGGAACTCCGTGTCGAGCAGCCGGCTCGTGGTGCGCCGCCCGGAACCGGACAGGCCGATCAGCCCGTCGCCGGGGGCGAGCGCCACCTCCACGGTCGCGCCTGCCGTGCCGAGCGACTTGGCCGCGTCGGCGAGCGTGCGCGCCGGCACGAGAACGGCGACCTCGCCGGAGTTCGCCATCGTGTCGCCGGGCGTCCAGTTGAACTCGCGCATCGCGAGCCGGAACCGGTCGGTCGCCACGAGGGTCAGCTTGTCCCCGTCGATCTCGACCCGCACGCCGGTGAGCATCGGCAGGGTGTCGTCCTTGCCGGCCGCGACGGCGACCTGGCTCACCGCGAGCCCGAACACCTCGCCGGCGAGCTCGCCCGCGCGCGGCGGCATCGCCGGCAGCTGCGGGTAGTCCTCGACCGGCATGGTCGGCAGGCTGAACTTCGCGCTGCCGCACGTGATCGAGACGCGGGCGCCGTCGACCATGATCTCGACCGGTTGCGCCGGCAGGGATCGGGTGATGTCGGCGAGCAACCGGCCGGACACGAGCGTGCGCCCGCCATCGGCGATCGTGGCCGCGACGCCGACCGTCGCGGAGACCTCGTAGTCGAACCCGGAGATGGTCAGTGCATCCGAGGAACCTGCATCCGAGGAACCTGCGTCGGCGCCGCCGGCATCCAACAGGATCCCGCCGAGTACCGGCACCGGCGGACGGGACGGCAGGCTGCGCGCGACCCAGGCGACGGCGTCGGCGAGACCGTCGCGCTCGACGCGGATCTTCATGACTGTCCTTTCCAGACACGAGAAGGAGCCGCGAGCACACGGGTTTCCACCCCGGAGAGCTCCCGACGTTGGTCGTCACCGTACGGCGTGCGGACCGGACTCCCAACTCGGGGCCGGGTGCTCCGAACACGCAACACCGCGCTGCGTGGTCGCTTCGTCGCTCGCTGACTCGCCGCCCCTGTCTTTTCGTTGTTGATAGATCTAAGAGAGAAAAACAGCAGTAGTAATAGGTCCTGTGGGTTGTGTGGACAACGCTCGTCCGCGCACGTCGTGCGGCGCGTCCGGCTGTGGATGAACCAGGTGGGTGATCGGTGGACAGATCGGGCGACCGGTGGATAGATCGCTGACGCGTCAGAGTTGTCCACACAGCGCCCACAGTTGTGCACAGCGCGCTCCCCAGACTTGACCGCAGTAGTACCCAGGTCGTGCACAGGGTTGGGGACAGTCATGAATCCCCTTTCCGGGTGATGCCAGGGTGGCAAGTCAGAAGCGTTGCCACACAAGCAAGTTCGCGATCAGCCCCGTGCGCGTTGCTTGATACGACTGGTGAGTTCCTGCACCTGGTCGTAGATCCGCCGCCGTTCGGCCATCTCCTTGCGGATCTTCTTCTCCGCGTGCATGACCGTCGTGTGATCGCGGCCACCGAACGTCTGCCCGATCTTCGGCAGCGACAGGTCGGTCAGCTCGCGGCACAGGTACATGGAGATCTGCCGTGCCTGCGCGAGCGCCTTCGTCTTGCCTGGGCCGCAAAGATCATCGAGCGACACGGAGAAGAACTCCGCCGTCACGGCCATGATCTGGGAGGCACTGATCTCCGGCACCTGCGAGTCGGGGATCAGGTCCCGCAACACGATCTCGGCGAGGCCGACGTCGACCGGTTGCTGGTTAAGGGAAGCGAACGCGGTCACGCGGATCAGCGCGCCCTCGAGCTCGCGGATGTTGTGCTCGATGCGGGCGGCGATGAACTCCAGCACCTCGGCCGGCGCGGCCAGCCGGTCCTGCGCGGCCTTCTTGCGCAGGATGGCGATCCGCGTCTCGAGCTCGGGCGGCTGGATGTCGGTGATGAGGCCCCACTCGAACCGCGTGCGGAGCCGGTCCTCGAGAGTCTCCAACCGCTTCGGCGGCCGGTCGGACGACACCACGATCTGCTTGTTCGCGTTGTGCAACGTGTTGAACGTGTGGAAGAACTCCTCCTGGGTTCCTTCTTTTCCTTCCAGGAACTGGATGTCGTCCACGAGCAGGATGTCGATGTCGCGGTACCGCCGCTGGAAGGCGACCTTGCGGTCGTCGCGCAGCGAGTTGATGAAGTCGTTGGTGAACTCCTCGGTCGACACGTACCGCACGCGCATGCCGGGGAAGAGCCGTTGCGCGTAGTGGCCGACCGCGTGCAGCAGGTGTGTCTTGCCGAGCCCGGACTCGCCCCAGATGAACAACGGGTTGTACGCGCGGGCGGGCGCCTCGGCGACGGCGACCGCGGCCGCGTGCGCGAAGCGGTTGGACGCACCGATGACGAACGTGTCGAACGTGTACTTCTCGTTCAACCGTGTCTTGGACGTCTGCGGCTGCGCCGGCGCGGTGAACGGCTGACCGCTCGGCGGCTGACCGCCGGCGAACGTCGGCCAGATCTCGTGCACGGTGGCGAGCGCGTCGCCCTCCTCGTCCACCTCGTCGCCGTCACTCATATCTATGGCGTCGGATCCGTTGTCCGGATGACCGTCGGCCCGCCCGTCGGAGTTCGGCTGGCCGCCCGGCGACAGGATCGAGGTGCGCGGCGAGAGCTGCGACTCGGGCCCGCGGACGCCGACGCCGTCGACGCTCGCATCCCCATTGGACGGTGCGGAGGTGGAAGGCACGGGAGCGGTGGCCGGCGCCATCGGCTCGACCTTGACCGCGAGCGACACGGCCCGGCCGAGCCTGCGGGAGAGCGCATCGGTGATCGGACCGCGCAATGCGCGCTCGATCGCGTCCTTGGCGAAGTCGCTCGGAGCGGCGAGCAAAGCGGTGCCGTCGAGCAGTCCGATGGGCCGGGTCACCCGCATCCATGCGCGTTGCTGGGGGGAGAGAGTGCCTGCGGACAGCTCCCGCACGACTTGTTCCCAGACCACACCAAGATTCATCTGCTCGGACACGCGAGCTCCCCTCCCCTCGTCGGCCCTCGGTCATCGTCAGGCCGCCGACCACCCCGAGCCGCCCACCGTTTGCGGTGGGCTCGGTCGCGCCCCGACTACGGGAAGCATCCACAGGGTTGTCCACAACTGTGCACGAAGGTACGGCGCACCGCAGCGGCACCCGCCAGAGGTCCGTCGTAACTTGCGCGGCGCAGCAGGGGCTCCCACTCCCATCTGGCCAACCAAGAGAGCACGCACGCTAACAAGCGCCGCGCTATGCCACAAGATGTGTTCGCTAGCAAGCATCTCGCCGTTGCGGCGTGTCGCCGAACGGCCCACTCACACCGCTCGGGCACCCGGCTGGAAGCCGCTGATCGGGCGTGCCGTAGCCTTGTACAGTCTCCCGCGAGGTGTGGGTGAGTGCTGCGCGCCGTCGGGGACGAATACTTGGCGAGCCAGTACCGGGAGATCCACCGTGAGCAAGCGTACTTTCCAGCCGAACAACCGCCGCCGGTCGCGGACCCATGGGTTCCGGCTGCGCATGCGGACCCGCGCCGGGCGGGCGATCCTCGCTGCTCGTCGCGCCAAGGGCCGCAAGCGCCTGTCTGCCTGACTTGCGTGCTCCCCGCGGCCGCACGACTGACCGGTAGCGATGATTTTCGGCTGGTGACCAGGAAGGGTCGGCGAGTGGGCCGGCCCCGGCTCGTCGTTCATGCGATCACGGCCGAAGAGATCGCTCGGCTCGGTGCGGCCACACCCGGCGCCACCAGGGTCGGGTTCGTGGTCAGCAAGGCCGTGGGGAACTCGGTGGTACGCCACCGCGTCACGCGTCGTCTACGCCATCTCCTGCGGGACCGCCTCGGAACCGTCGTGCCGTGTTGCACGTTGGTCGTTCGAGCGCTGCCGCCTGCTGCCGAAGCGGCGAGCGCCGAACTCGGCAAGGACATCGACTCCGCCTTGCGAAGGTTACGACTGGCGATCGGCGATGACGGTGGTGCGCAGTGAGCGTCACGCATGACACTGAGGCTGTGCCCGGTGACGTCGTACCCGAAGACACTGTGCCCGGTGACGCCGCGCCCGCCGATGCGGTGCCCGCCCGTCGCCCCGGCCCGGTGGCCAGGGTGCTGCTCGCACCTATTCATTTCTACCGGCGGTGGATCTCGCCGGTCCTTCCGCCAACCTGCCGGTTCGAGCCGAGCTGCAGCGCGTACGCCGTCGAGGCACTAACGACGCACGGCGCGCTGCGCGGCAGCTGGCTCACTGTTCACCGGCTCGCCCGCTGCGCGCCCTGGGGCCGCGCCGGCTACGACCCGGTGCCGCCGCGGCGGTCGGCCGCGTCCACGAACGATGACCGCGACGGGACGGGCTCGCCAGGCTCGTCGCGTCACACCCTCGTCAAGGAGTAGCACCCGTGCTCGACTTCATCTATTACCCCGTGTCCTTCATCCTCTGGTGCTGGCATTGGGTGTTCGGGCACGTCTTCGGGATGGACAGCGGCTTCGCCTGGGCGCTGGGCATCATGTTCCTGGTCTTCACCCTGCGCGCGATCATGTTCAAGCCGTTCGTAAAGCAGGTCCGCTCGATGCGCGCGATGCAGCAGTTCGCGCCCGAGATGAAGAAGATTCAGAAGAAGTACGCCAACGACCGGCAGCGCCAGGCGCAGGAGATGCAGAAGCTCCAGCGCGAGCACGGCTTCAGCCCGCTCGGCGGCTGCCTGCCGATGCTGCTGCAGATCCCGGTGTTCATCGGTCTGTACCACGTGCTGCGCTCGTTCGGGAACAGCCCGAACGAGAACTACTTCTTCGACGCCGAGGGCGTGCGGTCCTACCTCGCCGCCGACCTGTTCGGCGCCCGGCTGTCGAACTTCATCACGCAGCCGCAGGTGCAGCTGGACAAGCTGAACGCGGACCGGATCGACGTCATCATCGTCTCGATCCCGCTCATGATCCTCGCGAGCGCGCTGACCCACCTCACTGCCCGGCACTCGGTGGCGCGGCAGAACCCCGAGGCGGCCACCGCGCAGACCAACATCATGAACAAGCTGACGATGTACATCTTCCCGCTGGGTGTGCTGCTGTTCGGTCTGTTCTTCCCCATCGGCCTTCTCCTCTACTGGCTCGCCAACAACACGTGGACGCTGATGCAGCAGCGGATCGTGTACCGGCGCATCGACGCCGAGGAGGAGCTGAAGAAGGCCGAGGCGGTCGAGAAGCGCAACAGCCTCGCCCCGAAGCCGGGTCAGCGGCCGGCCCAGACGAAGAAGCGTCCGGCCGGCACGCAGTCGGCCGCGAAGCCGGCAGACGACGGCGACGCCACTGAGTCGACCGGCACGACGAAGTCCACCGGCACAGCCAAGCCGACCGGTACGGCCAAGCCCGCCGGCACCGCCAAGTCCACCGGCGCAACGAGGTCCGGTGCCGCCAAGCCGGGCGCCGCGAAGCCGGGTACGGCCAAGCCGGGTACCGCCAAGCAGACCGGTGCCAGGAAGCCGGGCACCGCGAAGCCGGCCGGCAACGGGTCGGCCACGTCCGGCAACGGCGACGGCTCCACAGTTTCGGGTCTGAACGCAGACCGTTCCCGCAAGAAGAACACAGGCCGGAAGAACCGCTGAGCGACGTCCGGACCTGGAGAGGAGAAGACGTGCCGGAGACGGTGCAGGAGTCGGGGACCGAGCAGGACGAGGTCAAGCCGGCCGGGGAGGTGGCCGACTCCGACGGTGAGTCGGCGGCCGGGCCGGAGACCGAGTCGGCTACGGAGTCCGCTACCAAGCCAGTTGCCGAGGATGCCGCCGAGACGAACGGCGAGTCGGCGGGCGAATCGGAAGGTGATGAGGAGGGCGACGAGGAGCGCTCGGGCGGGGCGGCCGAGGATCTCCTCGTTCGCGAGGGCGACATCGCCGGCGACTACCTCGAGCGCCTGCTGGACCTCGTTGACTACGACGGTGACATCGATCTGGATGTCGAGGCCGGCCGTGCGGTCGTGAGCATCGACGGTGGTGACGATCTGGAGAAACTCGTCGGCCCGCGGGGCAACGTGCTCGAGGCGGTCCAGGAGCTGACCCGGCTCGCCGTCCAGCAGGAGACGGGCGCGCGGAGCCGGCTGATGCTGGACATCGCCGGTTGGCGTGCGGACCGTCGTCAGGAGCTTCGCGATCTGGGCCGCGCGACGGCCGAGCGGGTGCTCGCCGGTGACGAGCGGGTCCGGCTTCAGCCGATGACGCCGTTCGAGCGCAAGGTCGTCCACGACGCGGTCGCGTCGGTGGACGGTGTGCACAGCGAGAGCGAGGGCGAGGACCCGCGGCGACGCGTCGTCGTGTTCCGCAAGTCCTGACGTTCTCATTGGGTTTCACGTGAAACAACGAAGCTAGTGAGGAGGGTGCGAGGGTGGCAGAGACGCCATCAGCGCCCGCTCCCCCGGAATCCGCTTCGACCATATTCGGCAATGCCTTGGCGGCGGCGACGCAGTTTGCAGAACTGCTCGCCGCCGTCGGCATTGAGAGGGGTTTGATCGGACCGCGCGAGGTCGATCGCCTCTGGGAGCGCCATCTCCTGAACTCGGCCGTGGTCGGCGAACGGATTCCGCAGGGCGTGCGGGTCATCGACATCGGATCGGGTGCCGGGCTGCCCGGCGTGCCACTCGCCTTGGCGAGACCCGATCTGGACGTCACATTGTTGGAGCCGATGGCTCGCCGAGTGGCGTGGCTGGAGGAAGTCGTCCAGACTGTTCGCCTGTCGGCGGCGGTGGTGCGCGGGCGCGCCGAGGAGCCGGACATCAAGCAACAACTGTCGGGGGCCGATGTCGTCGTCGCCCGCGCGGTGGCTCCACTGGACAAGCTGTGGGGCTGGTCCGCTCCCCTGCTCCGGCAGGGCGGTCGCCTCATCGCACTCAAGGGCGAGAGCGCCGAGGCCGAAGTGGCTCGTGACGGTGCCGCGGTTCGACGGGCCGGTGGCTCGCAACCCGTCGTGGAGCGGTGTGGTGTCGGCGTGCTGGAGACACCGACGACGGTCATCGAGATCGAGCGGGTGGACGCGGACGCACGGGAAGGGACCCACGGTCGTCGTTCGGGACGCACAAGGAAGGATCGATCGCAGCGACGCTAATCCTGCGATCTAATGACCAAAGCGATGGATGTTTCACGTGAAACCGAGGTGGGTCTTCCAGTGAGTGGTCGACACGTTCAGCCGCCGTCCGAGTCCGAGCAGGCCATGCACGACACGGTCGAGGCAGCGCAGGCGGTGTCCGGCTGGACGCCGATCGCCGAGGAGGCGGAGCGCGCCACGCGGATGCTGCACCCGAAGGACGTGCTGCCCAAGCCGTCGCGTCGTCGCGTCGTCACCGTGGCGAACCAGAAGGGCGGGGTCGGCAAGACGACGAGCGCGGTGAACATGGCCGCCGCGCTGTCGATGCACGGGTTGAAGGTGCTCGTGATCGACCTCGACCCGCAGGGCAACGCCAGCACCGCGCTCGGCGTCGACCACCGCTCCGGTGTGCCGTCGATCTACGAGGTGCTGATCGGTGAGGTGTCCCTCGCGGACGCCGCCGCGGTGAGCGACCAGTCGGACAACCTCTACTGCGTGCCGGCCACCATCGACCTCGCCGGCGCGGAGATCGAGCTCGTCTCGATGGAGGGCAGGGAGTCCCGGCTCAAGGAGGCGCTGCCGACCGGCGCGCTGGACGAGCTGAACCCGGACTACGTGTTCATCGACTGCCCGCCGTCGCTCGGCCTGCTGACCGTCAACGCGATGGTCGCGGCCGAGGAGGTGCTCATCCCGATCCAGTGCGAGTACTACGCGCTGGAAGGTCTCTCCCAGCTGCTGCGCAACATCGAGCTGGTGCAGAACCATCTGAACCCCAACCTGGTCGTCTCGACCATCCTGCTGACCATGTACGACGGCCGCACGAAGCTGGCCGATCAGGTGACGGCCGAGGTTCGCAAACACTTCGGCGACACGGTCCTGCGTACTGTGATCCCCAGGAGCGTGAAGGTGTCCGAGGCGCCTGGTTTCGGCCAGACGGTGCTCGCGTACGACCCGGGCTCCCGGGGGGCGATGAGCTACCTCGACGCGGCGAGGGAGATGGCCGAGCGTGGGTTCGGCGAGGAGCAGGAATGACTGAACGCAAGGGTGGGCTGGGCCGCGGTCTCGCCGCACTGATCCCGCAGGGCCCGGCCGGGGAGACTCCCGGTGCGGTGAAGCTGCCGAAGCCGCCGGCCCGGCCGGCGGTCACCGGCGGCGACGCCCCGGCACCCGAGCCGAGCGGCACGGTCGCCGGAGCCGTCTATCGGGAGATCCCGACCGGCTCGATCCAGGCGAACCCCAAGCAGCCGCGTCAGGTCTTCGACGAGGAAGCGCTGGCCGAGCTGGAGCACTCGATCCGCGAGTTCGGCCTCATGCAGCCGATCGTCGTCCGCGAGCTCGGGGGCGACAAGTACGAGCTCGTCATGGGCGAGCGCCGGCTGCGTGCCGCGCAGCAGGCGGAGATGGCCAAGATCCCGGCCATCGTCCGGCAGACCGCCGACGACGCGATGCTCCGCGACGCGCTGCTGGAGAACATCCACCGCGTCCAGTTGAACCCCCTCGAGGAAGCGGCGGCCTACCAGCAGCTGCTCGACGAGTTCGAGGTGACGCACGACGAGCTGGCCTCGCGCATCGGGCGCAGCCGTCCGGCCATCACGAACACGATCCGGCTGCTCAAGCTCCCCCTTCCCGTGCAGCGCCGCGTCGCCGCCGGCGTGCTGTCCTCCGGGCACGCGCGGGCGCTGCTCGGTCTGGACGACGCGGGCGCGCAGGAGGAGCTGGCCGCGCGGATCGTCGCCGAGGGGTTGTCGGTCCGGGCCACCGAGGAACTCGTCACGCTGATGAAGAACGCGGCCCCGCCCAAGCCGAAGCAGGCGCCCCGCAAGCCGATGCAGGCGCCCGGTCTGCAGGACGTCGCCGAGCGGCTTTCCAACACGTTCGACACCCGCGTGAAGGTCGAACTCGGCCGCCGGAAGGGCAAGATCGTGGTCGAGTTCGGGTCAGTAGACGATCTTGAGCGCATCGTCGAACTGATGGCGAAAAATGGGACAAATCAGACTCGTAAGACCGATTAGGGATCACCCCAGGCACTTACGTCACGGTGACGAAGGCGGAGAGTGCGCGATCGATCACCGTGCGCGGTCGACCGCCCGCTCGATCAAACCGGCGTAAATGTCGCCGAGCGAGCGGCCGGCGACCTCGATCGCCATCGGCAGGAGCGAGGTCTCGGTCAGCCCCGGCGAGGAGTTGACCTCCAGGAAATAGACCGTTCCGTCGGGCGCGACGATCGCGTCGGTCCGCGAGACGTCCCGAAGACCGAGCAGCCGGTGCGCCGCCACCGCGAGGTCCGCGACCGCGGCCGCCGACTGCGCATCGAGCCGGGCCGGCGTGTGGAAGGTCGTCAGCCCGGCGGTGTACCGGGCGGTGTAGTCGTAGACACCGCGCTCGGGCACGATCTCCACCGCCGGCAGCGCCTCCGGTCCGTCCGGTCCGTCGATCACCGTCACCGCGACCTCGACGCCCGCGACGAACCGCTCGGCGAGCACGGTCTCCGAGTAGGCAAGGCAGCCGACCATCGCCGCCGGCAGGTCCGCCGCGTCGCGCACCACCTGCGCGCCCAGCGCCGAGCCACCCTGCTCCGGCTTGAGCATCAGCGGCAGCCCGAGCCGGTCGACCATCGCGGTCAGCACCGGCTGCGCACCGAGCTCGCGGAACGTCGCGTGCGGCAGCACCACCCACTCCGGCGTGGCGAGCCCGGCACGCACCAGCTCGGTCTTCGCCGTCGGCTTGTCCCACGCCCGCCGGCACGCGTGCGAGTCGGCCCCGACGTAGGGCACGTCGAGCATCTCCAGCACGGTCTGGACCGAGCCGCCCTCGCCCTCGCCGCCGTGCAGCGCGACCACCACGGCGTCCGGCCGCTGCTCACGCAGCCGCGCCAGCAGCGAGGCGTCGGCGTCCCACTCCTCGACGGTCACGCCGGCCGAGCGCAGCGCGGCGGACAGCCGCCGCCCGGACCGCAGCGAGACGTCCCGCTCGTGGGAGAGCCCGCCGGACAGCACCGCAACCCAACGATCGGACACCACACGCTCCTCAACCATCCACAACGGACTGTCCATTGTGACCGTACGCAGTGCTCGCCGACCCCGGTTTCCTCGCCGGGCAAGAAGTTAGGCGGTGTCCGGGGAGGGGACCTGCGGGCCGGAGCCCGGCCGCAGGCTGACCGGGCCGAACGTCGCGGCGAGCTCCAGCTCGTCGGACAGCACGGCCGCGAGCCGGCGCACCCCCTCGGTGATCCGCTCCGGGGTCGGGTAGCAGAAGGACAACCGCATCTGCCGGCTGCCCAGGCCGTCAGCGTAGAACCCGGTGCCGGACACGTACGCCACGCGGGCGGTCACCGCGCGGGGCAGCATCGCCTTCGTGTCGACGCCGGCCGGCACGGTCAGCCACACGAAGAAGCCGCCGTCGGGCACGGTCCACGAGCAGCCCTTCGGCAGGTACTGCTCCAGCGCGGCGATCATCGCGTCCCGCCGGTCCCGGTAGGCCAGCTGGAACGACTTGATCTGGCCGCGCCAGTCGTGGGTCGCCAGGTAGCGCGAGACGATCATCTGGTTCAGCGTCGGCGGGCAAAGCGTGGCCGACTCGGCGGCCAGCATGAGCTTCTCCCGCACCGCGTGCGGCGCGAGCGCCCAGCCCACCCGCAGCCCCGCGGCGAACGTCTTCGAGAACGAGCCGAGGTAGACCACGTTGTCCGGGTCCATCGACCGCAGCGCCGGGTAGGTCTGGCCGTCGAAGCCGAGCAGCCCGTACGGGTTGTCCTCGACGATCAGCACCCCGTGCCGCGCGCAGATCTCGAGGACCTCGGCCCGCCGCGGCACGCTCAGCGTCACGCCGGCGGGGTTGTGGAAGTTGGGGATCGTGTAGAGGAACTTGACCCGCTTGCCGGCCGCCGTGCAGGCCGCCAGCGCCTCGCGGAGCGCCTCGGGCACCAGGCCGTGCTCGTCCATCGCCACGTGGACCACGCCGGCCTGGTAGGCGGTGAAGGTGCCCAGCGCGCCCACGTAGGACGGCCCCTCGGCGAGCACCACGTCACCCGGATCGCAGAAGATCCGGGTCACCATGTCCAGCGCCATCTGCGAGCCGACGGTCACCACGACGTCGTCCGGGTGCCCCCGGACGCCCTCCAGCGCCATGACCTCGCAGATCTGGTCGCGCAGCTCCGGCAGCCCGTGCGCGGAGCCGTACTGCAGCGCGACGAGCCCGTCCGCCCGCACCAGGTCGGCGATCTCGCCGGACAGCGAGTCGAGCGGCAGGGCAGTGAGATTGGGCATGCCACCGGCGAGCGACACCACCTCGGGACGGCTCGCGACCGCGAAAAGCGCCCGTACCTCGGAGGCCGTCATCCCGGCCGCACGGGCCGCGTACCTGCGCAGATGTGGGTCGAGACTGCGGTTGCCCGGTCTGTCGGGCGGTGGCCCCACCGAGGTCATTCGGGCTCCAACACGGGTCGGTGCAGGTAGATCGATCGAGTGTAACCACAGCCCTGATCCGGGCCGCATTGTTTCTCCTCACGCTGATGTGGGCTTATCCTGGCGTGCGGCATGCACACCGTGTGGGGAGGTACTGGGTGTCGCGACGCGTCGTCGGCGTCACGCTGGACAACCTGGAGGATCTGCCCAAGCACAGCAGAAAGTGCGTGTATTGGGAGCTCGCGCCGCACCTACGGGAGCAGGCGGAGGAGTTCGGCACGACCGATCTCGAGAAGGAAGCCTGGGTCTCCAGCGTGCTCTTGGAGTGGGGATCCTGTGGCCGCATCGTCTACAGCGACAAGCTGCCGGTGGGGTTCGTGCTCTACGCCCCGCCGACCGCCGTCCCGCGGGCCTCGGCGTTTCCCACGTCGCCGCCCAGCCCGGACGCGGTCCTGCTCACCGGGTTTCACGTGCTGCCGGAGTTCCGCGGCGGCGGGCTCGGGCGCATGCTCGTCCAGGCGGTGGCGAAGGACCTCACCCGGCGTGGCGTGAAGGCCGTCGAGGCCTTCGGTGACGCCAAGCCGGACGACGAGGAGCAGACCTGTGTCGTCCCGGCGGACTTCCTGCTCCGGGTCGGCTTCAAGACCGTGCGCCAGCACCCCAGGTGGCCCCGGCTGCGCCTGGAGCTGCGTAGCGCTATCTCGTGGAAGGAAGACGTCGAGGCGGCCCTGGAGCGCCTGCTGGGCACCGTCACGGTCAGCACGGCGAGCCCGGTCCTGCAGCGCTGACAGGGCTCGCCCGGGCTTGTGCACGTGCGCATGCACAAGTTGTCCACAGTTTGCCTGTGGACAACTTGCTTCTGCTGTGGATAGCCCTCGCGGGTTACTCGGCCTTGGCGTACTCGTGACGCAGCACGTCGGCGAACGTGAACGTGCCCGTGGGCTGGTCGTTCTCGCCGAGCAGGTACAGGCGTTTGACGGCCACGAGGATGCCCTCGGCGACCACGTCCCGGAACGCCGGGTCCGACAGGCGCCTGCGGTCGTCGTTGTTGGTCAGGTAGCCGATCTCGACGCGGACCGCCGGGCACCGGGTCAGCCGCAGCGTGTCCCAGGTCTTGCGGTGGGCGTGGCAGTCGCGCAGGCCCGTCCGGACGGCCAGCTCGCGCTGGATGAAGCCGGCCAGCGTCTCACCGATCGTGGACGTGCTGCCGCCCGCGGTGCCGAAGTGGAAGCTCGCCACGCCCTGGGCCAGCGACGAGGAGTTGGCGTCCGAGTGCAGTGACAGGAACAGGTCCGCGCCGACCTCGTTGGCGAAGTTCGCGCGGTCGGCCTCGGTCGGGCACTGGTCGCGCCCGCGGGAGAGCAGCGCCTGCATGCCGGTGGCCACCATGCGGCCCTCGAGCCGCCGGGCCAGGTCCCACACCAGGTCCGCCTCGCGCACGTCGCCGACCGTGACACCGGTGTCGCCACCGCCGTGACCAGGGTCGATGACGATCCGCTTGCCGCGCAGCCGCGGGCCCGCCTTGCGCACCCGCTCCTGCTCGCGCAGCAGCACCGGCGAGCCACCACGGGCCCGCGGGGACAGCTGGCGCAGCGCACGCAGGGTCTCCGGACCGCAGATGCCGTCGACGTTCAGCCCGTAGTCGCGCTGGAAGTTGCGCAGCGCGGCCTCGGTCTGCGCGCCGAAGACGCCGTTGGGCCGCCCCGCGTCGTACCCCAGCTCGAGCAGTCGCTCCTGCAAGGTCTGCACGTCGTCGCCGGACACCGGCGCCGACACCAGGTACGCCAGCGGGCGCGCGCCCAGCTGGTAGGTGGCATCCCGCAGCGCGCGGTAGGTGGCGGGGCCGACCACGCCATCCGTGATCAGCCCGCGCTGCTGCTGGAACGAACGAACAGCGTGCTCGACCGATTCGTCGAACAGATCCCCCGACCCATTGGTGGACGGCAACAGTCCAAGCCCTGTGAGCGTGGACCGGACCTCGGCTACGGCCGGACCGTCCTCACCACGGCGGAGTACCCGCATGCACCCCTCGCTCGAGTAGGGCACCGACTCGTGGTCGGCGCGAGATGACGTCTGCGCCAGGTTGGCGATCGCGAACTACTGCGAACCATTGTGCCTTGCCGGTGTCCGTCCGGCGCGGAGGGTCACATGGAGCGTCGGATCGGTGACCCGACACCTGGTCCACAGTGCTTGGACGTCTCGAAGGGTGCCTGCGGTTGCCCGCCGGCCGAAGTAGTCAGCCCAGGTAGTCGGACAGGTCGTTCAGCAGCGCGGCCTTCGGCTTCGCACCGACGATCTGCTTCACCGGCTCGCCGCCCTTGAACAGGATCAGCGTCGGGATCGACAGGACCTGGTAGTCACGCGCGACCGTCGGGTTCGCGTCCACGTCGAGCTTCGCGATGGTGATCTTGTCGGCGTGCTCGCCGGCGATCTCCTCCAGCACGGGGGCCACCATCCGGCAGGGGCCGCACCAGGTCGCCCAGAAGTCGACGAGGACGGGCTTGTCGCTGTTCAGCACGTCGTCGGCGAACGAGGCATCGGTGACGGTGACGGTGTTTCCGGCCATCTTCTCTCCTAGGTGGGGGTGGGCGAGTCAGTTCTGCGTCGGCGCGTAGCCGCCACCCACCAGTTCGGCGGCGACCCGGGCCTCGGATGCCTCTTCGTGCTCGGCGAGCCAGCGCTCGGCGTCGATGGCGGACGAGCAGCCGGAGCCCGCGGCGGTGATCGCCTGACGATACGTGCGGTCCACCAGGTCACCGGCGGCGAACACACCGTCGATGGCGGTGTAGGTCGTGTGCGGGCGGGTCCGGACGTAGCCGTCCTCGTCCAGGTCGAGCTGGCCGGCGACGAGCGTGCTGCGGGGGTCGTGGCCGATCGCCATGAACACGCCGGTGACGTCCAGGGTGGACTCCTCGCCGGAGACCGTGTCGCGCAGCCGCATGCCGGTGACCGAGTTCTCGCCCAGCACCTCGAGGACCTCGGAGTCCAGCTGCCAGCGGATCTTCTCGTTGGCCCGCGCCCGCTCCAGCATGATCCGCGACGCGCGGAACTCCTGGCGCCGGTGGACGATCGTCACCGAGCGGGCGAACCGGGTGAGGAACGTGGCCTCCTCCATCGCCGAGTCGCCGCCGCCGACCACGGCGATGTCCTGGTCGCGGAAGAAGAAGCCGTCACAGGTCGCGCAGGCGGACACGCCGTGGCCCAGCAGCTTCTGCTCGCCCGGCACGTGCAGGTACCGCGCGGCCGCGCCCATGGCCAGGATGATCGCCTTCGCGCTGTAGCGCTCGCCGTTGACGGTGACGTACTTGACCGGGCCCTCGAGCTCGATCTCCTCGACGTCCTCGGCGCGCAGCTCGGCGCCGAAGCGCTCGGCCTGGGTACGCATCTGCTCCATCAGGTCGGGACCCATGATCCCGTCCCGGAAGCCCGGGTAGTTCTCCACATCGGTGGTCGTCATCAGCGCGCCACCGAACTGCGTGCCCTCGAACACCAGCGGCTCGAGCTGGGCCCGGGCGGCGTACACGGCTGCCGTGTAACCGGCCGGCCCGGAGCCGACGACGATCACGTTGCGGACCGGCTGGGTGGTGTTGTCGGTGGGCATCTGACCTCCGAGGACATGGCGCAAAGCCTTCAAGTTCTTCAACGCGATCGTAGGGCCCGGTTGTTCCGGCACGTGGGTGACGGTCGGCACGTGGGCAAACACGAAGAAGGCCGCGGTGACCCGCGGCCTTCTCGGAGTTCGCGATGAATCAGGGGACCTCGGCGTTGGCGAGAACCTCGCCCGGGTCGTCCGCCGTGCAGGTCGGCTCGACGACCACCACGCGGAAGTGGCCCTGCTGCGTGCCGGCGCCGAGCAGCGCCGCGACGCCGGGCTTGCCGTCCAGCGTCACCGGGCTGATGCCGATCGGCTCGCCGGACGAGGGCACCTGGTGCGCGTCGAGGCAGTCCTTCAGGCCCTGCTCGTCCTGCAGGTCGCCGTAGTCCTTCTTGCCGTTGAGCTGGCCGATCGCGGCCGCGAGGTTGCCCTTGGACAGTGCCAGCGGCGGCTGTGCGGGGCCGCCCGGATCCTGGGTGTCGCCCGGCGCCTCGGTGTTCTTGCCGCCCTCCGCGCTCGGCGTGCCGCCGGTCTCCTGACCGGGCACCGCGACGAACGCGATCGCCGCGGCGGCGGCCGCCGCGGTCAGCACGCCCGCTCCCCACGCCGCCATCCGGTTGCGCCGTTTACGGGCGGCGGCGAGGTCGACGACGGGGGCGACGGGAGGGCCCGCCGGAAGAGCCTGCGTGGCAACCCCGCCCCTGGACCGCATCTCGGCATCCAGCGCGGCGTCGAGACGGGCGGCGTACTGGGCGGGCATCGGCTCGACGGGGGCGTTGGCCAGCTGACCGAGCCCCACCTTGACCTCGTCCAGCGCGGCCAGGACAGCGCGCGCCTGCGGGTCGGCGTTGACCTGCGGCCACAGCCGCGCGGACTCGGCCGGATCGAGAACACCGGCGTGCAGATCGGCGAGGACGTCGACAGACCAGGGCGGCCCAGGTGGACCGCCCGCCCCCTTTACGCTGTCTGTCATCGTCCCTCCCAGCGGCGCCGCACCGGCACACCTCGCCCGTCAACTGCGCCATCTGGGACGTTCGCTTCTGCATCCGGGTTCCGGAGATGACCGAGAACTTTGGCCAGCTTCGCCCGTCCGCGCGCGCACCGGCTCTTCACGGTGCCCTCGGCGATTCCGAGCATCTTGGCGGTCTCGGCGACCGAGTAGCCCTCGACGTCGACCAGCACGATCGGCACCCGCTGGTCCTCGGAGAGCTGGCTGAGCGCCTTCTGGACGACGAGCTTGGTCTCCCGCTCCGACATCGAGTCGCGCAGGGTGGCCGGCTCGCCCGGCCCGGCCTCGGGCAGCGGCACGGTCGGCCGGGCCTGCCTGCGCCGTACCCGGTCCAGGCAGGCGTTCACCACGATCCGGTGCAGCCACGTCGTGACCTGCGACTCCGCGCGGAACGAGGCGGCCGCGCGGAACGCGGAGATGAACGCCTCCTGCAGGGCGTCGGAGGCCTCCTCCGGGTCGCGCAGCGTGCGCAGCGCAACGGCCCACATCCGGTCCCGGTGGCGGCGGACCAGCTCCGAGAACGCCCGTGGGTCGCCGGCGGCGTGCGCCGCGATGAGGTCGGCGTCCGAGCTGGCGGCGGTGGTCACGCAAGGAGGATATCGGGCGTGCGGACAAGGCCCGGAGGTGTGGCCCCGCCCACTCCTACTTGGCCCGGATGAACGTCACCTCGCCGAGCGCGGACTTGTTGCCCTCGCCCAGCTTGCTGACCCACACGATGAGGTACTGGGTCGGTTCGGTGCGGGGCAGCTCGAGGTGTGTCTTGCCGCCCTGCAGCGTGCCCTTCGCGATCACCTTGGTCTCGTTGAGCTCGGGGTCCGCCGAGGGCGCGGTGCGGATCTCGATCTCCGTTCCCGGGCTGGGCGAGTCGATCTCCACGGCGGCGAAGCGGACCGAGTCGGCGAAGGACGCCATGATCCCGACACCGGGCTTCAGCGTGGGGAACTGCTGCTTGTAGGTGTCGGTCTCCCAGACCGTGTTCGTGTCGCCGTCGGTGATGTTGCTGGCGTTCTTCTCGTCGTCCTCGGTGCCCTCGGGGTTGTACTCGGCCACGCTGGCCGGGTCGAGCGGTCCGGCGGCCTCCGGCTTCGGCGGCGCGCTCTGGCCCTGCTTGGGCGGCGGCTGGGTGATCGTGACCGGGGTGCCGGAGCTGCCGGTGTCGTCGCCGAAGAAGTCGATCAGCAGCAGGCCGAGCCAGGCGAGCACGGCGACCGTGGCCACGGCGAGCGCGGTGACGCCGATGGCGAGCTTGCGCCGCTTCGCGGCGTCCCGGACCGGCGGGCGGGTCGTCCACACGGGCCCGTCGTCGTCCTCGCCGCCCTGCTCGAGCGGGCGCAGGTGCTCGGTCTGCTCGACCGAGCGCGTGGCCTCGCCGAGCACGGCGAGCAGCGTGGCGCTGTTGCGGATGCCGCCGATCGAGGTGTCCTCGAGGCTGCGCAGCGAGACCGCGGACAGCTCGTGCGGGACCGGCGTCAGCGTCTCGGGCGCAACGACCGACCCGTCCGGCCCGACCGGGGCGGTGGGGATCGCGGCGGGCCCGCCCGGCAGCGGCCAGCGGCCAGTGAGTAGCAGGTAGAGGATCGCGCCGAGGCCCTTGACGTCGTCGCGCGGGACGGCGTCGGGCAGGGCGCCCGGGAACGCGAGGCGCAGCGACCCGTCCGGCGTGACCCGGATCCGCTGCGGGTGGTCGACGCCCAGGACCAGGCCTGCCACGTGGGCGCGCTCGACGGCGGCGGCCAGCGGCTCGAGCAGGCGGGCGGCGGTGGCGGGCGGCAGCGGGTGCTCGGTGACCAGGTCGACGAGGTCGGTGCCCGCGGACCAGTCGGCGACCACCATGCCGAGCAGACCCTCGTCGTTGCCGACCCCGTTGCCCAGGCTCAGCACGTCGAGCACCCGGGCCATGCCGGGGTGGCTGAACCGGGCCGCGTGCATGGCCCGCTCGATCGTGCGGCGGGCGTCCTGCGCGCGTGCCGCGTCGGTCGGGTCGCCGACCAGTGCGGTCACCGCGACGTCCCGGCGCAGCTGGTTGTCGCGGGCGCGCCACAGATGTGCGTTGATCCGCTCGTCCACACCGAACTGCGCGAGCAGCCGGTAGCGGCCGTCGCCGATCAGGGAACCCGGCAACAGGAAGTTCTCCCCGGCGCCACCGCCGCCGGGGGACAATTCTCCCGTGCGGGAGTCCGTTCGCCTCGTGGTCACTGCTCTCTCCCCGCCCTGCGCCCCAGCCACAAGGCAAGATCGCGCGACGGACACTCGGTGTGCTGCCCGATCGGACCGAGCCTACGTGAGTCGCCGGGCAACTTCGCCTTCTTCGTCGCTACCCACGACGCACCAGTCGGGTGATTCGTTGCCACGCAGGGTTGAGTTCCGGCACCCTGAACACGGCGAGCAGGCCGAACGCGACGACCAGCGTGACCAGGCTCTCGATGATCAAGAGTAGCCACGCCTCGCCGGTGACCGGGAAGCCGTCCGGCAGCACCAGCCCGACGAGCAGCCCGACGCCGAACCCGGCCAGGATCCCGGCGACGCCGGCGACGACGCTCTGCGCGATCACCTTCACCACGCGCATGCTGCCCAGCCTGCCCAGCCGCACCCACAGCCACATCTGCCCGAGCACCGCACCGACCACGAACGTCAGCGAGTTGACCAGCAGCACGCCGATCACCACGTGCTCCGGCTTGAGCTGGTCGCTGCACAGGTAGAGCAGCGGGATCTTCACCAGCGTCATCACGATCATGATCAGCGTCGGCGTTCGGGCGTCCTTCATCGCGTAGAACACCCGCAGCTGCAGCATGACCAGCGCGTACGGGAGGATGCCGAACGCCGAGAAGGCCAGCGCGTCACCGAGGCGCCGCGCGTCGGCGACGTCGGCGTTGCCGTAGTTGAACAGCGCGACGCCGACGGCCGAGCCCGCGATCGTGAGCACCGCGGACAGCGGCACGAGCATCACCGTCGACAGCCGCCCGGCCAGCGACAGGTCGTCGACCAGCTTGCCGGTGTCACCGTCGGCCGCGGCCCGGCTCAGCCGCGGCATGATCGCGGTCAGCAGCGACACCCCGATCACGCCGTAGGGCAGCTGGAACAGCAGCCACGCGTTCGCGTAGATGGCCGCGCCGCCGGACGCCCCCGCGGTCAGCACCCGGGTGGTGAACACCAGCCCGATCTGGCTGACCGCCACGTACCCGACGATCCACAGCGCCAGCCCGCCGAACTCGCGCAGCCGCTCGTCGATGCCCCAGTTCCAGCGGAACCGGAAGCCGATCCGGCGCAGCGCCGGCAGCAGCACGAACGCCTGCACGGCGATGCCGAGCGTGACGCCGATGCCCAGCACCAGCAGCTTCGTGTCGCCCATGCGGACGGGGTTGAGCGAGATCTCCCCCGGCACGAGCGCGAACACGCCGATGGTCAGCATGACGATCACGTTGTTCGCCACCGGCGCCCAGGCCGGCGGCCCGAACACCTGCTTGGCCTGCAGGATCGCCGACAGCAGCGCGAACAGGCCGTAGAAGACGATCTCCGGCAGCAGCAGGTAGGCGAACGCGGTGGCCAGCTCGGAGTTGGCCGAGCCGGTCGAGCCGTCCATGTAGAGCCGGGTGAACAGCGGGGCGAGCGCGACCGCGACGGCCGTGGCGCCCAGCAGCATGGTCATCGCGACGGTCAGCAGCCGCTGGGTGTAGGCCGCGCCGCCGTCGGGGTCGTCCTGCGCGCGGACCAGCAGCGGCACCACGATGCTCGCGAGCACGCCGCCGAGCAGCAGCTCGTAGACGATGTTCGGCAGCGTGTTGGCCACCGTGAACGAGTCGTTGACCACGCCGAGGCTCGCCGCCCAGGCCAGCATGACCTTCCATGCGAACCCGGTGATGCGGCTGACCAGCGTCGCGATCGCCATCGAGCCGCTGGCCCGCGCCAGCGACGGCTGCGCGCCGGTTCGCTTGCCCACGGTCATTGATTGTGTACCGCCGCTACCCGTCAATCCGAACCTCGCTCGTCGTTCCGGCCCTCGACCCGGCGCGCGCGGCGCGCACCCGGCGGAACAGGCGGATGACCACCAGCAGCACCAGCACCCCGCCCGCGACACCGGTGATGGCGACCGTGATCACGCCGACCGAGGTGGAGGTCGCCTCCATCCGGACGGTGCTGCCGAGCTGGGTGCCGCCCCGGGTGGTCAGCGAGGCGTCCAGGGTGAACCGGCCCGCCCGGATCACCTCGGCCTTGATGTACTGGCTGCGCGCGGACTGCGGCGGGATCCGGATGTCGGTGATCGCCTTCGGCCGCAGGCCCGCGGTGGCCGTGAGGTGGATCCGCACGATGATCGCCACCGGCAGCCCGTTGGACACGTGCACCGGGATCGGGCTGTCCCCCGACGCCAGCGTCAGTGGCCGGCCGGTGTCGTTCACCACGACCTGGCCGCACAGGGCGGTCACCTGCTGGTTGGCGTACTCGACCCAGGCCGACGCGCGCTCCGGGTGGCCGCGCCACGCCGTCGACATGCCCCGCAGCAGGCCGTACTGGATCGGCGAGAGCAGCTGGTTCGGGTCGACGTTCGTGGTGTTGTCGTCGTCCATGGCGTTCAGCAGGTCGCGCCTGGTGGCGTTGACGCGCACGACGTTCGTGGTGACCGCGCGCGGTACCTCCTGCGCGGTGTCCTGCGGGGTGTAGGTGAGGCCGACCGTGGTGCCCCGGTTTGCGCCGGAGGTCACCTGCATCAGCGACTGCGGGGTGGCGTAGCCGCCGCCGAGCAGCTGCTGCGCGAGGTCGAGGTAGATGCCCAGCTCGGCCACCGACGCGGTCCACCGGCGGGGTGGCGCGACGATGAGCTGGTCGCTCCCCTTCGGGTCGAACACCGTGCGGTACAGGAGCGCGGCCATCCCGTCCTGCAGCGCGCCGGTGCCCTGCGCGGGGACGAGCGTGTTCGACAGCAGCGGGTCGACGGGCAGCGCGCGCAACGGGTGGGCGGTCTCCAGGCCGGTGACCTCGTAGGGCGCCTTGCCGCGCACGGACCGCAGGTGGCCCGGGTCGGCGAGGACGGTGGCCGGTCCGCTCGCGGTCACGTCCACGAGCGTGCGCTGGTCGAGGGTGCCGCCGGCCGGCCAGTACAGGTCCTTCGCCGGCTGCACGGGGGCGAGCAGCTGCGCCACGATCGTCGAGCTGCCGATCGCGAGCGAGGACAGGTCCACCGCGCCGGACCGGGACAGGGCGACCAGGTCGGCGTCGGAGTAGGGCACGGAGATCACGCACTGGCCCTTGGTCAGGTCCTGCAGCCGGGTCAGCCACTCCTTCGCCGCGGCCGCGCCCGTGCCGGTGACCGCGCTGCCGGACGCGGTGCGCACCTTGTACCCACGGGTCATCGCGTCGACGGTCTGCAGCAGGTCGGGGTCCACGGCGAAGCACATCGAGCGCAGCAGCGAGCTGTCCGCCGCCGCGGCCACGCTCACGGAGTTCACCAGGCCGAACAGCCTGCCGCTGACCGAAAGCGACTCGGCGAGCGAGTCGTCGGCGAGCACGACCTGGCCGTCGGTCGTCGGCAGCCGCCGCGGCTGGGTGTCGAGGACGGGCCACAGGAACGTCAGCCCCGCCGGGGCCGCCTTGCGCTTGGCGGCCGCCCCGCCCGGGACGGAGAGCACGGGCAGCGGCAGCGACACGGCGGCGAGCCGGGCCTGGCCGCTGTACTCGGGCTGGCCGTTCACGTTGACCAGGGCGGGGTAGACGCCGGGCTCGGTCAGCGCGAGCGACTTCTCGCCGCGGGCCGCGACGGTGACCTTGAACTGCACGCTGTCGCCGCGGTCGAGCTTGCCGGCCACGTCAACGAACGGCGAGCTGGCCGAGTCGGTGTTCTGGTCGGACAGGTCCCGCAGCTGCGCGTCGCTCTCCACGGGCTCGCCGCGCTGCACCTTGACCTGGATGTCGTCCACCCGCCGGTCACCGGTGTTGGTGATGCGACCGGAGATGGTCAGCTTCGGGGTGCTCGAGGTGATCACCCGCGGGGTCATCGTGTCGACCTCGAGGCGTAACGCCTGCTTGCCGTCCTTCTGCGGCACGGGGTCGCCGATCGGGTCGGCCGCCGCCGCCGGGGCGACCGCCGGGCCCAGTGCCAGCAGCGCCACGGTGAGCAGGCCGGCGCTCGCCGTCCACCTCGTCACCGCTCAGCCCCCGTCCGCCTTGGCCGGCGCCTCGCCCGCCGGGTCGTGGCCGGCCGCGGGCGGGCGGACCTCCAGCAGTTCGAGCGCGCGCAGCACCAGCCGGCGCTCGTCGGCGTAGGCAAGCCGCTCCTCCAGCTCGTCGATGGGGACCCAGGCGACCTCGGTCACCTCGACGTCGTCGTCGGACAGTTCACCGCCGCGCTCGGTCATCACGAAGTGGTGCACGGTCTTGTGAATCCGGCGGCGGTCGGCCACGAACCAGTAGTCGATCGTGCCGAGTGGTCGGATTATGTCGCCCAGGATTCCGGTCTCCTCGTGGACCTCCCGCACGGCGGCCTGCTCGGCCGTCTCGCCCTCCTCGATGTGGCCCTTCGGCAGCGACCACAACAGCCTGCCGCGCCGGTCGAGCCTGCCGATCAGCGCCACCTTGTCCCGCTGGACGTTGATCACGACGCCGCCCGCCGAGGTCTCGTCGACCGCGGCCATGCGGCGACCACGACGCCGCCCGCGGCGCCCCGAGCGGGCGCCCCGGGGCCTGCCGGACGACGAGGGCATGCACGCGATCGTAGTGTCAGGCCGCGGGCGGGGTCGGGGGTTCGCCGCGTGCGCCAGATACGCTCGTCCTTCGTGTCCAACCTGACCCAACCCGATGCAATGGTTGATCGCCTGCACTTTCCCGTGGCGGACGAGCTGGCCGAGCGGTTCGCCGCGGCCGGATTCCGGCTCTTCCTCGTGGGTGGCACCGTGCGCGACGCGATCCTGGGCAGGCTGGGCAACGACCTCGACTTCGCGACCGACGCCCGCCCCGAGCAGGTGCGCAAGCTGGTGTCCGGGTGGGCGGACGCCGTCTGGGACACCGGGATAGCCTTCGGCACGATCGGCGCCCGGCGCCACGGCACGGAGCTCGAGATCACCACGTTCCGGGCGGACACGTACGACCGGAAGAGCCGCAAGCCCGAGGTCCACTTCGGTGACTCCATCGAGGACGACCTGGTCCGGCGCGATTTCACCGTCAACGCGATGGCTGTCGACCTGTCGACAAGGACCTTTATCGACCCGCACGACGGACTGTCCGCGCTGGCCAGGCGGGTGCTGGACACCCCCGCCACACCCCAGGAGTCCTTTGCGGACGACCCGCTGCGCATGATGCGTGCCGTACGGTTCGTCAGCCAGATCGGCTTCACCGTGGCGCCGCGGGTGCTCACCGCGATCGGCGAGATGCGCGACGAGCTGACCCGGGTGACCGCCGAGCGGATCCAGTCCGAGTTGTCGAAGCTGCTGTGCGGGCGGTTCCCCCGGCGCGGGATCGAGCTCATGGTGGACACCGGCCTCGCGGAGCACGTGCTGCCGGAGGTCCCGGCGATGCGGCTGGAGATCGACGAGCACCATCAGCACAAGGACGTCTACCAGCACTCGCTGGTTGTCCTCGACCAGGCGATCGCGCTGGAGGACCCGGACTCCTCGCCCGACCTCGTGCTGCGCCTGGCCGCGCTGCTGCACGACATCGGCAAGCCGGGGACGCGGCGGTTCGTCGAGGGCGGCGGTGTCAGCTTCCACCACCACGAGGTGGTCGGCGCGAAGATGACCCGAAAGCGTTTGCGGGCGCTGCGGTACTCGAAGGAGATCATCGAGGAAGTCGCCCAGCTCGTGTACCTGCACCTGCGGTTCCACGGGTACGGGCGCGGCGAGTGGACCGACTCGGCGGTGCGCCGCTACGTCACCGACGCCGGCCCGCTGCTGACCCGGCTGCACAAGCTCGTGCGCGCCGACTGCACGACCCGCAACCGGCGCAAGGCGGCCGCCCTGCAGCGGACCTACGACGGTCTCGAGGAGCGGATCGCGCGGATCGCCGCCGAGGAGGACCTCGCGCGGGTGCGCCCGGACCTCGACGGCAACGAGATCATGCGGCTGCTCGGCCTGCCGCCGGGGCCGCTGGTCGGTCAGGCGTGGCGGTTCCTCAAGGACCTGCGGCTGGACCGCGGGCCGCTCGAGCACGACGAGGCGGTCGAGGAGCTGCGCCGCTGGGCCGCCGAGCAGGGCATCACGCCGCCCGGGCAGCTCCCCGGCGGGTGACGAGCGTGAACCCGGCCATGCCGAGCAGGTAGAGGCCGGTCGCGATGACGATCAGCACGGCCGACTCGCCGTTGGCGGGGATGAGCGCGGCGGCGAGGCCGATGGCCAGCACCTGCGTGATGTTGAACAGCATGTCGTAGAGGGCGAACACCCGGCCGCGGGTCTCGTCGCCGATGTCGCGCTGCACGGCGGCGTCCACGCACAGTTTGATCACCTGGCCGGCGTAGGAGATGAGGAACGCGCCGGCGAGCGCCGTCGGCATGATCATCGGCAGGCCTAGCGTGAACTGGGCGAGCGCGGCGATGGCGAGCGAGCCGATGACGGTCCGCTTGCGGCCGAGGCCGGTGACCAGCCGCGCGGTCGTCAGCCCGGCGGCGAAGATGCCGAGCGCGCCCGCGCCGAGCACGACGCCGAGCCCGGGCAGGCCGGCCTTGATCGGGCCGAAGTCGGTGAAGCTGAACCGCATCAGCAGCACGGTCATCAGCAGTGAGATGCCGAACGCCGCGCGGTGCGCGAGCAGCGCGCAGAACCCGGCGGCGACGTTGGGCGTGCGGGCGGCGACCCGGGCGCCGTCGAACAGTCCGTTCGCGACCGCGGCGAGCGCGGTGTCCGGCTCGTCGACCTCGTCCGGGCCGAGCGCGCCGCGGGCGAACCGCACCGCGAGCCAGCCGGCCGCCAGCGCGCCGAGCGCCGCGAACGCCGTGGTGCCGCCGGACCCGGCGTCGCCCTCGCCGAAGATCGCCCGCAGCAGGACCGCGCAGCCGGCCCCGAGCACGGAGATGACGGCGCCGAGGGTCACCGAGAGCGCGTTGGCCTCGACGAGGTTGGGCATCGGCACGACGTGCGGCAGCGCGGCGGACAGGCCGGCCCCGATGAACCGGCTGATCCGATCACGACGAGCGCGAGCATCAGCAGGGTGAGCCCGGCGACCCCGGTCGCGACGCAGGCCGCGGCGGCGATGATCAGCACGCCCTGCAGGAGGTTCGCGGTGACCAGGACGCGCCTGCGGTCCCAGCGGTCGAGCAGCGCGCCCGCGAACGGCCCGATGATCGAGTACGGCAGCAGCAGTACGAGGAACCCGGCGGCGATGGCCGTCGGCGACACCGCACGTTCCGGGTTGAACACGACCGCGCCGGCCAGTCCGGTCTGGAACAGTCCGCTGCTCCACTGCGACGCGAATCGGCTCAGCAGCAGCCGCCGGAACCCGGCGAACGCCAGCAGGCGGCGCGTGCCGATCCGCAGATGATGGGCCGACTCGAGATCACCCGCCTGGGTGACTTCGTTCGCGTCCTGCGCCGACGTGCTCACGGGGGGTCAGCCTACGGCGGTAGACCGAGGGGCGTGTGTCCAACTGGACACACGCCCCTCGGCGACGGAACACCCGGTCGCCTCTCGGCGGGTGGCACATCGCGGCTCCAGCCGGACTGGTATTCCACGACGGCGGTTCTTGGTTGGGCCCGGGGGACTCAATGGTGTTCCAGCCACCAGCACCAACGTGCCGGCAGGACCCATTGTTCCCGATTAGCCATACGGCTGCTGGATTCCGACTCGACGGGTGGGATCATGTGCTCGTGCGATCCGACGCCCCCGACGCGGCTGTGGAACCCGGCACGCTGCTCGTGGCGGCGCCCAGCCTGACCGACTCCAACTTCCGCCGCACGGTCGTCTTCGTGATCGACCATCGCGGCGAGGGCACGCTCGGAGTCGTGCTGAACCGGCCGAGCGAGGTCCCGGTCGACGACGTGCTGCCGAACTGGGGCCCGCACGTGACGAACCCGGGCTCGGTGTTCGTCGGTGGCCCGGTGGACCAGAAGACCGCGCTGTGCCTGGCGGCGCTGCGGACCGGCGAGGAGCCCAACGGCGTGCAGGGCCTGATCGGCGTGCGCGGCCCGGTGGCGCTGGTGGACCTGGACGCCGACCCGGAGCAGCTGGTGCCGAAGTTCAAGGGCCTGCGGGTGTTCGCCGGCTACGCGGGCTGGGACATCGGTCAGGTCGCGGGCGAGATCGAACGCGGCGACTGGATCGTGGTGCCCGCCCTGCCGAGCGACGTGCTGGCGCCTGCCGACGAGGACCTGTGGGGACGGGTGCTGCGCAGGCAGGGCATGCCGCTGTCGCTACTCGCCACGCACCCCGGAGACGTCCGCACCAACTGACTTGTTCTTGATCGCCTGCTTGAGCGACGAGGCGAGGTCGCACCCGCCGCACTGGCAGCCCTTGCACCCGGCGGGGAGTTCCGGCGTCTCCTCCGGCACCGCGGCCGCGGCCCGATTGCCGAGCACACCACCCGCGATCGTGATCGCCACCATTCCGGCAAACCCGACGATCAGGACGATCGTGAGCCCGGTGAGCAGGGCGCCGAGCCCGCCGGCCGCGCCGATCGCACCGGCCACCGCGATCGGCAGCCCGCCGACCTTGTTCGCGACCCGGAAGGCCCGGTCACTGCGCATCGAGGCCGGCGTCCGCACGCCGCCGAACCGGTTGCGCGGCAGCCGCTCGAGGAACCCGAACAGGCCCACGAGCGCGATCCCCGCACCGACGACCAGCAGCACAATCGCGAGAACGTTCACGCCCGCGATGGTAGGCGTCCGGCCAACGGGTTTGGCGTGCGCGGTATCCTCAGGCCATGAGCACCGGACGCCTGCTCCTTAGTTGGCCGCGCTGACCGACGGTTGGCGCGGCGGACCCCTCATGCCTTTGGCAGAGGGGTTTTGTCTTGTTCGGAGCAAGCACCAGGGAAGGACCTCATGATGAGCCCCACGTCCGGCGACCACGCCGAGTCGGTGCCGGCCCACCGCTACACCGCCGCTCTGGCCAACGCCATCGAGCCGCGCTGGCAGCAGTTCTGGGAGGAGGACGGCACCTTCCACGCGCCGAACCCGGTCGGCCCGCTGGCCGGTGACGTGCCGGAGGACAAGCTGTTCGTCCAGGACATGTTCCCGTACCCGTCCGGTGCCGGGCTGCACGTCGGGCACCCGCTGGGCTTCATCGGCACGGACGTTTTCGCGCGCTACCACCGGATGACCGGCCGGAACGTGCTGCACACCATGGGGTTCGACGCGTTCGGCCTGCCCGCCGAGCAGTACGCGGTGCAGACCGGGCAGCACCCGCGCAAGACCACCGAGGACAACATCCAGCGCTATCTGAGCCAGATCCGCAGGCTGGGCCTGGGCCACGACGAGCGCCGCCGCATCGCCACCACCGACCTGACCTACTACCGGTGGACACAGTGGATCTTCCTGCAGATCTACAACGCCTGGTACGACGAGAAGGCGAGCAAGGCACGGCCGATCGCCGAGCTGGAGGCCGAGTTCGCCGCCGGGGATCGGTCCACTCCGGACGGTCGGGCCTGGTCCGAGCTGGCCGCCAAGGAACAGCGGAAGATCATCGACTCGTATCGGCTGGTCTACCAGTCCGAGGCGCCGGTCAACTGGTGTCCCGGGCTGGGCACCGTGGTGGCCAACGAGGAGGTCACCGCCGACGGCCGCAGTGACCGCGGCAACTTCCCCGTGTTCCGCAAGAACCTGCGCCAGTGGATGATGCGGATCACCGCCTACGCCGACCGGCTGATCGACGACCTGGACCTGCTGGACTGGTCGGACCAGGTCAAGTCCATGCAGCGCAACTGGATCGGCCGCTCCGCGGGCGCGCACATCCGCTTCCCCGTGTCGGGCAGGAAGATCGAGGTCTTCACCACGCGGCCGGACACCGTGTTCGGCGCGACCTACATGGTGCTGGCCCCCGAGCACGCGCTGGTCGACGAGATCACCGCAGCAGCGTGGCCCGCGGGCACCGACGAGCGGTGGACCGCGGGCGCGGCCACGCCGGGCGAGGCGATCGCCGCCTACCGCCGGACCGCCGCGCAGAAGTCCGAACTGGACCGCCAGGAGAACAAGGTCAAGACCGGCGTGTTCACCGGCGCGTACGCGACGAACCCGGCCAACGGCGCCGAGATCCCCGTGTTCATCGCCGACTACGTGCTGATGGGCTACGGCACCGGCGCGATCATGGCCGTCCCCGGCCAGGACCAGCGCGACTGGGACTTCGCGACGGCCTTCGGGCTGCCGATCATCCGCACGGTCCGGCCTGCCGACGGCTTCGAGGGCGAGGCGTTCACCGGCGAGGGCCCGGCCATGAACTCGAGCTTCCTGGACGGGCTGGACATCGACCAGGCCAAGAAGACGATCATCGCCTGGCTGGAGGAGAACGGCCACGGCGAAGGCAGGCTGCAGTACAAGCTGCGCGACTGGCTGTTCGCCCGCCAGCGTTACTGGGGCGAGCCGTTCCCGATCGTCTACGACGAGAACGACATGCCGATCCCGCTGCCGGACAGCATGCTGCCGATCGAGCTGCCGGAGGTCGACGACTACTCCCCCCACACCTACGACCCGGACGACGCGGACACCGAGCCGTCGCCGCCGCTGTCGCGCGCGACCGAGTGGCTGCACGTCGAGCTGGACCTGGGTGACGGGCGCAAGCGGTATCGGCGCGACGCCAACGTGATGCCGCAGTGGGCGGGTTCCTGCTGGTACCAGCTGCGCTACGTCGACCCGACCGACAGCGAGCGGTTCTGCGAGCCGGAGAACGAGGCGTACTGGCTGGGCCCGCGCCCGGCCGAGCACGGCCCGGACGACCCGGGCGGTGTCGACCTGTACATCGGCGGCATCGAGCACGCCGTGCTGCACCTGCTGTACTCGCGCTTCTGGCAGAAGGTGCTGTTCGACCTGGGGCACGTGTCGGCGCCCGAGCCGTACCGGCGGTTGTTCAACCAGGGCTACATCCAGGCCTACGCCTACACCGACTCGCGCGGTGTGTACGTGCCGGCCGAGGAAGTGTCCGAAGTGGACGGCAAGTTCTTCTGGAACGGCGAACAGGTCCGCCAGGAGTACGGCAAGATGGGCAAGAGCCTGAAGAACGTCGTCACCCCGGACGAGATGTGCGAGCGGTACGGCGCGGACACGTTCCGGTTCTACGAGATGGCGATGGGCCCCATGGACGTGTCCCGTCCGTGGGCCACGAAGGACGTCGTCGGCGCCCAGCGGTTCCTGCAGCGGCTGTGGCGCAACGTGGTCGACGAGGAGACCGGTTCGGCAAGGATCGGCGACGACGCCCCCGACGAGGCGACGCTGCGCGCGCTGCACAAGGCCGTCGACGGCGTGCACGCGGACTACGCGAACATGCGCTTCAACACGGCGGGCGCGAAGCTGATCGAGCTGAACAACCACGTGACGAAGGCGTACGCCGGCAAGCCGGTGCCGCGTGCGGTCATGGAGCCGATGGTGCTGATGCTGGCGCCCCTGTGCCCGCACGTCGCCGAGGAGCTGTGGTCGCGCCTGGGCCACGACGGCTCGCTGGCACACGGCCCGTTCCCCCAGGCCGACGAGCGGTACCTGGTGGAGGACACGGTCGAGTACCCGATCCAGGTCAACGGCAAGGTCCGCGCCCGCGTCACGGTCCCGGCCTCGGCGAACCAGGACGAGGTGAAGGCCGCCGCCCTGGCCGAGGAACGCATCGCCGCCCTGGTCGACGGCAACGAGCCCCGCAAGATCATCGTCGTCCCCGGCCGCCTGGTGAACGTCGTCCTGTAGCGCGAGCTATCCACAACCCGCGGACCTGTCCACAGAACGCCTACGACCACCCCGTTCCGGGCACCCCTCGATAAACTGACGTCACGAGGGGTGCCCCCGGAGAGTGTCAGGGGGTCGGCAAAGTCGCAAAGCTGCAGGTCAGAGCGCTTTCCGGCGAGGATGGAATCACCATCGGCTCGGTCCTTTTGGACAGAATGTGTTGAGAGAAGCGGACGTTGTGAAGCGCTGTTGATCCCGCGAGCCGGGGCCGCAGCCACAAACGTGACGCTGAAAGTCGTCTTGAGCTGCAGAAACTCGACTTTGCCGGGCCCCTGTCCCGGGGGCACCCCTCAGCGCCAGTCTACCGGTGGGCACTGACAAAAG
>Ga0164241_10001236_pt1 | contig 33286 bp, 28 predicted proteins | sample OricomyardsoilBY_FD_108780 | JGI IMG/M metagenome (GOLD analysis project Ga0164241, IMG submission 108780) | Backyard soil microbial communities from Emeryville, California, USA - Original compost - Back yard soil (BY) | ecosystem: Environmental > Terrestrial > Soil > Unclassified | place: USA... | reverse complement strand
TTGCTTTTCATCCTTCAATCTGCCCATCGAACAAACTACGAGATACTGCCGGCCGTTTGCTTCATACATGGCAGGAATCCCTGTGGGATTTTGACGCCCGAGATCACCGGCCCAAAGTACCTTCCCCGTGTCTTCGTCATAGGCATAGATCCTGCCATCACCGGAAGTGGCAAACACAATACCTGTGGCGGTCACTACCATCCCTTTGCGACCAGAGCCACCGGGTACTCCAAGATTTTTACCGCCGGGAATATCGTCATTATTACCCAACGGAACTTTCCATTTGATGTCTCCCTTATTCAGATCATACGCAACAATCCATGACCAGGCCGGTGTCAGAAAATCGGAAACAGCTTCACCATAGTTATTGGCTTCCATATAAATCGCTTTCGGGCCCGTATACTCTTTCGGATATCCCACGTTATTACGGATGAATTCGGGTATAGCCACGCCGCCAGAATCTACTACCGGTCCTTTCGGTGGGGCAACGGCATTTTGCGTGTTCCCGCCTCTTCTTCTTCCGGAGAATGCCAGGAATGTGTACAAGTCCGATATCGTTGCATCATCCATATGTGTCATCGGTGGCATCCTGCCCTTGCCGTTCGTAAGGATTTGCCGGAACGATTTAACGCCCCCGCTTCTATCCATGGTTACCAGGCTGGGGCCTAACCCGGGTAAGCCATTTCGGTCAGCGCCATGACAGGTTTGACAAACTTGCGTGTAGATTGCCTGAGCTTTCGCCAGCTGGCCACTCGAAAGTTCCGGGTTCCGCCGAACCGAATCGCGTAATTTCAGACGATACTTGTCATGCCTACCCAATCAATACATTTCAATCAACCCTTAACAGTGAAAATCAAAGGTCGAAAAAGTGCAAAAAGTGATCTAAAAGGTACATCACAATTTTAATTGAATAGAAAATATTAACAGTCATTCACTTAAAGGGCTTACATGAAGTGATGTGGTAGATAAAGATTTTTTAAAATTTAATTTTAGACGTTGCTATTCACGCAAATAATCATGCATAGAGATAAGTTGATTCACGCGAAGTGTTCAGAATTGCAGCCTTTCGGTATACATAAACTGTGAGAGATAAACTTAACTAGTACTCGATAGTAGAGATAGAAACGGACAAGTTTAAGCTAGCCCGGCACAAATCTTTCTATGTTGTAAGATTTGTCGTCTAATGTTATAAAACAAAAAACCCTCTGATAATCAGAGGGTTGCATTGATTTAGTAGTCCCAACGGGAATCGAACCCGTGTTACCAGAATGAAAATCTGGTGTCCTAACCCCTAGACGATGGGACCGTCTTATTTAAGGAGGCGCAAAGATATGCCGATGATGTTTAATTGCAAACGTAACCGATAAAAAAGTTGAAAACAGTTAAATCCTTCATTGGTTTTAGCTACCAGGAAGGCTATTTTTGACCTCGCAAAATTCTAAACCAAACACAGCACATGACAAAAGTTGGAATTAATGGATTCGGCCGCATCGGCAGGCTGGCATTTCGTGCCGCCATCAATCGCAAAGATATCGAAGTAGTAGGGATCAATGACCTCGTTGAACCTGAATACATGGCGTATATGTTAAAGTACGATTCAACCCATGGTAAATTTGAAGGAACGGTTGAAGTAAAAGATAAAAACCTCGTGGTGAACGGAAAAACCATCCGCGTTACCGCTGAGAAAGACCCTGCCAACCTGAAATGGGGAGAAGTAGGCGCTGAAATCATTATTGAATCCACAGGATTATTTCTCACCATCGCCGACGGACAAAAGCACATCGCCGCAGGTGCCAAGAAAGTAGTACTATCGGCTCCAGCCAAAGATGATACACCTACGTTCGTCATGGGCGTAAATCATAAAGAACTGAAAGCAGAACATACGGTTGTATCGAATGCGTCATGTACCACCAACTGTCTTGCCCCGATTGCAAAAGTATTGAATGACAAATTCGGCATCGTGGAAGGTTTGATGAGCACCATTCACGCTGTAACAGCAACTCAAAAAACAGTTGACGGACCTTCAGCAAAAGACTGGAGAGGTGGCCGTGGTGGATTTCAAAATATTATTCCATCATCAACCGGTGCAGCCAAAGCAGTAGCATTGGTTATTCCCGCATTGAAAGGAAAACTTACGGGTATGTCTTTCCGTGTTCCTGTTCCTGATGTTTCAGTAGTGGATCTTACTGTGCGTCTTGCCAAACCGGCAACCTACGAACAAATCAAGGCAGCCATGAAGGAAGCTTCGGAAGGCGATCTTAAAGGTATACTCGGGTATACCGAAGATGATGTGGTATCACAGGATTTCCTGGGCGATGCACGCACATCCATTTTCGATGCCAAAGCAGGTATTGCACTCAATGATAATTTTGTGAAAGTAGTTTCCTGGTATGATAACGAGTGGGGATACTCAAACAAACTGATTGACCTGGTGCAGGAAGTTGCCAGATTGAAGTAATCAAAGAATTGCCATAGATAAAAAAGAGGAGATTGAATTTCAATCTCCTCTTTGCTTTTATACTTTTTACAGTAGAATATTTTTATGTTTTTCTTTTCTTCTGTTTGGCAGAAGGAAACAACACATTGTTTAAGATCAGCCTGTAACCCGGAGAATTCGGGTAAAGATTCAAATCTCGTTTCACACGTCCGCCGCCACCCCATCCACCGCCACCACCGCCTCCGGGATTGCCTTCGGGATCATGACCACCGTAGTAGGTGAACTGGCCTTTGCCAAATTCGCCATAAATGTATCTCGCGGAATTCCCAATCTTGTTTTCAGCCATCACCAGCACATTGGGCTTGAGGGTATACTGCGTAAACGATGGAGTCTGTCCGAAGAAACCTCGGATCACATATTCATGATCCTGGGTAAGCATCGTGGGAATGATATCCCACTTGGCAGAAAAGTTAAATAGAGTAAAGTAATCGTTGCTGTTGCGATCACCAAAGCGACCACCACCTCCGCCACCGCCAATGGAAGAATTGATATCTGAAAAGCCCATGTTGTAGCCGCTGATATCCAATGTGAAATTTTCGAAGGCAAAGGTCTTATTAAAATCCAGCTTGCTTTGTGCGTCAGGGTCCACACCATCGCCGTCATAATTATTGTCGACGATGTCAATACCTTCTGCAGCCAGGGCAATATCAAAGGTTTCTCCGCCCGAGCACATGGCAAAAAGAAATCCTCCTGCTGCGGTGAAGTCACGGATGGTTTTGGCAACCTCAAGTTTCATTTGAGATACTTTCTTGAAGCCCAGCTTCCAGGCGGTAGCCTCCTGCATTTTTACTTCTTCGTACGATTCTCTTCGGAATCTTCCGTTCTGTCCGGTAAAATCTTCATGATGAAGGTGAAGCCAATCGTACTTGAGTAAATCACCTTTTATGATCTGTTCATCATAAACAATCTCGTATGGAATTTCAGCATAATCAAGCACAAGCAATACCGCATCATCATTCTCACGCGACACCAGCTGCACCACGTTTTCAGTAATTAAAATATTTTTTGGAGAGTACACGGCCACGCGGGGTGCCTTCTCAAGTTTCACATTATTCTGGTTTACTTCCGGTGCACCAATTTGTTGTAGAATCGAATTTGTTTTTGAATCGCTGATGAGCTCAAAGGAAACGCCGCGCACGTTGCATTCCGTTTCGATCGATTGAGAATATTTTACCAAAAAACTTCCTCCGCGATAGTTGAGAAGCCAGTCGATTTCCATTCCGTCTTTCAGAACTTTATAAGCAATGCCATACGCCTTCAGGTGATTTTTTTGAGTAAGGTCCATCGGAATGAGAATGGAGTTGGCAAATGAACCCAGCGAGATGAAAGTCAGTAGTGCGAGAAAAAAACACTTCCGTGAGGCCATAATTTCCTGAATTTTAGCGTTGTTATAAAGTTCCAAAGTTTTGGATGAATTCCAAAGAACGCTTACGTCAGAAGGCACCTATTACACAGACGGCTCAACCCGGGTAAACATTCGATTGCAGGACAGCAATAATGATGCAAACTCCCTCCATGCGGGGGAAGTAAGGTTAATTCTGATTTGAAAGACCGATCAGCGATCCGCTTGCATCGATAATACCATTATGCCCGGTATCCAGAATTTTCAATTGGTGGGACGGAAGTTTGTCCAACAAGAGTTTCATGTTTTGTACGGTGATGATCTTGTCGTATTTGCCTACGATCATCGTCACTTTTATATGATGTGCATTGATGATTTTGGCGACCTCGGTCATGTTAAATTTAAAATGCCGGAAGGTTACCCATGAGGAATAGACGCGTTCCCTTTTTTCGTGCGTATCCATTTGAGATTCCACAAACCGAAGAATGCCTTTATCAATCAATCCGATCTTGTTCACAAAATGGGCAATGGTATAAAACCGTTCAGGATGATCAATCATGCTTTTGAAAAGATTCCGGAAAGCAATCGGGTAGGTGGCCAGGCTGTACCAAAAACTTGTCTTGATGCCATCGGGAGCGAGAAGAAAAATTTCATCAATGTTCGCGGGAAATGCTTCCAGCGTAGCCAAAACAAATTTACCGCCCATGCTAAAACCGCAAAGTGAGAAGCGTTGTATGGAGTTCGTCTTTAAAAATAATTCGATGATCGATTTCCAATCTTCTTTTTCAAGGGCTGTGTCAGATGATTTCCATTGACTTTGACCATGAAAGAAAGCATCGAAAGAATAAAGCGTATAAATATCAGAAAGCGATTTATTCCACGAATCAAATATTTCATGCGTTTGACCAAACCCGTGAAAGAGGAGCAACGATTTCGGTCCGCTTCCGTTCTTTGAATAGAAAAGCCTTGAATTTTTATACTCGATGAAATGACTGACTGACATTTGCTTATCGTTATGTAATGATAAGCAATACAACCTGATGAAAAAAAGAGCAGGTCTCATCAACCTGCTCAAGTTTTTACCTGTCTAATGTCTAACGTCTTGCGTCTAATGTCTTGCTACTACTACTTGATCTCAAACTGCGCCGTCACCTGTGCCTGCAGCTTTATCTTTTTGAATGCGATGGGATCTTCGGCGGGAGCGGATTCGTCCGACCTCACCATATAGTTGGCCTTCATGTTCATCACAGGTTGATAAGGTTCTACATCAAACTCACGCACCATGAGTGGCTTGCCTGCTTCAGCGCCAATTCCTTTAAGCAATGTTTCTGCTTTTGATTTTGCCACTTGTAAGGCTTTCACTTTCAACTCTATTTTTAGTTTGTCAAGATCAGAATGTGTAACGCGGATAACATCGAATAAGTCAACTTTAACGGGATCAAGCTTTTCAACAAGTTTTTCAAGTTCAGCGCCGCTGGTAAGTTTAATTTGATAGGTCTTTTCACGGAAGGCATCTTTTTCCTTTTTGCCTAAACTTCCCAGTTTAGAACCAGCGTCAGCAAGTTCTACACGTTTCCGATCAATGTTTGCATCCTTCAAGGCATTAAAGAAATCCTTGTCAATTTTCTCCAGGGATGTCACTTTCTTGTTTTCTTCAAATTCGCGTAATCGTATGGTAACATAAATTTCATTGGGGTCGATTTCCTGTTGAGCTGTGCCTGTTACTTCAATAAAATGTTCTCCTTTAAATACCTCCTGGGCCGAAACCATCAGGGGTAATAGGAAGAGGGGTATGGCAATCCATTTTAATTTCATGGTATCAATCGTTTGGTTTAGGAATTTAGACACAATTTCAATGCCCAAGGTCATGACTTTGACAAACTTTCTTGTTCTTTTTCCACATTTGCTAAAATAATCTGCCCGCCAGGCCCGTCTATGCTTTTGTAAATGGTCGTGGTATGGATTTAATCATGCAACAACAAGTAAAGCAGAACACCTTTCTGAAGGAAAAAGACAAGTTGCTTGGCTTTATCCGCAGCCGTGTATCCACGGTGGAAGAGGCGGAAGATATTCTGCAGGATGTCTTTTACCAGTTTATTGCAGGGTTTAACACGATCGAGTCACTCGATCGGGTCACATCATGGCTCTATAGTGTTGCGCGCAACAAGATTATCGATCAGTACCGTAAAGATTCTGTGCGGCCACAGCGGACTGACTTTGGCATAGCAGCGGGATCGGATGACGATGCACCGCTAACCTTACAGGAAATTCTTCCGGACCTTGACAACACGCCCGAATCGGTGTTGCTGAAGGAAGCGATTTGGGATGAGATCACAGACGCATTGGCCGAGCTTCCTGCCGATCAGCGCGAGATTTTTATCCTGAATGAAATTGAAGAAAAGGGGTTCCGTGAGATTGCTGAGGAAACAGGAGTTTCCATCAATACGCTGCTTTCGCGAAAGCGCTATGCAATTCTCGCGCTTAGAAAAAGACTACAGGTATTTTACAATGATGTCTTAGGACAATAAAAAAAGAAATTTTTAGAAACATTTAAAGGAATGAGTTATGAGACGAGTATGGTGGGCTAAGAAATTTATCATGGTGATTGTGGCCGTGGCAGTCTTTGGAACTGCCTTCGTGATGGCAACACAATATTTATGGAATTGGATTGTGCCGGCATTATTTGCAGGCCCGGTGATCACATTCTGGCAGGCATTGGGTCTGTTAGTCTTAAGTAAGATTTTGTTTTCCGGATTCGGAGGTAAGGGCAATTGGAGTAAGCATCGCGGTCGCGGGCCTTACTGGAAAGAGAAGTGGAATGCCATGAGTCCTGAGGAGCAGGAACGCTTTAAGACAAAAATGAAAGGGATGGGTAATAAGTGGTGTTATTTTGACGAAAAAGTAAAAAACACGTCAACCGAAGAATTCCGCACTCCAGGTATCTAAATCATCTTTTCAAAAATATTCCCCAAGTCAGGAAGCCAGAAAAGCCCAGATTTGCTTAAAAAATGAGCATCAATGGAAACTAAAAAAACTATGGAAACTTTTGTAATGTTGAAAGTTTCCATAGTTTTGCGCCGTTATGGAAGAAAACGAAGCAAAAGAGAAGATTTTGAAGGGAGCGGAAATGCTATTCATGAAATACGGAATACGGAGCATTTCCATGGATGACATTGCCAGGCACCTGGCTGTATCAAAAAAGACATTGTACCAGCATTTTACCGATAAGGACGAGATGATCACGCAGATTTCAAAAATCCATTTGGGACGCAACATTGAAGAAATGGAGGAGTATAGCCGAACAGCAGAGAATGCGATCGATGAACTCGGAAAAATCTCTGTGTGCCTTAAAAAAGATATGGAGGAAATGAATCCGTCGCTCATGTTTGATCTGCAAAAATACCATCCAAAAGCATGGGCAGTGTGGATTGATTTTAAAACCAAGTTCATTCGGGAATCCGTGGTGAGGAATTTAAACAAAGGAATTGAAGAAGGATTTTTCAGACCGGAAATCAATGTGGATGTATTGGCCGCTTTGCGCATGCAGGTAATTGAAGATGTATTTGACGAACGTATTTTCCCAAAGGACAAATTCAATCTCGCAGAAGCACAGGCACAGGTGTTTGATCACTTTGTGTATGGGCTTTGCACCGAAAAAGGAAGAAAATCATATCAGAAGTATAAAGCAGAAACAGTTAAAGTAGAAACAACTCACTAAATCAACATGAAATCTCCGGGCACAAGTTTTCGCTAAAGCGGAAAATAAATTTGGAGATTCCATGTGACCTTGAAAAATAAATTTATTAAACACATGAAACGATTCATACAATTATTTTTAGTAGCGCTCGCACCAGCTTTTGCCTATGGACAACAAGCAGGCCAGTCGTTTACGTTAGAACAATGCATTGAGTATGCATTGCAGAATGCCATCAGCGCGCAGGATGCGACGATTGATCAGCAAATTGCTGCTGCAAAGGTGAAGGAGACGATCGGAATCGGTCTGCCTCAGATTTCCGGTAATGCTTCCGCTCAATATAATCCTCAATTGCAACGCTTTTTTTCAGCATATAATCCAGCGGGCGGTTTTGGATTCATAACTCCCGAGCAAGCGCAGGAGTTGGGAATACAAGCTGGCGATGTGATGGCTGCTCAGAATTTCTTTCAGTTGAAAAGCAATGCCAGTGCAAGCCTGACGATCAACCAGTTGATTTTTAACGGTTCTTATGTGGTTGGCTTAAAGGCAGCAAGCACGTATAAAGACTTAGCGTACCGGGCAGCGGATCAGACCAAAGAGCAGATCATCATGCAGGTTACAAAAGCATATTATGCCGTGCTGATCAACAAGGAGCGTGTAAATCTTTTTACGAATAACATCGCCCGTGTTGATAGTTTATTGAGGAATACAAAAGCACTAAATACCAATGGATTTGCAGAAAATATCGATGTGGATCGCATTCAGGTTACGTACAACAACCTCATCTCCGAACGGGATAAATTCTTAAACATGAACGATCTCGGTCTGGAGTTGCTAAAGTTCCAAATGAACTATCCGATGGATCAGTCCATTATCGTTTCCGGAAGTATCCAGGATGTTCAGGTGGATGTAGATCTGGCGGCATACCAACGTGATTGGGATTATAAAAACAGACCGGATTACAAAACACTCGAAGTAAACAGAAGACTCCAGGAACTGAACGTCAAAAATCAGATTGCTGAGGGTGTTCCTTCCATTTCAGCTTTTGCAAACCTGGGCTACATGACACAATCACCCAGTGTGGGAGGATTGTTTAAAACGAATTCAAACTTTGAAGCGAATGACGCGATCGGTCCTGACAAATACTATAGCTATTCGCAGATTGGCGTGAGTATGAATATCCCGATTTTTACCGGGTTGTCGCGTAGTAACCGGATTCAGCAGCAAAAATTGAATCTGTTGAAGGTGGACAATAGTTTTAAGAACTTAAAAAATTCGATTGATCTTGATATTCAACGTTCTACGATCATGTTTAACAACGCATTAAAAACGCTGGAAGCCCAAAAGCAAAATCAGGAACTGGCTGGTAACGTTGCGCGTGTTACAAAAATAAAATACGAGCAAGGCGTTGGCACCAACCTCGAAGTTGTTGATGCAGAAGATGCGTTGAGAACGGCCCAGACCAATTACTATGCTGCTTTATTTGATGCGATGGTAGCGAAAGTAGACATCGACAAAGCTTATGGAAAAATTCTTCCGGTTACTGAGACAAAATAAAAATCTGAAATACATCAATATGAAACATACAAATACAATCTCAATTTTAGCTCTCGTTATAGTGTTAGCTGCCTGTGGAGGTAGTGACAAAAAAGCGGAGCTAGCAAAACTGAAAACAGAACAAGCCGCAACACAAACCAAGATCGCTGCACTTGAAGCAGAACTGGCCAATGAAGGCAAAGACTCTACTGCTGTACGAATGAAGGATGTTGGTGTCATCGCATTGACACCAAAGAAATTCGAATACTATGTGCAAACGCAAGGTGCCATTGAATCAGAAGAAAATATTCAGGTCAGTGCAAAGTCGGCCGGCATAATTACGCAAATCTTCGTTCGCGAAGGTGATGTGGTGACGAAAGGACAGAGCATTGCACAGATCGATAATTCATTGCTCACTCGTGGCGTTGACGAAATAAAATCATCCCTGGAATTGGCAACCACTGTTTACAACAGACAAAAGAATCTTTGGGATCAAAAGATTGGTAGTGAAGTTCAGTATTTACAGGCCAAGAGCAATAAGGAAAGTCTTGAAAGACGTTTGGCTTCACTCAATGAGCAAATTGAAATGACGAGAATCAAATCTCCGATCAATGGCGTAGTCGATGAAATGCAGGCGAAAGTAGGTCAGAACATTGCCCCCGGTATGCCTACTGCACGCGTAGTGAACAGTGTTGATCTTAAAATGACGGCCAATATTTCTGAGGCGTACGTGACCAATATCAAGAAAGGCAATAAAGTAATCGTTTCTGTCCCTGATTTAAAAAAGGAATTTGAAGCTAAAATATCGTTTGTTGGAAGAAACATAAATCAATTGTCACGCACGTTTGCTGTGGAAGTAGATCTTCCTTCTCATCCTGACCTTCGTCCAAACATGACAGCGATTGTAAAGATTGTTTATGAGTCGTATCCCGCTGCCCTCGTAGTTCCGATCAACGTTGTGCAAGACATCAACGGTGAGAAAATTGTTTACATCGCGGAAGCAAAAGGTACGCAACTTGTGGCTCGCAGAAAAGTGATTACCGTGGATGGCGTGTATAACAATCAGGCAAAGGTCAACGGACTTGCTTCTGGTGATAAAGTAATCACTTCCGGATTTCAGGGATTGAATGACGGTCAGTTTATAAAAATTTAAGAAGTCTTTAGTACATAGTACATAGTCCTGAGACTTTGCACTGCGCTACTAATGACTCAATACTAAAGACTCAATACTCAAGACTTCAATATGAAAGACTTAGAAAAAGAATTCAGACCCACCAGTTGGTCAATTGACAATAAAGTGGCCATCTATGTGGCTACGGTGTTTATTTCCCTGGCAGGTATACTTACGTATTTGGCCATGCCAAAAGAACAATTTCCGGAAGTTGTATTTCCGCAAATTTATATTGCTACTGTATATCCTGGTCCTCCAGAAGATGTGGAGAATCTGATCACAAAACAAATTGAGAAACAACTGAAGTCCATTGCCGGTGTCAAGAAAATGACAAGCAATTCCCTGCAGAATTTTTCAAACATCATTGTCGAATTCAATACAGACGTTCCGATTGACAAAGCCAAACAGGATGTAAAAGATGCTGTGGATGCCGCAGCAGACGATTTGCCCAGTGACCTCGATCAGGATCCTGAAGTAATTGACATCGATATTTCTGAAGTTCCCATCATGAACGTCAACATTTCAGGAGATTATAATCTTGAGACGCTGAAGCAGTATGCCGAAGATATGCAAGATAAGATTGAAGCCTTGCCGGAAATCAGACGTGTGGATATTGTCGGTGCATTGGATCGTGAAATACAGATCAATGTGGATATGTTCAAATTGGCGCAAGCCGGTGTGGACCTTGCCGATATTAGCCAGGCTATTGGAAGTGAAAACCGTATCGTTCCTTCCGGTGAAATTTCGGTGGATGGTATGAAACGTTCACTGGGTGTGAACGGAGAGTTTTCTTCTGCAGAGCAATTGGGCGATGTGGTGATCACGTCAACAAAGGGAGGCAGAATTTATTTGAAAGATGTTGCCGAGGTAGTGGATAGTCATAAAGAACAGGAAAGTTTCTCTCGTCTTGATGGTAAAAATGTTATTACGCTGAACGTTATTAAACGTGGAGGAGAAAACCTGATCATTGCTTCAGATGCTATCAACGCGATGGTAAAAGATTTCGAAACAAACATCCTTCCTGAAGGTGTTAAGGTTACCATTACGGCTGATCAATCCGACAATACACGTACAACGTTGCATGATCTTATCAATACCATCATTATTGGTTTTGTGTTGGTAACCGTAATCCTGATGTTTTTCATGGGTGCCACCAATGCAATCTTTGTTGCGTTGTCAGTGCCGATCTCCAGTTTTATTGCTTTCATCGTGATTAATGCGTTCGGGTTCACATTAAATATGATGACGTTGTTCTCATTCCTTCTTGCCTTGGGTATTGTGGTGGATGATGCGATTGTTGTTATTGAGAACACACACCGTATTTATGACAATGGTAATGTACCGATCAAGAAAGCAGCAAAGATTGCTGCCGGTGAAGTATTCTTGCCGGTATTGTCGGGTACACTTGTTGTGTTAGCGCCATTTACTCCCTTGTTATTCTGGCCTGGTATTATTGGAAGCTTCATGTTCTTCCTTCCTGTGACGCTGATCGTTGCCTTGATTGCATCACTGTTGGTGGCCTACATCATGAACCCGGTATTTGCCGTTGATTTTATGGGTAAGCATGAGCACGATCATTCAGGAAGCAAATTCACAAAAGGATATAAGATGACGGCGGTGGTCATGGGATCGATGGCATTGGTATCGTATATCGCAGGTATTTTCGGATTTGGAAATTTCATCGTGTTTATGTTCCTGATCTATTCGTTGTACCATTTTGTATTGATCCGAATGATCTCCAATTTCCAAACCAATGCATGGCCTCGCGTTCAGGAGTGGTACAAACTCAGAATTACCTGGTTGCTTCACGGCTACAGACCTTTGGGTGTGGTTGCTGCAGTTATTGGATTGTTTGTTTTCTCCATTGTGTTTACCGCGATTCGTCAGCCCGCGGTAGTAACATTTTCTTCCAGCGATCCGAACTTTATCTATGCGTACGTACGGATGCCGATTGGTACAGACCAGCGTGTTACAGATTCAATTACGCATATTACGGAGAATAACGTATTGAAGGCGGTTGGAGAGAATAACCCATTGGTAAAGTCAATTATTTCTAACGTTTCTATTGGTGCCAGTGAAGATCCATTTGAAAGCGGATCGGCAACAAACGCTCACCTGGGTAAAGTTACCGTTGCGTTTGTGGAATTCGCAAAACGTGATGGAAAGAGTACAGTAGACTACCTCGATAAAATCCGGGAATCTGTGAAGGGCATTGCCGGTGCGGAAATCAGTGTTGGTCAGGAGCAAAACGGACCTCCAACAGGCAAGCCAGTGAATATCGAATTTACGTCAGACAATTTTGAATCCCTGGTGGCTACGGCTGACAAAGCAAAACGTTATTTGGATTCACTGCAAGTACCCGGTGTTGAAGAATTGAAATCAGATTTTCACGCTGATAAACCTGAAATCATTGTCAATATTGATCGCGAGAAAGCAAATCGTGAGGGTATTTCAACGTTAGCCATTGGAGGCGCACTACGTACTTCAATCTATGGTACCGAGATATCCAAGTTCAGAGATGAGAACGACGATTACCCGATTCAGCTTCGTGTAACGAAAAGTCAGCGCGACGACATCAATACGTTATTGAATTTACCGGTTACATTCCGCGATATGACTTCCGGGGGACAAGTGCGCCAGGTGCCATTATCGGCTGTTGCAACAGTTGAATATTCAAATAGTTATGCCGGTATTAAGCGTATTGATCAGAAGCGTGTTATCACAATTTCCTCTAACGTGTTGAGCGGGTATAACGCCAATGAAGTAGTGCAACAAATTCAACAGGAATTGAATTCATTCCAAAAACCTGATGATGTATCGTTTAAGATGACAGGCGAGCAGGATGATATGGCTGAAACCGTTGCTTTTATGGGTGTTGCATTCACAGTGGCATTTGGATTGATTCTGATGATCCTTGTGATTCAATTTAACTCCGTTGGTAAACCTTTAATCATTCTTTCAGAAATTCTGTTCAGTGTAATCGGTGTGTTGATTGGCTTCTCGCTCTTCAAAATGGAGATTTCAGTTGTTATGACGAGCGTGGGTATTCTGGCCCTTGCCGGTATCGTGGTTCGTAATGGAATTCTACTTGTTGAATTTACGGACTTAATGATTGCGCAAGGCATGGATTTGAAGCCTGCGATCATTGAAGCTGCAAAGACGCGTATGACCCCCGTATTGTTGACTGCCCTGGCAGCGACCTCAGGACTTATTCCGCTTGCTGTAGGATTTAACATTGACTTCGTAACCATGTTTACCGAGTTGAATCCTCACATTTTTTTTGGGGGTGACAACGTAGCATTCTGGGGACCGCTTTCATGGACCATGATCTTCGGATTACTTTTTGGAACATTATTGACCCTTGTATTGGTGCCGGTACTTTATTTACTGGTCGCTAAATTCAATGCCAAGGTGTTTAAGATGAGTCATAAAGTGGTTGTGGATGATGAACACGAAGAGAGTTCAGTGGTGCTGAATTAAAATAAAATACTCAGGAAGTCGTCTTATGAAAGTAAGACGACTTTCCTTTTTATATGAGATCCAGACTTATGGTTGCGATTATTTTCATGTTCCTGTTTCTGGTAGTGGATTACTATTTTTTCCAGGCCATCATTACCGTTTCAGGAAATTTATCACCCACGGCAAAGTCTGTGATACGCTATGGTTTTTGGCTACCCACAGCCCTCAGCATCATTGCGTTGTTATGGTGGGCATTTGAAGATCCATATAAATACAGCGCTACCACGCGCCAACTCGTCCTCTCAGGCCTTTTTGTTATTTACTTCTCGAAACTTTTTGGAATCCTTGTGCTGTTTGTGGATGATTTGCAGCGCGGTGTACGTTGGGTAGTCAGCCAGTTTTCAAAGAAGCCCGATGGATTGCCGGGAGAAGTTATTCCAAGGTCAGAATTTCTGGCGAAGACAGCATTGATTGCTTCGGCTATCCCACTGGGTGCTTTTACGTATGGTATCGTTTCGGGTGCACATGACTATCATGTTAAACGTGTAACCGTAAAACTTCCGAATCTTCCCAAAGCATTTGATGGAATCAGAATCGGTCAGCTTTCGGACATTCATTCCGGAAGCTTCTGGAATAAAACAGCGGTGAAGGGTGGTATAGAAATGTTCATGAAGGAAAAGCCTGATGTTATTTTCTTTACGGGCGATTTAGTGAACACGAAGAGCGATGAGGTAAAACCTTACATGGATATTTTCGATAAGATTAAAGCTCCGCTCGGTGTTTTCTCGATCACCGGGAATCATGATTACGGAGACTATGGCAGCTGGCCCAGTATTCAGGAAAAGCAGAAAAATTTCAAAAACCTGATTGAAGCACATCGCTTGCTGGGATTTGATCTTTTATTGAATGAACATCGGATGCTGGAGCAGAATGGAGAGAAACTTGCCATTCTCGGAATTGAGAATTGGGGAGCAGGACGTTTTTCAAAATACGGAAAACTGGATCGCGCCTATCAGGGAACCGAGGATGCAGCAACCAAACTTTTATTATCGCATGATCCGAGTCATTGGGATGCTCAGGTAAGAAAGGAATATACCGATATCGATATGGCATTTGCCGGGCATACGCACGGATTTCAATTCGGTGTGGAAATAGGAAATTTGAAATGGAGCCCTTCGCAATATATTTATAAGCAATGGGCTGGTTTATACCAGGAAGGAAATCAATACCTTTATGTAAACAGAGGTTTTGGTTATTTAGGCTATCCGGGTCGCGTAGGCATTCCGCCTGAGCTCACCATCGTAGAATTGAAGAGGGCTTAATCGCCATACCTCAATAAATTTTTTTATATGAGTTTTAAAGACGCATCGGTTGCAGAGGTTGATGCTGCGCTGAAGGAAGCATACGTTGCTTTTTTGTCGTTCAAAAATATAAGTGGTAAAAAGAAAGCTGAACTTCTCCGCTGTATTGCCAATGAGATCGAAGCCCTGGGTGAAAAACTGACAAGCACAATTATACAGGAGACGAATCTGTCGGAAGCGCGCGTGAAGATTGAAACAAAGCGCACGGCCGGACACTGCCGCATGTTTGCCGATCTTGTGGAAGAAGGTTCATGGGTGGAAGCGAGGATCGATACAGCAAATCCGGATCGAATGCCATCACCCAAACCCGATCTTCGAAAGATGTTAACGGCACTTGGGCCTGTTGTCGTTTTTGGTGCTGCAAATTTTCCGTTGGCATATTCAACTGCGGGTGGAGATACTGCTTCAGCATTGGCAGCGGGATGCCCTGTTATTGTTAAGGCACATCCTGCACATGCAAAAACTTCCGAAATGGTAGCTGATGCGATCCATCAAGCTGTAAAAAAAACGGGGTTGCCTGCGGGAGTATTCCAGCATCTCCATGGTCGTGGAACTGAAGTTGGACAAGCGTTGGTGGCACATCCGTTAACAAGGGCAGTTGGATTTACCGGTTCACTGGCAGGAGGGAAGGCACTGTTTGACCTTGCGAACAAAAGACCTGAGCCCATTCCGGTTTTTGCAGAGATGAGCAGCACAAATCCTGTCATTCTGTTCCCTGAAACATTGCAAAAAGATGCGGCACGGATCGCTAAGAAAGTAGTTGCATCGATGACACTTGATGTGGGTCAGTTTTGCACAAGTCCGGGATTAATGATTGCAATCGACGATGATTCTCTTCGCTCATTTATTGAATTCGTAAAAGCGGGGATTATGAACACAGTTCCAGCGACGATGCTTCATACAGGTATTGCAGAAAATTACGCGAGACGGAAAAAACAGGTGCTTGATCAGCAAGGCATTGTACTTGAAGCAAAATCCAGTCAATCAGCAGGTCCAACTCAGGGAGAAGCGATTGTTGCTTCCGTTGCTGCATCCGGGTTTATCAAAAATCCGTTACTGGCAGAAGAAGTTTTTGGTCCGTTTGCCCTGGTAGTCAAATGCAAGGACATGGAAGAGTTCCATAAGACGATAAACCATTTACACGGTCAGCTTACAGCCACAGTAATGGGTGAGGAACGTGAAGTTGAAAAACATAAAAGTATTATCAACACACTGATAGAGAAAGTAGGGAGATTGATCATGAATGGAGTACCTACGGGAGTAGAAGTAAATCCGGCACAACAACACGGTGGTCCTTATCCGGCTACAACGGATCCAAGATTTACGGCAGTCGGCACCGATGCAATCAAACGATTTGTAAGACCTGTTGCATTCCAAAATTTTCCCAACACACTTCTTCCCGATGAACTAAAGGATGAAAATCCATTAAGGATATGGAGGTTGAAAAATAGTTTATGGGGAAAGGAATAGTTAATTTCTAATTTCATGATGTGGCACGCGTTGCAAACGCGCGCCAACTTAGAATAAATTCAAAATTTTCAATTTTCAATTCTTCCTATGTCAACGCGAAGGAAATTTGTTAAGAAGCTGACAACCGGAGTGATGAGCACAATTCTTCCGATCGAGGTATTGAGCAACACACCGCCCTCTTCATTGCGATCTGAAATGAATGATCCTGAATTCTGGCAGCTGGTAAGAGAAAGTTTTCCACTTTCGAAAGACAGGACTTACTTTAATAATGGAACTTCTGGTCCTTCACCCCATCGTGTATTGAATGTGGTGCGGACTAAGTTGGATGAGTTCGCTAAGAGCGGCGAGTATGGATCGATTGAGAAGACTCGCGATCGCATAGCTCAATTTGTAAAAGTAAAACCAGAAGAAATTTCGCTGACTCATAATACCACGGAGGGTATTAACATAGTGACATGGGGCTTGCCCTTAAAGAAGGGCGATGAAGTGATCATTAGTTTACAGGAACATGTCGGAAATGCGTTGCCCTGGATCAACCGGGCAAAGCTTCACGGTATCAAGCTTAAACCCTTCGAACCTGTAGACACCGCTTCAGGTAATCTGAATTTAATAAAATCGCTGATCACATCACGTACCCGCGTTATTGCCATTCCGCATATTACATGCACAACGGGACTGGTATTTCCTATCGAAGAAATTTCCGCACTGGCTAAAAGCAAGAAAATATTTACCGCTATTGATGGGGCGCATGGACCAGGCATGCTGAATCTTGATATAAAAAAATTAGGTTGTGATTTCTATTCCGCCAGTTGTCATAAGTGGATGTTAGGCCCTGGGGGCACCGGATTTTTATACGTCCGTGAAGAATTACTGGACAGGCTTCAGGTTTATCATGTGGGAGCGTATTCGGATACGGGATGGGACCTCACATCAACTCCCATGCTGAAGGGATATAATCCAACAGCCCACCGCTATGATTATGGATCTCAAAATGCTTCGCTCTTTGCAGGGGCTGAGGAGTCGGTTAATTTCATGGAGGAGATTGGTATGGAGAAAGTGGAGAAGCGTGTTAAAGAACTTGGAACACGACTTCATCATGGACTTCTTCAGCTTGGAGGTAAAATCGAAATGTTTACGCCTAAAGAAGAACAATCCAGAGGAGGTATGATCACATTCAAGCTGCGAAATAAAACCAATACTGAATTTAATGCGGTAGCAGCTCAGAATAAATTCCGTATTCGCATAGTACCCGAAAGTGGCTTGGATGCCATTCGGATTTCAACGCATATTTATAACAACGAAGACGAGATAGATCGTTTTGTGAAGCTGGTGGCGGAAAACATGTGAAGTTTTCAAATTTCATACTTTCATGACGATCTGTTAACTTTATTAAAATCGCGTCTTAAGTCAGAAAAATCTATCATTACTACCGTGAAAAAAGGATTAGCTAAATTTACCTTCGTTGTAATTATTTCTACGTCCTGGTTCATCGCGTCAGCACAAGGCACTACAAGGTTTGAAATTTGGGGTTGGAAGGGAGATAAAGAAGACTTCATAAAATTGTACAAGGATTCCACAGGCACGGATTTAAACTATGCATATACGTGTATGGTGGATCTGGCTAAACTTGGTTACAAGCACTCAGCGTCACTGATCTATGTAGATGACATTGAAGAATTCAAAAAAGGGCCGAATTGGGATTCCGTAGAGAGAATTGCGATTATTCGCCAGATTGCGCCGAGTCGACCTGTGAAATTGGCGAATAAGAGTAAAACACAAAAACGCATCGACAACATATTAACTCAATTTGATTCCAAAAAAATGGATTCGATCGAGACTCAACTCGAAAATGATCCGGCAATAAAGCGGACACTTCTTCTTGGGTCATTGTCAAGCAACGAAGCTGTGCGCAGCAACTGTGTTATGATCCTTGAAAATTGCCACCATTTAACAATTTCCAACACCAGAAACAATATAGACTTGTTGGGATCAATGTTGTCTTTTCCCTTTCCATCTACGGCTGAATTGGCGATGAAGTTAATCGATCGTTCGACACTTCCGGAAGAGTCGAATCGAAGCCTGTTTTCACAACACGCACTTACAGTATCTGATTTTCTAAATTCGGATTTGCGATCATTTAGAGTTGATGCTACCCAATTTCTAAAACGAAGATTTCCAAACGAAAAATCTGATGATCCAAAACAGTGGGGACAGTTTTGAAATCGCTTTTTAGGTTACGTCATAGCTTTGACGTATCAAATGGAATTACTTTTTGAACTTGTTCATCAACATCGCCAGCTTTTCTTCCATGGTAGCTTCCTTTTCCTTCGGTTTTTCTTTGTGATGTTGTGGTTTACTGAAATTCTTGCTGGTATTCTTCGGACCGTTCTTTTCCTGTTTAGGCTGTGCCGGCTGCTGATCGGCAAAAGGATTGCTCTTCATGGAAAGAGCAATGCGCTTGCGGGACACATCAACTTCAGTAACCGTAACTTTTACTTTCTGAGCAACGGCGACAGCTTCCTTTGGGTCTTTGATAAACTTATCAGAAAGATGACTGATATGCACAAGGCCATCCTGATGAACTCCAATGTCTACAAACGCTCCAAAGTTGGTTACGTTAGTAACAATGCCGGGTAGTGACATGCCTATTTTTAGATCGCCAATAGAATTAACACCATCTGTAAAACTGAATGCCTCAAACACTTTACGCGGATCGCGCCCCGGCTTTTCAAGCTCAGTAAGAATATCGGTAAGTGTGGGCAGTCCCACTTTTTCCGTTACATATTTTTTAAGATCAAGTTGTTTGCGCAGCTCCGTACCACTCATGAGATCTTTAACTGAACATCCAAGATCTTCAGCCATGTGATTGACGATCGGATAACTTTCTGGATGCACAGCACTGGCGTCTAATGGATTTTCAGCTCCATGAATACGCAGAAATCCTGCGGCTTGTTCAAATACCTTTTCGCCAAGCCGTGAAACTTTCATCAACGATTCACGATCTTTAAAAGGCCCGTTTTGATTTCTGTACTCGACTATGTTTTTGGCCAATGCAGCACTTAAGCCAGAAACATAAGACAATAATTCTTTGCTTGCCGTATTTACCTCAACGCCTACAGAATTTACACAGCTCATCACGACATCATCCAACCCCTGTTTGAGTTTTGTCTGTTCAACGTCATGTTGATATTGTCCCACGCCAATGGATTTTGCATCGATCTTTACAAGTTCGGCCAATGGATCCACCAATCTTCTTCCAATCGACACCGCACCGCGTACTGTTACATCCTTATCCGGAAATTCTTCACGGGCTACGTCTGATGCAGAATAAACGGACGCACCGCTTTCATTCACCATCACGATCAGAATTTTATTGGGCAACCCAAGTGATTTCACAAAGGATTCTGTTTCCCGGCTGGCGGTACCATTGCCAATAGAAATAGCTTCGATGTCAAATTTTTCACAGAGTCCTTTAATCAGTGCAGCTGACTTTGTCGTTTCGCGTTGTGGTTCATGAGGATAAATAACATCGTGGTGAAGTAACTTTCCCTGGCGATCTAAACATACCACTTTACAACCACTGCGAAACCCGGGATCCAGAGCCAACACATTTTTTTGTCCCAGCGGTGCAGCAAGAAGAAGTTCTTTAAGATTTGACGCGAAGACTTTGATTGCCTCTTCATCGGCTTTCATTTTTGACTCCATGCGGACTTCTGTTTCCAGGGAAGGACTAAGAAGTCTTTTGTAACTGTCTTTAATGGCAAGTCTTAATTGCTCAGCAGATGAACTTTCCTTTTTTATATACTGACGTTCGATAGAACCAATAGCCAGTTCTTCGGGAGGTGAAATATTGAGAGATAAAATGCTTTCCTTTTCACCTCTTCGCAGTGCCAGCAACCGATGCGACGGAGTTTTAGAAATAGGCTCGCTCCATTCAAAATAGTCTTTAAACTTTTGGCCTTCCGTTTCTTTGCCTTTGAATACTTTCGATTCTACGATTCCTTCCACCCAGAATAACTCGCGTACATTTTTTCTCGTATCCGGATTTTCGCTGATCCATTCTGCAATGATATCACGCGCTCCGTCCAATGCCTCTTTCGTATCGGCAACTCCCTTCTCAGTATCGATAAATGATTTTGCAAACAACTCTACATCGAAGGTTTCCTGATCGAAGAGCTTTTGTGCCAAAGGTTCAAGACCTTTTTCTTTAGCAATGCTTGCGCGAGTTTTACGTTTCTGCTTGTAGGGCAAATAAATATCTTCGAGTTCAGCCAGTGTTTCGGCACCTACAATGGCCGACATTAATTCGGGTGTTAGTTTACCTTGCTTTTCTATGGCGCTCACTACAGTTTCTTTGCGCTTGTCCAACTCGCGGAGCTGATCGATGCGATCGCGCACGTTGGCGATCATCACCTCATCCATCGTACCGGTCATTTCCTTTCGATATCGGGCAATGAAGGGAATGGTAGAGCCTTCGGCGAGTAATGTTGCAACGGCATGTACGTATTTAACTGGTTGCGTCAGTTCTTTCGCGATCTGATCTACCCAACGGGAGATGTTTTCTTGTTCCATAGATTTTTAAAGGGATTGCAAAAATAAAAGAAGGTAATGAACCTGCAAGGTGAATCAGGCAATCGGTAGAGAATTCGGATGAAAAATAGGATAGAATTTATGAACCCGGGTTAAAACAAAAATGCCCCGATTCAATCGGGGCATTCAATTCAGTATTTCAGTTGAATTAATATTCTCTGTTGAAATCACCTTTGCGGAATCCGCCGCCGCTTCCTCCGCGACTGCCTCCACCACCACCGCCACCGGTGCGAGGTTCACGAGGACGTGCTTCGTTCACAACAAGGTTTTTACCCATGAAGTCAGCACCATTCAGTTCGTTGATTGCGGTACGTCCAGCCGTGTCATCTTTCATTTCGATGAAACCGAAGCCTCTGCTGCGCTGAGTGAATTTGTCAGTAACGATTTTTGCTGAAGTTACCTCGCCATACTCAGCGAATAAGTTTTTCAGTTCTTCCTCTGAAGCCTTCCAGGGAATGTTGGCTACATAAATGTTCATTTTTCTTGTTGAAATTAAGTTTTTAAAAATGTCTACTAACTCAATAATCTCAACCGAAGACCTAAAGAACCTTTATGTACTTGACGAAGGATTATTTTCATTAATCTTTCCAAAGGTAATATATTTTTTGAATGGATTTCAAAATGGGTCCTTCTGCCCTTAATCTGGCTAAAAACGCCATATTTTTTCAAAAAATGATCATTTAGTGCCTAAAAGGAGTATTGAACAAACGCATGATTTGTAAGGTTAATACGCTCTGTCCACTGCGCCATATCCGTATACTTTCTTCGTTACGTTTTTGGTATTGCCTTTATGTTTTATCGAGCCACTGCCGAGGACGATGGCATCAAGTGAGCTGCTGACGTTGAGTTCTGTATTTCCCGATCCGCTTACTTTTACTTTTGCTTGTTCCAGCGGACAATTGAACGCACTTACTGTACCACTTCCGCTGTTGATCAAATCCAAAGAAGTAGCGTATCCTTTTAATGTGATATTTCCAGCACCGCTCATCTCCGCTTTCACAATGTTGCCTTTTATATCCACATCGATACTGCCACTTCCTGAAACACCCAGCGTAAGAATATCGGACGCAATCGAGTTTTCAGAAATGATCTTACCAGCTCCGTTCACTTGCAATTCATTAATGTTTTTTACACTCACGTAAAGTTTGATCACAGGATTTAGTTTGATATCATCAATTTTTGCCCAGATACTTTTGTTTGGACTTTCGGGTTTACGATCGATGTTTACCATCAGGATTCCATTTTCTACTTTGATATCACTGATTGTAAAAATCTCAGTGAGCGCCTCCACCGTTACTTCCTGCTTGTTGGTTTGCTTCAGGTATACCGTATAATTTGAATTGACATAGATGCCTTTGAATTCAGGAAGCTCAAGGATTTTTTTTGTGGTTTGCGCTTCTGCAATACAAAAAGAGATCAGCATGAGGAAGGATAAAATGAATGTTTTCATGGTTGTTGTGGTTTAGTCTTAAGGTTGAGTATTGAAAATTATACGATTCAAACAATGAAAACGCCAGGTGATCGATGAAGAATCGTTTACGCAGGTAAACGGGACTTTGAAACCCCCGACTTTATTTTTTGGCCTTAAAAATTGCTCTGAAAATCAGAATAAAAGCAAGAACCCCGATACAGAGAACGATTAATACCTGGGGTGTGACAAGTTTTGTAGCGTGCATACATTCAAAAGTACGTTATAATTTTATTCTGGCCTGAAATTTTAAATCATTCTTTGTGTTCCCGTCAATCGCTTCGCTTCCTGAACTGATAACATCGCGATCCGTATAACGTGTATACGCCCAGCGTAACCAGATATCGATCTTTGAGGTTAATTTGTATTGAATCATAGCGTAGGTGCGTAGGCCTGTACCGTTATATGCCGGAAAGGAATAGGCAAGCCAGACATCCCGTTCATACACATATTGGCGGTTGTCATAATCATCGCAGTCGAAAAGGGCATAGCGTGTGGAAAGTGAAATTTTTTTCACATCGAGATTTACATCCTGAACCAAAGCAAATCCACTGGTGGCGTTATTTCCGAGTCGATAAGAAGAAAACTGAGCGCGTGTTTTCAGAGTAAAAATTCCTGCCTGATAATCACAATTGATCCAATAGTTACGTTTTGTTCCGTTTCCTACTTCATACAGATTGGTCAGCGTATTGCTATTCCTGATTTTGGATTCCTCTCGTACCTGAAAGAAAAGTGCAACGGTTTTGGACGGTTGATAGTTAAAACGGACCATCCATTCATTTCCATCAGAAGGGGCATACCCGCGATATCGAAGCCAGGGAAAACGAAAGAGATCCATGTAACCCGACAAACTGTATTTTTTTGAAACCACATACTTCCATCCCCAGTATATCCCGGACTCATTTTGGGGCAATACACTTTCTGAGACTGCGTTGCTGTAAAAACTATGGAAATCCCTATCAAATTTCCGATACAGCAATGACATGTCAAATTGGGTGGAGAGGCTGCTCAATGCACCGAGTATAAAAGCATTACCGTGGCCCAACGTTTGAGCTCCTTCACCAAAGAATGTAAAATTATTCATGGTATAGTTGAGAAATAGACTGGCATTGGTATTCCGATTTCCCTGAAAAGAAAACTGATTGTAGGAAGTGGGCGTTCGATACAGAGGGTAACTAAAGTTGGTTTGATGGATGATCACCCCGGCATCAACTGATTTTGTTGTGTAATTCAATACACCCGCATAATTCATTTCACTGATGTTTTTTCGATTTAAATTTTCCTTCGGTGTCCTGTGAAATCCGGTTAAAGCAAACGATGAGAGTGATGAAATATCTTCGTTGCCATCCAGGTTCGTGTTTCCATCTCGCTTGAGGTTTGAAATGAAACTGCTCAATGAAAGATTTCTGGTGATGGTGGTTGTGCAGGCCATCCCCCGGAAGAATCCAAATTCATTCAACGATGCGTAAGGAATGAAACCCAGATTACTTCTTCGAATTGTAGTGATGGATTCAGAGCCTTTCCCCATTCCGAACCCGCCGCCGAGCAAAAGTCCCTGACCAAACTGTGCCTGATAATCGCCCAGGATCAAATTTTTAATTCGTCCTTTATTGAGTACCTCCGCATGAAAAGAAATGTAGTCAGCACCGAACCTGTTTTTGGAAGGCTTCAGATTGAGTTTTTCTCCCGCATCTTTTTCAGCAGTAAACCCTAGACTGAAATCACCTGTGTGCATCACGCGAAATCGTGTGTAGATTTTATCCGGTGATCCGACATACCGAAGCGAAGAATCCACATCGGCCCGATATCCCTTCTTTGTCTCGAGAGTACGTTCATGCCGGTATACCAGGTAATTATTCTTTTCATGAAGAATGCGATGAATGAGTGATTTATTAAGTTGATGGGATAAATCGTTGACGGTAACGAAGGGCGTCAAGCGTTCGACCAGTTCCGATGTAAATTCAGGAATCACCTGGAGTTCATAGACAGAAAGAAACGGCCCTTCTTCATCACGATAATGAAGAAATTGATCCAATTGTTTTTCATTGAGTATGAACAAGGAACGAAGTTCTTCCTGCGTAGCACGGTTCAAATCAAGCGGATTGGCGAGAATCTGGGCAAGATTTTCGTAAAGTTCTTCATAGTTCAAATCCAGATCCTGAACCGGGAAAATTTCGTCGGCCAGTTTTTCAAGCGTAATCGTTTTTTGTGAAACGTTCTGAGCGTGGCCTATATGGGATACGATGAAGAATACAAGCAAAAAAAACCTGACACTAGTTTTCATCTTTCCTTTGTGATGAAATGAAGTAAATGGCAGAGGCCTGGTGAGCAAAATTCAGCGCGTTGCTGAATTGCAGGGCATAGTCAATTTTTAATTTCCATGTTTGGAATCCCATTCCGAAGAATGAAGCATTGGGATGAAGGTTGAAACCTGTGCGTAGAAATATTTTTTTATGAACTACATACTCAACACCACCTTTCCACACAGGATCATATTCGAGATCTTTTTCTATTTCTGTAACCAACAACAGGTTTTCGATGGGTTTAAAACCAAAACCAGCCACAAGCTTCGTGGGCAAGCGCTCGTCATGGGTTGAAAGTTTGGGTTGGTTGATATTGGTGATGTATGCGCCAACAGAAAGTTGCGGTGTAATATCCGCCACACCTCCGAAATTAATGGTCAAGGCAGATTTAGAGCCAAAAGCTTCTGACCGGTATTGGACGTAGTTAACTTTTAAACCGAGTGAAGCAATACCAAAGCGATTGCCATAGCCCATAGAGATGAGTTGCTCGCTGTAGAGATCGTCTCCGAAACGAAAAAATCCGGCTCCGAGTGTACCCAATTTAAAAGGTGAAGAGAAAACTGCTGCCATGCGATTTGCTCCGGGCATAGCCGGTCGCACGTCAACGGCAAACGATGCATTTGTCTTTTCTATGCCTGCCAGACCGCCTACGTTGTTGAACAACGACCACTCATCCTTTAAAACAGAGGAGGTAAAGGAAATTCCTGCTGCGCGTGCTCCCATGAGTGTTGAAACACTTTGCGCTTTGACTATTTTTATAGCCGAAACGAGCATGAGAACAAAAATTGTTATTCCCGATTTCAAATCAGTATACGATGTCATATCAAAATAATTACTTCATGATGATCAGACATTACTATGTAATATTTTTTGTGATTCTGTTACAAAATACAGGGATGGCTCAATCGGAGATAACCGAACGTTACCCAAATGGGGCATTAAAAGCGCAAGGGAAATTATTGGATGGACTTAAAACCGGAAGATGGACTTATTATTATCCTGCAGGTGAAACGAGTGCGATCGAACATTTCAACAAGGATAAACTGGATGGATCAGTGACTTACTTTTATCCTAATAAAAAAATTCAGGGTGAAGAGAGATGGGTTATGGGAAGCCTTGAAGATACTGCGCGCTATTATCATCAAAATGGGTTGCTGGAAAAAGAAGGAATTTATAAGCACGGCCAATATGAGGGAAAGTGGCAGCATTATTTTGAAAATGGTGGACTGGAACGGGCTGTGAACTATCGCGACGGTTTGCCGGAAGGATGGACAGAAGTTTACAATGAACAGGGTGACTTGCTGCAGGAAGGAAATTACCTGGAAGGTAAAGAGCATGGCGTGTGGAAATTCTACTCACAGAAAGGATTGGAATTTATCGGGCAATACGATGCCGGAGCGCCTGTCGGAGTTTGGTACAAATTCAGTAAGGGGAAAAAGAAAGTATATAAGAAGTATTAGTTGAAAGTATAAAGCTGAAAGTACGTTTTAAGCTTTATACTTTCCACCTTCAGCTTTCAACTTTTATTAAAATTCCTTTTTCAGGTGAAAGAAAAATCCTTGTGTTCCTTCGCGGGTAAATGTGTATTCAAACCGGATTACCATATCGTATAATAGCACCACATCAATACCACTTCCCATACCTGCTAAAAAACGATCGGACAAACGCGTATTGATACCGGCTTCTTCATAGGCATCGTAATTTCTTACATAACCAATATCGGCGTAGCCCTTCAGGTAAACAGCCACCGGAAAATGCCTGAATTGACTTATGGGCATACTGTTCAGTTGCCAAACGTGTGAGAATATTCTCTTCTTAAATGTTGTTTTGTTCAGGAGGAAGCGTGTACCCTCAATGACGTACACTTCATATCCGCGTATGAACTGCTGCCGGTATCCCAATGCAGAATAAAGTGAATAGGGTTGATTGAGGGGAACTGTAAAATACGCAGCGGCCAGGTTGGACAGGTAAAAGTTTTTTTTGAGATCAAAGAAAACGGCGTGATAAACATTTGACTCCAGCTGATTTACAGCGCCTTCAAATCCAAATCCGATCTTACTAATGTATCCATTGAAGAGAAACCCTTTTAAGGGATAGGCAGCCACGTCGCGATGATCGGAATTAAACGAATAGGAAAGCGCTAAAAATCGTTGGCGCGTTGCGCCGTGAGCATAGTAGTTTGGATTGAGTGTTGCGATCGTGTCTTTTACCCGACTGGTTCGATATTCCATGCTAATGGCATGGGTTTGATAGAAGGACTTTCTATAGGAATAGGATGTGCCGAAACCGACTGTGTTTTTTAGAGTCTTGTCCGATTCGAGGTAATCCAGCACGTGATCATTGGTGAAATAAGCCAGGTTTTTTGGTTCACGATAATCGAAACTGAATGTTACTCCATGTTTTTGCGTGCGACCCAGATTGGGGATGCGGTAGCTAAGATCAAATCTCCGTGTGAAACCAAATTGCGCTGTAAAGCGAAGCGTTTCATTTCTTCCTCTGAAATTTTGTTGCGTTAAACGGAGTCCATAGTTAACACGGCTAAAATCGTGATTATAATTTTGCCACCATTCATTAAAATTCCGGTCCGACAATTCAAAAATAGGACTTGGAAAGGTGTACCAGCGTTCAGAAACTTCTACCAACAAATCAATGATGTTGCCAGACATCTGAAGAACACGGATCGATGCGGTGTTGAATAGCCTGAGATTATATACTTTGTTTTTATCGAGTTGAATGATTTCGGCAAGGCGCGTGCTGTTTACGGTATCTCCCGGATGCAGGGATAGCTCACGAAGAATGATTCGCTCTTTCGTTTTTTTATTTCCAATAATTAAAATTCTATCAACAGTGAAAATGGTATCAGCAATTTGAACTGAAGGTAACGACTCACGAGATAAGGAAGTACCCAATGTGTTTTCATGTATTCCCAGCAACCCCGCCAATCCCAACATGAATAACGCTACCCGTGACATGCTGTAATTATATTAATACTTTATTCAACCGTATCAAGGTGTGCTTTTGGTTTTTGATAGGACCGGATTAATACAAGAATACCAACCAGAACAAGTGGGATACTCAGAATTTGTCCCATATTCAGCGTCAAATTATCTTCGAACGAAACCTGATTCTCCTTCAGGAATTCATACAGGAATCTAAGAGTCCAGAGGACAATCATAAAAATTCCAAATATTCTTCCCTCCGGCAACTTTTCTTTATAGCGGCTCCAATACCAAAATAGAAATGCAAAAAGCAGCACACAGGATATGGATTCATAAAGCTGGGCAGGATGCCGTGCTATCCCGAATGTTTCGATGCGGGCCACAAGGTTGCCACTGGCTTCCGTTTCGAATTTATATTCTACCGGTGTGAGAGCAGGTTGATCCACGTATTCAGAAAGTCGCGTGAGGTAAAACTGCGCATCCTGAGTGACGAAATTATCCGCCGTGATTTGATCTATGCCTGGTTTGAAAAATACATAAATGGAAATCGGTACTCTGCCATTTGCTCCTTCAGGCAAGGCTTGATTCTTTATAACGCCTATGGTTTCTACCGGGTTCGTATCTCCTTCCTGTCCTTCAAGCGCCTCGGTAACACGACCAATGAACACAACACCAAAAGGAGAATCCGTAGGCTTGCCGATAATTTCGGAATTGAAATAATTTCCCATACGGATCAATGCCCCGGTAAGGGTCACCAGAATGACAATGCGATCCAGGATCTGCATATAGTTCTGTCCGGGTTTTCTTTTCCGGCTATAGAGCCAAAGCCCGAATAAAATTCCAAAGGCTGCGCCGTGACTGGCCAGCCCCGACAGTCCCGTGAGTTTAAATTCAGGAAACAATTGAAATGGCATAAACACGCCCCAGGGATCATTCAGAAACATTTCAGGTTCGTAAAAAATAATATGTCCCAATCGTGCGCCGATAATCGTGGCAACCACCATGTAAATGGTGAGCGTGTCAACATCCTTGTCAGGTTTGCCCTCTTTACGAAACATGTAATAGAGAATCTGTTGACTGATGAGAAAGCCCAGGGCAAACAGCAAACCGTACCAACGCAACGCAAAAGAACCTGAATTGAAGGCGTAAATTACCGGGTTAGCATTCCAAATTATATAACTTATCATAGACAGGTGAAATTGAGAAACGGCAAAGATAATCACTAAAGGCTAATGCCCAAGATTCCTAACTAGCTGTCCAGCAGCGCGGTTAATGTAGATTTTTCAATTGTTCAAGTTCGTGCCTGAAACTTCCTGATAAAATCGGGAAGCGACACCAACTGCGCGGATCCACATTAAAATCATCTAAATGAAAGGAGGGTGCAATACGTTCACGTTTCCATTGATTGATGGACCACAACGAAAAGAATTTCAGAATGTGTTTTTTTATTTCAGGGGCAGGGGCAATGTGTTGATCACATAATAGTTTATAAATTTCAACAGGAGGTTTCCGATCACGAATAGCAAGTTTTTCAATCTCAAGCAGTATCGAATAGGGCATCAGATCTTTTTCATCCGTCTGCGCTCTTTCGTGAGGCCTGAGTTCGGCAGTGGGTTGGAGATGATTGACCAGATGTAATCCTGAGTATCCCAATGCAGACTCTGCCCATTTCAACCATTGTAAGAGAAAGGGTTTGTCAATACCTGCTATAGGCGCAAGGCTTCCGCTGGTGTCACCGTCCATGGTGGCATAGCCCACATCGCCTTCACTACGATTTGACGTAGTGAGCAAGATGGACTGTTTGACATTGGCAAGCAACCAGATGATGGGTGAACGTCCGCGGGCCTGTATGTTTTGTAAGGCAATGTCATCCTGTTCCCAGGTAAGTGGTCTGCCCAATACGTTTTCTATTTTGTTGCGATACGAATTTACTTCTTCGTCAATGCCCCAGTGATAAAACTGAGCACCGATGGATTTGGCTAAAGATGCAGCCGCATTCCATGTTGCATCAGAAGAATTTTTTGTTCCCTGATACGCGGTAGTGAGCAATTGAGAAACTGCATCGCGTTCACGTTCGGTGTTTTTTATTCCCAGTGCAGCAGAGAATGTTGACCACCCGAGTTCAGAGGACCCTCTTCTTACCATTTCAGCAACCAGCGTGGCGCAGGCCGATGAATCGGCACCACCACTGAGACTAAGTACAAATCCTTTGGCTTTACTTTTTCTCAGATAGTCAAAAAGAGCGAGAGCTTCTGCACGTGCAAATTCTTCATTTTCTTCCTTTCCATCATTGAGTTCGATCGACTCGGATGAAACCGCATCAAAGTCAACATCACAAACCTGTAGGTTAAATGATTTAAAGGATAACCTTTTATTTTGAAGGAGAAGTTTCCCATGGCGCGCAACCAGGATATCACCATCATAAATAATTCGCCCTGCCTCATTTCCTAAAAGATTAACGTAGGCATATACGCAATGGTAATTGGCAGAACTGTCTGTGACGAGTTTTTCACGCACGGTGCTTTTTCCCAGTGCAAAATGACTGGCGCTTGGATTCAAAATGAGTTGAACACCTTGTTGGGACAAATATTCGGCGGGTCTTATTTTTCGCCAGGCGTCCTCACAAATTTCAAGTGCAAATGAAATTGTACCGATTTTGTAAATCAGATCACCGACATTAATTTCTTTTCCGTTTCGTTTTATTTTTACTACACGACCGGAAGTCCACGCATCAAACCAACGAGGTTCGTAATGAATGCCATCGCGGGCGAGATTTTGTTTGAGGGTGATGCCCAGAATTTTTTCATCCTGAATGACGCACGCACCATTGTACGTAATGCCATCGATGCGTACGGGCAACCCAACACATACGGTTATGTTTGTGCTGTGAGGAATGATCTTTTCTAATTCCTCCCAGGCTTTTTCAGAAACCCAATCGCTTAAGAACAGGTCTTCACAGCCATAGCCCGTGATGCATAGCTCAGGAAGGCAGAGGATATTCGTGTGTTTTTCTTTTGCAGCTGTGACCGCAGCAATAATGTTTGTGGTATTGTTCGCCCAATCAATCGGAGTTTGATTTACTGTGGCTCCTCCGATCTTCAATGCATTGCTCATGACACCTACTCTTTGGAATTAATGATGCCCAGCATTTCACACGATTTCTGTGCGGCATCCTGCTCGGCCTTCTTCTTGGTAAAACCATAACCAGTTCCAAAAGGTTGCTCATCGATGGTAACTTGCGCGGAAAATTCTTTGCTATTGCGGTCTTTTTTAACTTCCAGAATTTCAAAACGCAGTTCTTTGTTGTTGCGCTGGGCCCATTCGATCACGAGACTTTTGTGGTTGGTATTGTTACTCACCACCACGTCCAGGTCATAGTAGGGTTGAATAAGTTTGTCGATCACAAATCTTTTGCATTTGATGTATCCTTTATCCAGGTATACAGCTCCCACCAATGCCTCCAGGGTATTGCCCAGAATGACCTGTTTCAGCTGCGTATTTTTGTGATCGTATTTGACAATGGCGCCAATTCCGATTTTGCGGGCCAGGTTATTTAATGATTCGCGGTTTACGATACGTGACCGGATCTCGGTAAGAAACCCCTCGTCTTTGAACGGATATTTTTTGAAAAGATGATCCGCTACGGCTGCACCCAGAATGGCATCACCCAGGTATTCAAGACGTTCGTTTGTTTCGCGAAAGCCATCTTTTTCTTTAGCTTTTGAGCTGTGCATGGTAGCCAGCCTGTATAAAGCAATGTTGGATGGAGAGAAACCCGCTATTGCACGAATGGCGGCAATAAGTTTCTGATCGTCTTTGGAATTATTTTTTGATAATTTAAGCAGGTTCCACACAGATGCGGGGGCTTACTCTACTTTTTTGAGAAGGATCGATGCATTATGACCACCAAAACCAAATGTATTACTTAATGCAACCTTAACTTCGCGTTTCTGCGCTTTGTTAAAGGTAAGATTGAGTTTTGGATCAAGTTCTTCATCATCGACAAAGTGATTAATTGTCGGAGGGATAACTCCTTCTTTAATCGCCAGCAAACAGGCTATCGCTTCAATCGCACCCGCCGCTCCCAACAAATGACCCGTCATGGATTTGGTAGAGCTGATATTCATTTTGTAGGCGTGTTCGCCAAAAACTTTCTGGATCGCTTTAATTTCACCGATGTCGCCGAGGGGGGTGGACGTTCCGTGCGTATTGATATAGTCTACTTCGTTAGGAGAGATACCGGCTTCTGCCAACGCGTATTCCATTACTTTGGTAATGCCAGCGCCTTCCGGATGTGGAGCTGTGATATGGTAGGCATCAGCAGACATCCCACCGCCAATGATTTCAGCATAAATTTTTGCCCCTCTGTTTTTTGCGTGCTCGTATTCTTCAAGTACCAATGCGCCTGCTCCTTCACCCAACACAAAGCCATCACGGTCTTTATCATATGGGCGTGAAGCTGTTTCGGGAGAATCATTTCGTTCAGAAAGAGCTTTCAATGCATTAAACCCACCAACACCGGCAATACAAATGGCAGCTTCCGATCCGCCGGAAACAATCACATCTGCTTTCCCTAATTTTAGATAGGTATACGCATCATAAATAGCATGTGTGGAGGAGGCACAGGCTGAAACGGTGGCATAATTAGGTCCACGGAAGCCATGCTTAATCGAAATATGACCTGCACTGAGATCCGGGATCATTTTTGGAATGAAGAAAGGATTGAACCTTGGGGTTCCATCTCCGGCAGCAAAACTTCTTACTTCTTCCTGAAAGGTGAGCAAACCTCCAATACCTGACCCCCAGATTACACCTGCGCGATCGGGATTCAGGTTGATTGGAAGATTGGCATCGGCGATGGCCTCATCAGCGGCGACCATCGCATATTGAGCAAAAGGATCAAGTTTCCTTGCCTCTTTTTTATCCATGAAAACAGTGGGGTCAAACCCCTTCAGTTCACACGAAAATTTGGTTTTAAAGAGCGTGGTATCAAATTTAGTAGTAGGTGCAGCTCCGCTTTTCCCACTTTTCAAACCTTCCCAGTACTCGGAGAGATTATTTCCAATGGGAGTAAGCGCGCCTACACCTGTGATTACTACTCGTTTAAAAGTCATCTTTGGTATCTCGTTGGCGGAGAGGCCAATTATTTCTTTACGTTCTCTTCCAGGTAGGAAATTGCCTGACCTACAGTAGCAATATTTTCAGCCTGATCATCTGGGATAGAAATGTTGAATTCCTTCTCAAACTCCATGATTAATTCTACAGTATCCAGTGAATCTGCGCCCAAATCATTGGTGAAGCTTGCTTCGGGAGTAACTTCCGACTCTTCTACACCGAGTTTGTCAATGATGATCTGTTTTACTTTTTGTGCGATTTCAGACATGTTCTTAAGTTTTAGGTATTTTAAAATCTGTGCAAATAAAGAGATTTAGTGCAATATTGTCAAACTTTTAGTT